>SDBT01016509.1_pt1 | contig 11684 bp, 12 predicted proteins | sample 2277101 | NCBI WGS metagenome assembly SDBT01 (sample SAMN10404973, study PRJNA504765) | marine sediment metagenome | isolation source: marine sediment core GS10_PC15, 103 cmbsf | place: Arctic Ocean: Southern Knipovich Ridge | collected 2010
TAATATATCCGAAACTGTTGAAAATCTGTCTGATCTCAAACATGACATCGCTCGCGAATGTCTTACAAAACTAAATATTACTAATTCAATAGATGTGGTCTCAATGGCTGATATTCCGGCCGGCAGCGGTTTGGGAAGTTCAAGTAGTTATACTGTTGGTTTATTAAACGCCCTTCATACAATGAAACGCGACTATATCTCATTACCTGATTTAGCTGAAGAAGCTTGCGATATAGAAATGTATCGGTTAAATAAACCGATGGGAAAACAAGATCAATATCTTGCTACGTTTGGTGGATTTTCAGTATTAGAAATTGATAAAACCGGACATGTAAAAGTAAAAAGAGCAAAAGTATCTGATACAACGATTGAAGGATTAAATCGAAATTTGCTTTCTTTTTATACTGGAGTACAGCGTAAAAATGTTGGGATACTTGCTCGTCAAAATCAATCAACTGAAAAAAACGAGAAACAAGTATTAGAAGCACTTCATTACATTAAAGAATCCGGCTATAAAATATTGGACCTTGTCGAAAGTGGTAACATTACAGAATTAGGACATATGTTTGATGAGCATTGGAAGTTTAAAAAGCGACTCGCAAAAGGTATCACAAATCCACAATTCGATGAAATTTATGAGATCGCTAAGAAGAATGGTGCCTTGGGCGGCAAAATAACCGGTGCCGGCGGCGGCGGATTTTTCTTGTTTTACTGTGAAGAGAACCATGACAAACTTCGTAAAGCAATGAAAAATGCCGGATTAAAAGAAATGCGTTTTGATTTCGATTATGAAGGAACAAAAGTCCTGGTAAACTTTATGGATTATTCACATGCCGGCAACTGAATATAAGCAGAAGGCAATATTTTTTGATCGTGATGGAGTATTAAACATATTAGTTTCAAGAGATGGATCATTTTATTCTCCGCAAATATTTGAAGATTTTCATTTTGTTGATGAAGCAAAGGAAGTCGTTAAACTTGTACAAGAAATGGGATTTCTTGCTATCGTTATATCAAATCAACCGGATATTTCACGTGGCAAACTTGAACAATCTGAATTGGATAAAATGACTCAATTGTTAATTGATAAAACTCATATTGATGATATTTTTTACTGCACACACGATGACAATAATGACGCCGGTTGCCGTAAGCCTGCTCCCGGATTATTTTATATGGCACAAGAAAAATATAATATCGATTTTAGTTTGTCATTTATGATCGGTGATACATGGAAAGATGTTGACGCCGCTAAAAATGCCGGAATAGCAATGATTTTACTTAGCAAGAATTATAATAAAGATTTAATTGTAGAAAATACAGTGCGAAATTTATTCGAGGCCGTTTCATTAATTAAGCAAAGTTACCTTAATGAAAAAATTTAAAACTTTTTTAACTCTTACTATATTTTTGACTGTATTATCAGGGCAAATACTTTGGAATGCACCACCTGATACAATATGGTATGATAATCAACTACGATGGGTGGAAGTAATATTGCCAACACCGCAGAACTTAAAAGCTAATACAATAAATACATCCGATGTTATTTTAACTTGGGATGAATACTGGACACAAGAAATGTTCGATGCTTATCTAAACAAATTTGGCTATGAAGCTAAACCGAATAGATATTCTTTTTATAGAAATGGACAAGCATTAACAGGTGTACCATATACTGATAATGAATATATCGACGTAACAACCATAATTGGACAAACTTACATATACAAGTATATAGCATCAGACTTAAACTATCAAACTGTAGATGGGTTACAACATTGGAGTCAAAGATCATTACCAGCAACTATTACTGTTGGAGAAAATCAATCTTCATTATCTTATCCTAGTAATTTTGCTGGATATTATGAGCCCGACTCTGCGATGATAATTCTGAGTTGGGACTATGTTAATGGTGCAAGTTCATATATTTTATATAAAAGTTATGTCGACCCTGAAACTGAAAACTGGGTATATTTGGCAATACCGGTTGGAAATGTTAATAGCTATCTTGATTCTGATCTATTACCGTGGGTTGGTTATGTCTATACTATAATTGCAGTCAATGGTAATATTAGTAGTGATCGAACAAAACCCTTAACTATAAATTCTAGAACATTAAGCATTCAAGATGAAGAGTATTGGGAAGCTGTAGAGGAATATGAAAAAGACCACAAAATTGGTTGGTTTGGATGTAGTGCAAAATAAACAAAGATTATAGGAATAATGGAATATATAAAGAAATATTTAGAAGAAGCACATAAAATAATTGATTCAATTGATAAAGACGCAATAAATGAAATGATTGAATTATTAAATGATGTTAGAGATAAGAGTGGAAGATTATTCATTTTAGGAGTTGGCGGCGGCGCAGGCCATGCATCGCATGCGGTAAATGATTTTAGAAAGATCTGTGGGATAGAAGCATATGCTCCAACTGACAATGTATCAGAATTAACAGCCCGTGTAAATGACGATGGTTGGGGAACCGCATATGTAAATTGGCTGAAGATCAGCAACTTAAATAAAAATGATATGATTTTTGTGTTTTCCGTAGGCGGTGGAAATGCCGAAAAAAATATTAGTTTGAACATTGTTAAATCATTACAATTAGCTAAAGAAGTTGGGGCAAAAGTTTGTGGAATCGTAGGACGAGATGGAGGTTATACAGCACAAGTCGCTGATGCGTGTGTAATTATACCGTCATTTAATAGTACAACCATTACACCACAAACTGAAGGATTTCAGGCAGTGGTTTGGCATTTAATTGTATCACATCCAAAACTTCAAAAATTTGAAATGAAGTGGGAAAGTGTAAAATAAAGGAGATTTATAATGGCAATATTTTTAGATACAGGTAAAATTGATGTAATAAAAAAATATCATTCAATGGGTATTATTCGAGGTGTTACAACCAATCCAACAATTATGGTCAAAGATGGAATTACCGGTGGAATGGAGGGTATAAAAAAGCAATCAATTAAAATCGCCAATTTGATTCATCCTTATCCCCTATCGGTCGAAGTTACGAATAATGATCCAAAAGATATGATCAGACAGGGTGTCGAGTTCTCAAAATGGGCTGATAATATAAACGTTAAAATAACTATCCATGGTCCAAATGGTGAATTAGATAACCTACAAGTAATTCATGAACTAGAGAAAACACACAATATAAGAATCAACGCAACTGCGATGATGAGTGCGCAACAATGTTTTTTAGCTGCAATGGCAGGCGCAACTTATGTTTCAATTTTTGGTGGTAGAGTTAATAACATGGGCTATGACACACGGGAAGAGATCGCACGATTGCGACATCTTCTTGATGATTTTGAATTACCCGCCAAAATAATTGTCGGATCAACTAGAGAAGTAGTAAACATAATTGAATGGTTGGAAGCCGGTGCACATATCGTTACCGTAATTCCAAAATTTATTGATGGAATGATTGTCCACCCTTATTCCAAAGAGACTGTGCAAATGTTCCTTAAAGATGGTGCTACATTTGAGAAATCGAAATAATATTGAATTAGGACTGTAAATGCAATCTTCTAAAGATTACCTCACTAATTATTTAAATACTTACGATTCTTTAATCCACGATTCTTCCAGTACCAATGATCTAATTAAAATAAAATCCTTATTTCAGAGTACCTCCAAACAAGGTGGAAAAGTTATTTTAGCGGGGAATGGCGGAAGTGCAGCAATGGCAAGTCACGTTGCCGTAGATATTACTAAAAATGCCGGCATAAGATCGGTTACATTCAACGAATACGATTTAATTACAACATTAGCAAATGACTACGGTTATGAAAATTGGATAGCAAAAGCTATTGAATTATACCATAATCCCAATGATCTTGTAGTGCTAATTAGTGCAAGCGGTCAATCATTAAACGTATTAAATGCTGCTATTAAATCAAAAGAATTTGGGCTACCGGTTATCACATTTTCAGGAATGTCTCCACAAAATCCTCTTCGCGATAAAGGAGATATCAATCTTTGGGTTGACTCAAACATCTATAATATTGTTGAAATGACACATCATATTTGGCTGCTTGCCATCGTTGACATGATTATCAGTAATACTGATTAATCTAATTAAATCTAATTGCTCCATTAATCTAGTTTCTATTGACTAAAGTAAACACTCCAAAAATAAACGATAATTTATTATATCGTCGCCAATTCTTATTTGCTTCACAATATATTGAAGGTCTGCAAAGATGGAAAAAGGTACGGGTGAGCGACAAATACTTCCTAACTATTCATCCTGACTTAGATCATGTCCATTTAAAAAAGAATAACATTGAGATAATATCATTGGGATTTATTTTGGATCCATTAAATCCAAAGTTTTCTGATGAAGACATTATAAGAAATCTTTTGAATAATACTTCTGACTTTAATTCAGTTATTAAGGAGACATATAATTATAGTGGACGTTGGATTATTATTTACAAAGATGATAATGATATTCAATTTTTTCATGATGCAGCCGGTTCCCGGCAAATATTCTATACTTTTCATGAATCAAGTGTTTGGTGCGGTTCACAACCTCACACATTAGCAAATCAATTAGATATCTCAAAGAGCGACGATCCTGATCTACTTGAATTCATCAACTCTAAAGAATTTGAAGAAGATGAACATTGTATGGTGGGTGATGGTACAATTTTTCCTGAAATATTCCATTTAATGCCAAATCATTCTTTATCAATAAATAATCAAAGTATTACAAGATACTGGCCAAATATACCAATTCCAAAATTAACCATGGATGAAGCTACTGATCAAATATCAAAATTATTCACTGGTTTATATGCATCTGCTAATAACCGGTTTGATTTAATGCAACCAGTTACAGCGGGGGTTGATAGTAGAGCATTATTGGCTGCCAGTAAAAAAGTGAGTAAGGATATCTTTTATTTCATTCAGAAATTTGACAAGTTAACAAGGTTCAGTCCCGATATTAGAGTTCCTACTAAATATTTACCGTCTATTGGATTAGATTTTAATGTTATGGTATGTAATGAATATGATAAACATTTTGATAAATATCTAAGAAAAAATGTGTATATGATACAATCTGAAAAAAAGAGAGTGTTATATTATAATTTCTTTAAATACTCTCAAAGGAAGGTAAATGTTAGTGGCAATATTGGTGGAATTATTCGACATACGGGGTATAATCATTATGATGGAAATGGCAATGTTTCTGACCTTGCAATGTTATTTAACGCTGATGATAAAAAATATGTGATTATTGCAATTACCAGGTGGCTTGATACGGGTATTATACAATTAATAAAAAAGAATAATATTTATCTAAAAGATTTATTTTATTGGGAACATCGCGGGGCGAACTGGATACCAATGTTCCAAGCTGAATTAGATATAGCAATAGATGAATGGAATCCTGCTAACTGTCGTAATCTTATAATAGCATCTTTTTCCATTCCACCAGACAGTAATAAAACAAAAGAAAGAACAGCTTTATATAAAAACATTTGTCTAAATCTATGGCCTGAAACCTTATCATTCCCAATAAGTCCACCCGATTATTTTAATGCAAATTATATAAAAAACCGTCTAAAGAAATTTATTTATGTTTTTTTGGAAAAACTGCATTTACTCTCAATAGTAAAAAAAATTAAACATGCCTTCTAAAAATCCTCCACTAATTTCTGCAATTTTACCAGTTTATAACGGTGAAGAACATTTAGCAGAGTGCATCAATAGTATTTTACATCAAACATTGACAAATTTCGAATTTATTATCGTAGATGATGCTTCTACAGATAGTACTCCACAAATATTAGAGAAGTACTTAAAGCAAGATGAAAGAATCAAAGTGATAACGAACCCAGTTAATCAAAAACAAACTATTTCAGCAAATACCGCGTGCAATAATGCCGTTGGAAAATATTTGGCTCGCATGGATGCTGATGATGTGGCTCTACCAATGCGTTTTGAAAAACAACTTGAGTTTTTAGAAACTAATCAGAATGTTGGAATGGTTGGATCATGGACTGATACAATATCCGAAACTGGTAGAATAGTTGGACAATGGAAAACCGCCTCAGAACCTGATATGTTAAATTGGAATTTATTATTCGGCACCAGTTTTGCCCATTCTTCTATAATGATGAGAAGTGACTTAGTAAAAAAAATTGGTTATTATCAATCACCTGAAGCAGAAGACTATGATCTTTGGTCGCGGATAAGTCGAATTGCTAAAGTAGCAAATCTACCTGAAGTATTGCAGCAAAAAAGAGTTTGGGCTGGGCAATTAGCACTTAAAGTTCCAATTGAAACCAGAGACTGTGTACTGCTAATAATGCAAAAAAACATTAATCATCTACTAAATGATTCCAATTTAGATTTAGATATGATCAGAAATATTAGAAAAGTATCTGATAAAACACCAATAATTCAAGATAGCCAGGTGATTTCTGATATTAACAATATCTTATTACAATTATATGCTAAATATTTATTTAAATACGATTTAACAAAAATTGTGAAGAAAAAAGTAGCTCGTGATGTTTTCCAAAAACTGCATACTTTAGCTGATTGGCAGTTTTTATTAAACTTACCCAAAGCATTACTTGAAAAATTATACTTAACATTTCGCTTTCCAAAATTATTTTTATCCAGTTTAGTAAGACGTAAATAATACATTGAATCCGAAATTAACAGTTGTTATATGTACATATAATCGCGGTCATTTACTAGCTGAGACAATTCCTACTATATTTCAACAAAATATATCAGAAAATTATTTTGATGTACTTATTGTTAATAATAACTCAACAGATAATACTACAGAGATATTAAATGGTTTTATAAAACTGCATAATAATTTGTCTGTTGTTAATGAAATGAAACAAGGATTAGGATATGCTAAAAACACTGGAGCAAAAGCTACTAAAACTGATTGGATAATCTTTCTTGATGACGATGCCAAAGTACCAAATGATTTTGTAGAAAAAGCTATAAACAATATAACTAATTCTCATTTTCAATGTTTTGGTGGCGTATATTTACCATGGTATAAATATGGTAGACCAAATTGGTTTCAGGATAATTATGCATCTAATAACGGTAAGTTATCTCAATTTAATGCACTAAAGAAAGATTTTATCAGTGGTGGTATTATGGCTATAAAAAAATCTACTTTAAAAGAATTTGGATACTTTCCCGTAAATTTAGGTATGAGTGGTAATCAAGTTGCTTATGGCGAAGAAACTCTCTTACAAATCCGCATGAGAAACGCAAAAATAGAAATTGGATATGACCCACATTGGATAATTTATCATCTTGTAAATCGTTATAAATTATCTCCATGGTGGTTTATTAAAAGTGGTTTTGCGAGCGGTCGAGGTGCCTGGTTAGCGTATGATGAAAAAGTATCTTTAAAAAAAATTATACTATACATTTTTAGATCGATTAAATTGTTTTTTGTAAATTTTTATAAACACTCACCAAAATTGTTGAACAAAAATTACAAGTGGCAAAATTGGCTAATAGATTTATTACAACCTACCGCTATAAAAATCGGTCAAATTTATGGTGGAATAAAACTTCTTATTAAATGAGATGACTACCCTAATCAAGCCAACTGTTTCCGTAGTTATTCCTACTTATAATCGAGCAGCCACAATTGTTTCGTGTATTGAGTCAGTTTTGGCTCAATCATATCCGGTGAATGAAATTATTGTTGTAGATGATAACTCAACCGATAATACAATTGAACAATTAGAAAGATTTAAAGAAAAACTAATAATATTAAAAACAAATATTCAATCTGGTGCTCAAGTAGCTAGAAATATTGGTATAAAAGCAACAAAATCAGATTGGATTGCCTTTTTAGATTCTGATGATGAGTGGTTGCCAAGCAAACTACAGATACAAATCACTGCTTTAAAAACTGTTAATTATGATAAATGGACAGTTGTGCATGGTGATTGTTTTGTAAGAAATACTGATTCTAATAAAAAAAAACGATGGCAATTAGATAAAATTGATGGTAAAAATGTATATCAACAATTATTATCTAAATCGGGTACATTTTTTCCTGCGATATTAACTTCAAAACAAGCATTAAAAAAAATTAACTATCTTGATGAGCATACCCCTTCGTATCATGAATGGGATACAGCAATCAGATTAGCAAAATACTGTAGATTTATTCATATTCAGGAACCATTATTTATATATAATATTCATAATAACACTATTTCAAAAAATTCAGATTTATCCGTAGAGGGATACCAATACATAATTAATAAGTATCAGGAAGAAATTATAGAATTATGTGGAGAAGACGTGTTTATCAATCACTTATTAATTAATTCTATGACAGCTTTAAACAGTAATCAAATCAAATTAGGGCGTACGATTCTGAAACAGATTCCTAATAATTCTTTTAAAAAGTACTTTTTACAATTATTTAGCTATTTAAGAATTAAACCAATATATTTTATAAAGACAAAACAACTTCTAGTAAGGAAAAGATGATAAAAAAAATATATGATGGTAATAACCTCCTCGCAATAATAATTTCAAACAGATTTAATGAACCGGGGATACATTTCTTTACACCCGATGATTTCTCTCAACAATTAGCCTATATGCGTCATCCAAAAGGGAAAATAATTGAGCCTCATATTCACAATTCTGTTCCTAGACAAGTAGAATACACGCAAGAAGTACTCTTTATTAAAAAAGGAAAAATACAAGTTGATTTCTACACCGATCAAAAACAGTTTTTAGAAAACATTATTCTTGAGTCTGGAGATGCAATACTGCTTATTAGGGGCGGTCATGGATTTACTGTGATCGAGGAAGTGGAAATGTATGAGGTAAAACAAGGCCCGTATATCGGCGAGGCAGATAAAACTAGGTTTGACGGAATAAAATAATTTTGGCTAACTATTTAATACAACTATAATTTATAATTATGTTTGATTTCATACCCGTAAACGAACCATTATTAATTGGTAACGAAAAAAAATATCTAACTGAGTGTATAGATACCGGTTGGATTTCTTCTGAAGGTCCTTTCGTTAAAAAGTTTGAAACTGAATTTTCTAAGACAGTTAACCGCAAATATGGAATTAGCGTCAGTAATGGTTCTGTAGCTCTTGATGTTGCGATAGCTGCTTTAGGGATTGGCCCGGGTGATGAAGTAGTAATGCCAACTTTCACAATTATTTCCTGCGCTGCAGCGATTGTACGAGCCGGTGCTTTGCCTATCTTAATCGATTCCGACAAAGATACCTGGAATATGAATGCCAAACAAATTGAAGCAAAGCTAACAAAAAAAACTAAAGCAATTATGGTAGTTCATATATATGGTTTGCCCGTTGATATGAAACCTATCATGCAATTAGCACAGAAATATAAATTATTCATTATCGAAGATGCTGCCGAAGCCATAGGACAAAATTATTATGATAAACCATGTGGCAGCTTTGGTGATATAAGCATATTCAGTTTTTATCCAAATAAACATATAACTACCGGTGAAGGTGGTATGGTTGTTACCGATAATAATGAATTAGCTGAAAAATGTAAATCCTTGCGAAATTTATGTTTTCAACCCCAACAAAGGTTTTTACATGAAGAACTCGGATGGAATTACAGACTAAGTAATATACAAGCTGCCATTGGAGTCGCCCAGCTGGAAAAACTTGATTCATCTATTATTCGAAAAAGAGAAATTGGTAATAGATATATAAATAATCTGAAGGACTTATCTAACGTACAATTACCACAGATAAAAACTAATTTTGCGGAAAATTTATATTGGGTATTTGGTATTATTTTAAAAGATGATAGATATCCTAATGCAAAGAAAATGATGGAAATATTGAAAACAAATAACATTGGGACGCGTCCATTTTTTTGGCCTATGCATGAACAACCAGTCTTTCATAAAATGGGACTGTTTCAGAAAGAATCACATCCAGTTTCAGAAAATCTAGCACGAAATGGTTTTTACATCCCAAGTGGCTTAGCAATTACTAACGAACAAATTGACATCGTTTCAGATAAATTATTGGAATTATTTAGATGAAAGTATTTTCCAATTATGCTCAGTATTACGATTTATTAAATCAACAAAAAGATTACAAACAAGAAATCGATTATGTTATTTCTTTAATTAATCAATTTGCTCCAAATGCAAGTGATTTGCTTGATTTGGGATGTGGAACAGGGTTGCATGCAATAAATCTTGCTGAAAATGGTTATCATATAACCGGGATTGATCAAAGCCACGATATGATTAATATAGCCCAGGAACGACTAAAGACTTTATCTAGTTCGATTTCTAATTTATTAAATTTTTATATCGGGGATATCCGTACTTACTCTATAAACAAGTCATTTGATGTAGCATTATCATTATTTCATGTTTTTAGTTATCAAGTTAAAAATAGCGACCTTAATCAATCATTTAATACGGTTTCCAAACATCTAAAACCAGGTGGAATTTTTATTTTTGATTGCTGGTATGGACCTGCAGTTATATCAGATAAACCATACAAACGTGATAAAATTTTTGAAGATGATAAAATAATTGTTAATCGTACAGCAATGCCCCAGACTTATCCTACAAAAAATCAGGTTGATGTTCATTTTGATATAAAAATCACTAATAAACAAACCGGAAATACTGAAAATATCAAAGAATTACACAAAATGCGTTATCTGTTTAATCCTGAGATTGAATTCTTTTTAAAAAATAATAATTTAAAACTTCTAAACGCAGAAGAGTGGTTGACCGGAGATGAGCCCGGTTTTGATAGTTGGTATGTGACATTTATCTGTGAACGGATATGAAAAAAATAGGACTATATTTAGACTCAGTCATTACCGGCGGTACTTTTCAATATAATCTTTCTATACTTGAAGCATTTCGTTCTTTTCCTACAGATAAGTTCAAAATAGTAATAGCATATTCATCGGATCTTTGGGAATCTTATCTACAGAAGAATAATATACCTGCCATTAAAATAAATCGAACGATACTTAGTAGATTATGGTTCCAATCAAATCGACCATTGTCAGCGTGGCGTAAGATAAGTCCATACTTAGATAGATTTTCAAAGGATTTCATTAACGAGAAGTGTGATTTATGGATATTCCCTTCACAAGATATTTGGTCGTATTGTTTACCGGTTAACACAATGGTTGCTGTGCACGATTTGATGCACAGATATGAAAAAAGATTTCCCGAAGCCGCATCAAAATATATGTTTAACGCAAGAGAACGTCATTATTCAAGAATTAGCAAATATTCAAAAGCAATTCTTGTTGATTCAAAAATTGGAAAAGAACAAATGCTTGAATCATATAATACAGATCCAAAAAAAATACATATATTACCTTTTATCCCTCCGCATTACATTTTTGAGGATTACAAAAATATTGATGTATATCAAGTCTATAGCTTACCAAAAAAGTACTTTTTTTATCCAGCTCAGTTCTGGTTTCATAAAAACCACATATCTTTATTAAAGGCAATATCAAAATTAAAAAAACAATATCCTGATATTAATTTTGTTTTTGTTGGAAACAAAAAAAACGGCTATGAATCAGTTATTAGATCTATTAATAAATATAAATTATCTGATTCTATTAAAATACTTAATTACGTTCCTAATGAACATATG
>SDBT01016510.1_pt1 | contig 11684 bp, 30 predicted proteins | sample 2277101 | NCBI WGS metagenome assembly SDBT01 (sample SAMN10404973, study PRJNA504765) | marine sediment metagenome | isolation source: marine sediment core GS10_PC15, 103 cmbsf | place: Arctic Ocean: Southern Knipovich Ridge | collected 2010
GAGGGAGGAATTCTTCTTTAACTACAAGGCTACTCATTTGTCACGCTTCCCTTTTCTAACACGTCTGCGCTTACGTCGGCCAGGTTGAGTTACCTGCGTACTCTTTCGAGTACCTAAAGACTTTTGTTTCCTCCCTGGTCGTTTTGCCATATCTACCTCGCAGTGGGTGAAGTAACATGAGCATGTTCCCTACCCTTTTTTCGTTTTCTTAGCTCCATAAGCACTGGATCCTTCTCAGGTTCCTTCTTGAAACGCATCCGTTTCATACGTGCAGTAGGTAATATTACTATATTACATGGAAGTTTGCAACCATCAACTAATGCTCTACCCTTGTCGGAAGCATATACCAGGAGAGTTTTTGGTGTAAGTATGTCTACTGCTTCCCGCAAATCTTCCCGTAGTAAGGGGATATTCTCTTCATCAATAGCTGTGTGGAGCTGTACAGCTAGAATAGGGGCATTTTTGGGTATACCAAGTAGGGAGAAGTCTTTAGCTGTGTCACAGAAGTACTCCAGTCGTGGAATAATCCTGACTCCTGCCTCCTGGAAGTATCTACCCATCCACTGTGCCCTATATATGGAATACAGCTGGAGGACTTTTGGTGCTCCGTTCCATATACTAAAATCAGGTACCACAATTGCCACGACCTTAGAATTTATAGCCTTTCCTGTATAATAAGCGGGTTTACCCCACCAAGTCTCAATAAATTTATCCCCTGTAAAGAACCCTATGATAGATCGCTCAAAGGGGAGGCATGCTGAAGGTACAGCACCGTAATTATACAACCAGTGCATTTTTCCGTCATCAGGGGTAGATAGGCGGTCACCCCAAGTATCTAGGGGGGAGGGTAAGGTTTCTAGAAGCATATCTTCTCGTAGGTCTGGGATACCCAGATCGTTAGACGAGGAGAAGATTGCATCCTCCTTTAGTTCAAAAACACCTTTGAGTTGGTCGGGAACTTCCTCGAAGTCGAGGGATACTTTTGCTACCACTATTCTAACCTCCTGGACATATCTTAACACATAGTTTATAATATTGTCTACTGAGAGGAGGATATGATGGTTGAAGTGGTTTTAGGAACAGGAAATTGGTCAGGTGTCCAGGTGTATGATAATGGTGTTGATATAAGTGAGCACTGTCACGATATCATTCTGTCTCCTGGGCGAGAGGCCACAGTCTGTAGATATAAACCAGATAAGGAGGGACATCACTACGTAGAAGGTGATGGTATTGCTCAGGATACACCACTATGCATAGGAAAAATTAGTGGATCCTGGACTAGGCGGAAGGTACAGTTTAAGACTGTTTTAGACAGGTTATACAAGAAGGACACAGGTCTTGGTGCAGAAACTCCGTGGTTGCTGGTACTTTAGGAGAATATGATGATAGAGAAAGAGTTGAGGAAGCTAAAAAAGGCTGTGAAGGAGTTAACGAAGGAAGTTAAGGCACTTAAAGCCAGACCCTATGGATATTGGTACCCTTATTACCCGTATACTACACAGGAACAGCAGTGAAGTCTCTAATCAATGAACAAAGTACTACTGACGGTACTGTATCAACAGGAACAATAAGGTATGCTTTGGATCCTAAGGACACGGTGTACTTTTAGAAGGAGAAGTATGAAAGAAATTGTAAAGATGTTTGATAGTGACAAAATACGACAAGCACGCAAGCGGATGAGGCAGTTACGGGAAAAGATCGATGATTTGCCGTCATCCACAGAGCAGGATATTGCCCAACATACACGAGAGATGCTAGATTCGCTTCTGCATGAGGGATTTGGGAGAGACTTCTGGCCTGCAGACTAATGTCGCACTTTAGCCCCCAAGAGGGCCTTGCGTTATAAAAAAGCCTATAAAGTTAACATATGAAACGAGTTATATGTAATGTCGCAATTGCTCTATATATAATGAAGGTTTATCTTGATATGTCTTATAGGTTAACTGCGACATCATGTTATTTAGTGTGTCGTAGTTGCTCTTCTTCTCTTATATAGGTTAACTGCGACATTCGATATTTTGGGTAATATTGGGGCGGCACAAAATAGTTCTTGACATATCGCTTGGGTTATGTTAGAATCTGTTTTTGGATAGGCTAAATAGCCTGAAAGGCCTGATGTGAGCCGGGGTAACTCAGTGGCAGAGTGCCTGTTTTGTAATCAGGTGGTCGGGGGTTCGAATCCTCTTCTCGGCTCCAAGTATGATTAGTAGCAGTACACGACTAACACAGGGGGTAGCTGGATGCGGTAACAGAAAGGGAGGGTTCATAATTTTGACCAGCGAGAGTAGAACCCTCCCACTTCAAAAGCCCTCCGGAATGCAGATTTTAGCCCGTTAGTGCTAAACATGCCTTATTAGGCTGTCGGAGGGTTTTTGAAGGACAAGGGGGATACTTGACCATGAGGTTCCTATCTCCCCTCATGCCTCCTTGTCCCATTCTGGGGTAGCTCATTGGTAGAGCCGGTGGCTGTTAACCACTGGGCAGGAGGTTCGATTCCTCCCTCCAGAGCCAGTTTTGGAGGTTATAAGGTTTTGTGTAGCGGTGGCAGAGTCTGGCTGAATGCATCAGGCTGTAACCCTGACGTCTCTTAAATGGGGCCACGTTGGTTCAAATCCAGCCCGCTGCACCAATTTTGGAGGATTCATGATAACAAGACTATGGGAATGGCTTACAGTTGTCTTTAATACAGATGATCCTATCGACGTATTTGGGAGTATTACCCTTTGTGCTTTATTTGGGTTAATTTCTACCCTTTTGATTACAGCTTCTCTCATAGTTATTATAAGTTTTGTTATTTGGTTATTGCCGGGGTAGCCTAATTGGTAATGGCACACGGTTTAGGCCCGTGTTACTGTGGGTTCGACTCCCACCTCCGGTACCAACTTTGGAGGATTCATGTCAGCATTTGTAACAGTAGATGGTTCATCTCCAATAGAACATGAAGCTAAGGAGAAAGCACTCCTAGAAGTTCGTATTATTGAACTTGAGAAGGAAATTACGTATCTCCAGAACAAAACTGATACGCATAGAGAAGTACTTAACTGGCTTGTGGATAATCATCCCTCCTGTACCACGTATGCAGAAATTGTTGGTTAGGGGTAACTAGGATGCCTGATACACAAAAATATAGTTCCTGTGCTGGAGTAGCCCAACGGCAGAGGCACATGTTTCAAACGCATGTTAGTCAGGGTTCGAATCCCTGCTTCAGTACCAAAGGGGAATAATATGAGTGTAGTTTGTCCATACAAAGAGTGTGGAGATCAATCTGTCTATTATCGAATCCGTGATCTTGAAGGGGCGGTGGAGAGGCTAGAGAAGGACAAACGGTATATAATGGAAGTACTGATATGTTTGTTAAATCCATTAACGTCTGGAGGCCTAGCTGTAAGCAAAAGGTTACAAGGGAAGATAGCTGAGGGTGAAAAGCTTGATCACTAATAGAAGCAGGGAGGTTGTTGGTTACCTGCCAGGTTTCATATGCCTGCGCTACGTGGGTTCGATTCCCACCCCTGCCACCAAAAGGATATATGATGTCTGAAGATGTCTTAATTGATGTAGAAGTTACTCTTCGTCAGCATGATGGGTCAAAGACTATATTACGGTATAAGAAAATGCATGATGTTAGTTATTCAGATACAGGTGACAACCATTATACGTTATATAAGCCTGAATACCTTGAAAACTTTGGGTATCATAGAATTCTAATAAATGAACATGACGTCATCAAGATAGAGACGTTTCCAGTAGGTACTTTTGACAAACAAGATAAGGCGGCGTACCGAAATGACTAACGGGCTAGGTTGCAACCCTAGTATTTGCAGGTTCAATTCCTGCCGCCGCTTCCAATAGAGGAATAAAATGGATGTAACATTCTTCCTAAACAATGGCAAAATGGTAACAGCTCCTGTTGTCAGGTATAACCATACAAGCATCTGGGTTAAGCTCCCTGACGGCAATTCGATCAAACGATCCTTGAAGAGAATCACACCTGAGAGTAGAGGTGATGTTGAGGTTGCATTGGAAGCACAAAGAGTACGAAATAAGTGAAACTAATTACCAAGGAATTCCTTTGTTGTGAGTACAGGATATTTAGGGAGCATGATGGTAAGGTAAATGTTTATGATAAATCTAGTGGATTACGTTTTCCAGGCTTTCCTTATTCATGTCCTAGTTGTGGAAAAAAGATACCTCAGTTGGATGAGAAATAATGGCAGGTTGTCCGAGCGGTCTATGGTGGTTGACTTGAAATCAATTGGCTTGTAAAAGGGCCCGTGGGTTCGAATCCTACACCTGCCGCCAAATTTTGAGGTAGTATGCGACGAAAACTAGGTATAGTACGACACGGCAAAGCTCTTGCCTACGGAATGAGTTCAGGCAGACTTCGTTGGCTACCCTATAAGGCACAACATTGGATTGTACATGTATGGAACACAGTATCATGTACTATCTATGGCCACACGGGACTCCTATATGGAGACGAAGATAAACTGATTCTATTTCCTAGTGAGAAGTATCCAGTGTGTACAAACTGTTGTGCTGATATAAAAGGACAACCTACGGTGTTGTTAGACGATACTTAGGAGGATTAACATGTGTGTATGGAGGAACCCAATGAGTACTGAAGGTAGACGAATTAGATGTATCTGTGGTAGGTTTTGTAGAGTATATGTCTACAGGTGCAGTGATCCAGCATATTGTCCTACTTGTCAAGGTAAGATGAAGGAGGATGAATTTTATTCTCCCAGTCCTCATGCACAACCAAAGGTTAATGTGTCCCTGTAGTCTAGCAGGCCTAAGACATCAGGCTTTCAACCTGAAGATCGCGAGTTCGAATCTCGCCAGGGATACCAAAATTGGAGTTTAAATGAATAAGTTTATAAAATGCTCCTGTGGTAGGTGGTATACAGTATACGATTATATGCCTCATCATGTCATCTATTGTCCTTCTTGTCGTGAAATATACAAGGAGCCACTAACGACTGGGATGAAACATTTGTGGGATTATAAGGCACCAAAGGTTGATAAGGAGTTTGTGGAAAGGTGACTGAGTCTGGCTTAAAGTACTCGATTGCTAATCGAGAGGTTGTGAGGCCCGCAGGTTCGAATCCTGCCCTTTCCGCCAATTTGGAGGCAGTATGAATGTTTACGTTATCATGGAATGCCTGGACAGTATATACGATGAGGATCGGACTAACGTACCGATTGCTGTATATAGCAATTGGAGAAAGGCTGATGCTCGTGTACGTGAGTTACAAAAGTCTTCTTGTATCGCTTCCGAGGATGCCTCTAATTGGGGTATGACTTATTGGAGAGAGAAGGTGTCATATGAAAAGTAAGAAGGAGATCTTAAAGCACATAGATCGCCTAATAAAAAAAGAAGCAAATATGGTACAAATGATCAATGAAAATAAAGACTCTTCTATCCATCCTGAGGTATTAAGGAATTAACGTCAGACACGACTTGTATTGCAATGGGTGATAGAGAAATGAAAACGCGAAAAGAGATCAAGGCTGAAATTATACTCCTACAGAAGGAGAGGAAGTCCCTTAGACGTATGCCAATTACTGAAGAGAGTCACATTGATGTAATGGATGTCAGGGCTAAAATTTCTGTTCTTCTGTGGGTGTTAGAGTAATGAAAACTAAAAAAGAGGTTGAAGCTAAGGTAACTATACTGCTAAAACACCAGGATGAGAATGACAACAGATATACTCGTTACTATAGCCACAACATGGCAGATGAATTGCGAGACAAAATAGCTGCCCTCCGTTGGGTACTTGATCAATGTAAGTGGGTGGATGACTGGAAATAATGCTCGTGTAGCGTAGTGGTTGACGCCCCGGCCTCATAAGCTATACATATAGTATATTATCTGTTATACTAGCAGGATGATGAAATATTGTCCTAAATGCAACAAGCATAAATTACGAACACAATTCCACAAAAATAAGGCCAAAAAGGATGGTTATCAAGGATTCTGTAAAGAATGTTGTGTCAGTAAGGCACGATTCTACTACAATAAAAATAAGGATAAATGTAAGCGTGCTTCAACAAAAAGAAGGAAGAGGTGGCAAAGAGACATGACACATATATTACATACATACAAAAGGAGGTATGGTTGCTATCTCTGTACAGAGAATGAGCCTATATGTATTGATTTTCATCACATAAAACCAAAATATAAAGATATAGCCAGATTAGTTGCTGAACAAAGTGGAGGAAAGCGTATAATAAAGGAGGCTGCCAAATGTGTACTACTTTGTTCTAATTGTCACAGGAAAATACACTATAAGGTTATTGATCCTCCATTACGTACATGTGACACAAAATACTTAAAGGATCTAGTAGACGAAAGAAGAACTAAATTAAGCTACGTCTAAAGTGTGTCCACATAGCTCAGTTGGTTAGAGCACCCGCCTCATAAGTGGAAGGTCCGTAGTTCAACTCTACGTGTGGACACCAAACAAAGGAGTAACAAATGACTGAAAAGAAAGTGACCAAAAAAAGTATTGACATCAACAAGAGTAAACGAGCATGGATAAGGAATTCTAATTCAAATTCAAATTCATACGTAGACGCAGAATTTTCTGCCTACGGTACAGACGCGACTTATTCAGACGCTTGCCTCTACATGCATGATGGCAGTGATGTAACTTGTACGTCATTCAATACCCTTGCTGAAGTAGATAAGGTTATCAATGCGTTAGAGACTTTGAAGGGGTGGATGGAGAAGTACGGAAAGATTACGAAGTAGTTAGTGCCCGCATAGCTCAGTGGTAGAGCACCTGCCTTTTAAGCAGGGAAGCCTTGGTTCGAATCCAAGTGTGGGTACCAAAAGGAGGCCTGGATGATTACAATGTTAGTTCCCCTTCCTATGGAGTATTGTTCAGTTGAAGACTGTAGGCAGGAGGCAAGATACGAACTAGTAGACAAAAAACAGGAACAGTTAGGGTTATACTGTTGGAAGCATGGACACGCTCAAGAAGTACGGTTATTAAAGGAGTCCTAGATGAAGGTAAAAGATTTTCTTGGCAAAACGATCAAGGTTGGTGATACAATTGTTTATCCCGTCAGGCAAGGGAGTGATATGTGGATGAGCAAGGCTGAGGTGCTTGGGATCAATAAGAGAAACTTATCAGGGTACCAGCATATCACCCTTTCCATCAATGTGATGCAATCCTGGGATGGAAGACCTATTAGTGTCAAGTCACGCCTATACAATTATGAAAGGTGTGTAGTTGTGCCAGCATAACTCAGTTGGTTAGAGTACATGTCTGATATACATGAAGTCCTTGGTTCGATTCCAAGTGCTGGTACCATATTAATGTTTGTTACTGGGTATCCTCCAGATAAATCAGGAGTATTTTGGGGGTTTACTAAAGAAGATTACGATAAGGCTATAAAAGTACAAAGGAGCAAAGATGGGGTTATACATTGATCCAGATAACATGACGAAGGAACAATGGCTTGCAGAACACGGTGTACCACTTAATGGGCCACCTCCTGCACATAAAGACGGTACGCGAATAGCTATTTGCCTCGTATTCAATCCTATGTTTACGGCAGCTGCTGTGGCATACAGTCAGCAGGAATTAGAGGACTTTTCACGACCAGAAGATTTTCGACCGAAAACCTGGTATATGGTTGAGGAAGCCAAGGTGAGAGAAGTTTGTGGGGAACAAGTTAAGTACTATTTGGATAGGAAATGAAACGGCGAGGCTTTTTGCAAGCAATGCTGGGGTTGCTGCTTATACCTAAAGAGTGGAACCTTCTACCTCCATCATTCAACCCTGAGGTGGGAAGGTGGAAGCATGTACTTGTTTCATGGGATATGGGAAGCCTACCGGGGACGGTATCTACTATAATGGAGAAGCAGGTAGGTAAAGTAGCAGCTGTTCTTTGCGATAAGTCCCTCATGGATAAGGGAAATATTCTAGCTGACAGCAGGACAGGTACATTTTCTGCTTGGATACGAGAAGATGGTACTACTTTGTACAAACATGATGCCGGAGTAGCCCAATTGGAAATGGCAATGGCCTTAAGAGCCATAAATTGAGGGTTCGAATCCCTCTTCCAGTACCAAATTATCATGGAAAAAGCAAGATATAAACACATAATAGAAGGTTATCAAGCTTACATTGTCCTTCATCTAGACGGAACATTAAAAACTGTCCTAGAACATAGAGAGATAATGGAAAAGCATCTTGGAAGGGATCTATGTTCTAATGAATGTGTCCATCATAAAAATGGAAAGAAGCTAGATAATAGATTAGAAAACCTTGAAATCATGACGAAATCTGCACATTCTCGTCTTCATCGTAAACCAGCAGAATACCTAGAATTAGTCTGTGTAAGTTGCAAAAAGCCTATTCTAAGGTTAGCAAGTAAGGAACGAGGTAACAGGAAACAAGGAAAATTTGGTCCTTTTTGTGGAAGGTCTTGTTCAGGAAAATATGGACAATCTATCCAAGTAGGACAGCTACAAAAGTTTAACCTACTTTTCACTTGACAAAGCGATTGGGTTATAGTAGACTATACTCGTTATAAGTCAAGGTAGCTCAGTGGGTAGAGCAGAGGCCCGAAAAGCCTCGCGTCGGCAGTTCAATTCTGTCCCTTGGCATCATAAAGGAGGAGTGTAATGGCTGAAGGTTTACGAAGGTGGCTAAGTAAGGATCCAAGGGATCATGACTTTATTTCTTTACTACCTGTACATACAGGTAACCATCAAGGAGTACTGCTGATTATCGGATCAGGAAATCTAAAACCTACACATGTAATACTTGAAATAGAGAAAGAGGTAGACAGCATTATTAAAATGTTGGAAGCATCCAAGAAATGGTGTAAAGATCCCTAAAGGAAGGAAACACTGATGTACACAACTAGCTTCGCCTTTACGGTATTTATTTGGATTGGTATTTCATTCTTTCTTGGCTATATGTTTAGGAGAGACATCCACGAATAATGTCCCTGTAGCTCAACGGATAGAGCGTAGGATTCCTAATCCTTAGATGGGTGTTCGACTCACCCCAGGGATACCAAATGCATCCGTAGCTTAGTGGTAGAGCAGGGGACTCTTAATCCCAAGGTCGTAGGTTCGAACCCTACCGGATGCACCAAATTATGTTATATGAAGAACAGTTAGCTAGTTTGATAAGTACTTTAAAGGAGTTGGAAAGGAACTGTGAGATACCTACTCCTATTCAGAAATCACATAAGCCTACAGATTTATACCAACAGATCATAAATTATCACTATATACGGCGTTATGATATAAAGGCATACCAATGTATGTTTTGTTCAGTAGTATACTCAGATATAGAAATTTATAACGCAGACAATGATATACTTTTTAGTCATATAACCGATAAGCACAAGGATAAGTAGAAATTCTAACATTAGGCCATAGCTCAATTGGCTAGAGCACCGGGCTGTGACCCCGGAGATATGAGTTCGATTCTCATTGGCCTGACCAATTGTGGGTGTAGCTCAAAACAAGCAGAGCCGTCGGAGGGCGAGATGCGGTTGCAAACACCGTCACCTACACCAATTTTTTGTTTGTTAAAGGTAAGAGGATAAAATGGGGTATTACACAGAATTTACGCTAGAAATTGTAGATGGGCCAGAAGTAGAACAAGCAACTTGTCCCCACTGTAATAGTGAAGTATTCTTAGATAGCTTAATTATAGACCAAATTAGGAAGGAAAATGAGCGGATAGCTTATTCCCTTTCTCAAATAACTACATGGTATGACCATGAAGAAGATATGCTAGTTATCAGTAAGCAGTACCCAGAGACTACGTTTAAACTAAGTGGAGAAGGAGAAGAGAACGATGACATCTGGGCTAAGTTCTTCAAGAAGGGTAAGGTAGTTGAACGTAGAGCAGAAGTCAAGTTAGATGCTAAAATAAAAGACTCTGACTTCGATTAAACTTTTCCCTTGACAAAGGGCTTGGGTTATGTTAGTATCCTAAGTCTGGAACCTAGGCGACGTTGGTACTCTGTACTTTGGGCACTAGGTACACAGGAACCCTGAATAAGGGTATGCTTGACTATCTAGGAGACGGCTGCGATAGAAGAGATGTTCTGTGTGGGGTCAGTAGAATGGCCCCTACTCTGGTTATAATTTTGTGGGTAGTTAGCTTAATTGGGAAAGCCCCTGTTTTGCAATCAGGAAAATAGCAGTTCGACCCTGCTACTATCCACCAATTTTATGGAGACACTGTTGAAAAAGGAAACATTTAGAGGCAGGAATATTGTGATGTATGGAAACTACCCAGCAGTATTTTGGCCTGACCATCCGTGTGCCCATAAGAATGGCTTAATAAGAATCCACAGAGCAATTGCATACGAAAAGTATGGAAATGCTATACTAAATCTAAGTATCCACCATAAAGACGAAAATGTCTTTAATTGGGCAGAAGATAATATAGAGTTAGTTAGTAACAGTGAACATATATATAAACACAGGAATCGCCTTAAAACAAGAGTCTGTAGCATATGTAATAAGAAATTCACTAGGGGTGCAATAAAGATCGACAAGAACTATTATTGTTCATCAGTATGTTCACAAAAATCCCAAGAAAGAATATCTTGGCCTCCTACTGCAACATTACGAAACAAAGTGGCGCTTGTCGGTTACTGTGCCCTAGGAAGAGAACTTAGTGTTTCTAATAATGCAGTAAAGAAGAGAATTAGGAATCATGCATAAAAATTTTATGGTTGTGTGGAGCAGGTGGAGTGCTCGCCTGACTGTCTATCAGGAGGTCGCGGGATCGTCTCCCGTCACAACCGCCAGTTTAAAGCGAACGTAGTCTAATGGACAAGACAGCAGCCTACGAAGTTGTTAGATGGAGGTTCGAATCCTTCCGTTCGTGCCAGGCTGCGTCAGATACCTCGCTCCGGAAAGCTTACCAGGTGGTGCGGGGCTAGCCTATGGGATCTACCTGGTGGCGCATGCAAAATTTTATGAGGCGTTGTAGAGAGAAAGGATGTAGAAATTGGGTAGAATGTTGGGATCGTTATTGTATGCGGTGTTATTGGCATTGTATGATGACAGATCTTAGGGGCTATCCAGAAGGTCATCCGAGAGCGATAGTGGTGTTTAACGGCAGCATGAAAGCCTTCCAAGCTTAGGGTGTGGGTTCGAATCCCGCCTATCGCTCCAAAAGGAGTTTAGATGAACACATTCCACAATTTGTGTACTACATTCGTAGGCCTCTTCTGTTTAGGCTATATGGTTATTGCTCCCCTCTCAACCGTAAACATGGTTATCCTTCTCTCCCTTGGCTCCATTCTCATTCACTTAGGAACAAAAAATGATTAGGTGTGATATTTGTAAAGAAGAAGTATATAAGTCTGCTGTGAGGAAAGGTGTGATGCAGGTGCATGGGTCTGAAGTAGATGCAGCAAGGGAGGAAGGACAGACAATAAATGTCTATGTTAAACCTACTTCTACACTTTGCCTCAATATTAATATGTGTGAGAAGTGTAGTGAAGCTATGTTGAAGGAAGGAATTAGTGAGCTTTGTCGTGGGGCTCCTGATGCATTGAGGGATGATTGGAGAGACAATGAATAAAACAATAGACATACTATTAGATGACCTACGGAGTATAGAGATGCCTGCAAACGACCTGGGTGTCATGCTAAACAAAGTCCACTATTCCATAGCTGTATCTTTGTATCC
>SDBT01016511.1_pt1 | contig 11683 bp, 8 predicted proteins | sample 2277101 | NCBI WGS metagenome assembly SDBT01 (sample SAMN10404973, study PRJNA504765) | marine sediment metagenome | isolation source: marine sediment core GS10_PC15, 103 cmbsf | place: Arctic Ocean: Southern Knipovich Ridge | collected 2010
CCCGACGGACGATGGTGGAGTTGACATGAAGTGTCCGACAGAAATTGGTATCACCGACAGACGCGAAGCCGAACTGGCCAAGAACGGAATGATGCCTTTGTCTCACTGGAAGAACCAGGATTACGCGGTCTTTATTGGTGCGCAGTCGCTGCATAACCCGACTGAGTATGACGACGCGGATGCAACCGCAAATGCGAAACTGGCTGCAAGGCTGCCTTATCTGTTCGCAACGTGTCGATTCGCACATTTCCTCAAGTGTATCGTGCGTGACAAGATAGGTTCTTTCAAAGAACGAAATGACATGCAGAACTGGCTCAACACATGGATTACCAAGTATGTCACCAGCGATCCGAATGCTTCCGAGGAAGTCAAGGCCCAGTATCCGTTGGCCGCGGCCGAAGTCGTAGTTGATGAAGTTGAAGGAGATCCAGGTTATTATTCGGCAAAATTTTTCCTCAGACCTCACTACCAGCTCGAAGGACTGTCAGTTTCTCTGAGGCTGGTATCAAAGTTGCCGTCGGTTAAGAAAGGTGGTTGATGGCTGAGATAGAAGGATGAGGTGTTCTTGGCAGAAAAGGTACAGCAAACTATTAATTTAACGATGCTTTAAAGGAGTTGATAAGATGCCAGCAGACATTTTTTTAGAGATCAATGGAATCCCAGGTGAAAGCACAGATGAAAATCACAAAGATTGGATAGAAGTCACGTCTTATAATCACGGCGTTTCCCAGATGGGCACAGGCTCGCGAAGCACCGGTGGTGCAGCCACCGGCGGTCGTTGCGATCACCAGGATTTCTCCATCGTCAAGGAGCTTGACAAGGCCAGCCCCACGCTGAATGCGTTTTGCAGCACAGGCAAACACATCGACAAAATCACGATAGAACTTTGTCGTGCTACCGAGGATAAACAGCCTTATATGATATACAAGCTTGTGGATTCGGTCATCTCGTCGGTCAGTATCGGCGGCGGTGGTGGTGGTATGCCTACCGAATCTGTGACCTTCAATTACGGTGCGATATATTGGACCTATATTGAAACAGACCACAAGACCGGCAAAAAGAAGGGTGAAATCAAGAAGTTCTGGAACCTGGTCCACAATAAAGGCGGCTAATTACTCTGGTTGTCAGGCTGTGGAAAGTATTAACTGAGTCGTTACCATACTGGTGACGACTCAGATATAAATTGTCCTGCGAAGGAGTGCGTCTCTATGCAAGCGGAAGAGCTATTACATGCGAGCAAACTCCAGGAGGCGTTGGCCGCTTTGGAGGGCGAGGTTCGTAAGGATCCAGCCAGCGCTAAACTTAGGGTTTTCCTCTTCCAGTTGTTGTCTGTACTTGGAGACTGGGAACGAGCTTTGAATCAATTGAACGTTGCTGCAGAGCTTGATAATACGAATCTGCTTATGGCACAGGTATGCCGGTCGGCGCTTGTGTGTGAAGCGTTCCGGCAGGATGTTTTTTCAGGAAAGCGTATTCCTCTTGTTTTTGGTGAGCCCAAAGAGTGGATTGGTCTGTTGGTCCAGGCAAACCAGATGATTGCTGAAGAAAAGTTCGAGACAGCAAAGCAGCTTCGCGCGAGTGCGTTTGACTCTGCCCCTGCTGTCGAAGGCACCATTGACGGTCAAAGTTTTCAGTGGATTTGTGATGCCGATTCCAGGCTCGGTCCTGTACTTGAAGCAATAATTGACGGAAAGTATTATTGGGTTCCGTTTACTGCCATAAAGCGAGTTCAGATTGAACCTCCGGTTGATCTTCGCGATATGGTCTGGGCTCCGGCCCGGTTTACCTGGGTAAATGGCGGCGAAGTAGTGGCGTTAATACCTACTCGTTATCCCGGTTCTGAGGCAAGCGAGGATAATGGTATTCGGCTCGCACGCAAAACCGATTGGCTTGAACAGCCCGGGCAGACATACCTTGGTCTTGGACAGCGAGTCTTAACCACCGATAAAGAAGACTTCGGGCTGCTACAGGTACGGGAAATAGTATTTAATCACGCGGAAACAGAGCAACAAACTGGTGAGGCGACCGATGGCTGAGCTTACGCCAATGGATCGTCTGCAACCATGCCTGCTTGACCGACTGACCGACGATGAGCCGGAAGTAAAGCAGGAAAGCCGGGACCGCCGTATAACATCACTTAGAAAATATAAACAAGCAGTGCTTCGTGATCTGGCAATGCTTCTAAACACTAAAGCAAATCCTACAGACGATGAAATATATGAGTTTACCGAGGCGGCAAGTTCCGTGTTGAATTACGGGATACCCGATTTGTGTGGTGCTACGATTTCCGCAATAAGCCCGGTCGAGTTCGAAACTCAAGTAAAGCAGGCGATCCTGCATTTTGAGCCTCGAATCTCCCAGAAACAACTATCCGTTCATGTAGCACCGTCAGAGGATCCCCAACATGTCCGTACTCTTTCATTTGAGATAGAGGGTGAGCTTTGGGCTCAACCTCTTCCGGATCACCTTTATGTCAAGACAGAAGTCGATTTGGAAACCGGTCACCACAAATTAGAAGGGCAGTCACGTGGATAGACGTCTGCTGGACTTATACAATCGTGAGCTTGCGCATCTGCGTGAAATGGGTGCGGAGTTTGCCCGTGAGTTTCCCAAAATTGCCGGGCGTCTTGGTGGACTGGATGATTTCCAGCCATGCCAGGATCCGTTTGTCGAACGCTTACTCGAAGGATTTGCCTTTCTCTCTGCACGAGTACAATTAAAACTAAATGCGGAATTTCCGCGCTTCACTCAATCTTTGCTCGAGACAGTTTATCCCCACTATCTGGCACCGACACCATCAATGTGTATCGCCCAGTTTGAGCCGGATTTGAGCGAAAAGGGCCTGGCTGACGGCTTCGGGATTCGCCGTGGCGCTTCATTGTACAGCATGTTGGGAGAATCGGATCAAACTAAATGCCTTTATCGGACCGCACACAATGTTACGCTTTGGCCTATCCGGATAACCGAGGCGGATTATCATACCCGGGATTTGCCCTCCCTGGGACTTTCGACCGGCCCTGACGTCAAGGCCGGGATCAGAATCCGAATCCAGTCTTCACCGGGCCTTGTCATGAAAGATTTGAAAATGGATTCTTTGAATCTTCATCTTGTTGGGCTCGGTAGCATCCCGATGCGTTTATACGAACAGTTTTTTGCGAATGCGGTTTCGGTTGTGGTCCAGTCGGCGAGTAAACCTGTCAAATGGCAAAAGGTGATCGATGCCTCCTCCATCCGTCGCGTAGGTTTCGACGATGAAGATAAACTGCTTCCATACGACGCCCGGTCATTTCAGGGATATCGATTGTTGCATGAGTATTTTGCATTTCCACAACGATTCATGTTTGTCGAACTGGGCGATTTGAGTCCTGCAATTCAACTTTGCGATGAAGACCAGTTGGATATTATTATCCTGTTTCGAGAGATGGATTCCGAATTGGAGGGTACGATTGGAGTTGATAATTTTCGGCTGTTTTGTTCGCCGGCGATAAACCTTTTTGAAAAGCGGCTCGATCGCATAATGGTATCGGACAGGTTCTCGGAATTTCATCTTGTTCCAGACCGGACCAGGACTCGGGACTTCGAAGTTTACAGAATTAACAAAGTCGTAGGTTATGGAACCCGGTCAGACCAATTGCAGGAGTTTCTGCCTTTTTACCAGGCAAGAGATTTAGGGGACAATGACACTAACGGTTATTATGTGGTAAACAGGGTTCCAAGATATATGGCCCAGGAAAAGCAGGTGCGGGCTCGCAGATCGAGAACGTATGCAGGAAGTGAAGTCTATTTGTCCCTTGTTGATTCCAAGTCTGCTCCTTATAGTGCCGATTTGAAACAATTAGGCATGGAAGCCTTATGCACAAATCGCGACTTACCTCTTCACATGCCAGTCGGAGTTGGGAGTTCAGATTTTACTATGGAAAAGACAGTTCCCTGTACCTCGATTCGCTGCCTCGGAGCCCCAACGGCACCTATACCTTCTTATGCCGAGGGCGAAATTTCCTGGCGTGTTGTTAATCATTTGTCGTTGAATTATCTTTCTCTCACCAATACATCTGAGCGTGAAGGCGCTTCTGCCCTTAGGGATATCCTGAGGTTGTATAGCAACACCAGTGATCCTCAAACCCGCAAGCAGATCGATGGTGTCAGGTCTATCAGTTCTAAACCGATCACTCGCAGAATAACAGCATCGGGATCTATCGCGTTTGCTCGAGGATTGGAGATAACAGTGACTTTTGACGAGGCATCTTTCGAGGGAAGTGGTGTGTTCCTGCTCGGCGGGGTCCTTGAGCAGTTTTTTGCCAGATATGTGTCGATTAATTCTTTTACTGAAACCGTAGTAACAACACTCGGACGCGGAGAAATCATGCGATGGACCATGCGAGCGGGGCTTGGCCCGACTCTTTAACTGAGTCGTTGCAAAATAGCCCATATAGTTTTGATTTTTTTCAGGCCGTACGGAGAATTGAATGCGCAAACCCGGATAAGCCGCTTATCGGGAAATCCCAACGACCGCAGGATGATCCTGTGAGGTTTTGCCAAAATGTTTCTCTCGCCTTTGCTCCTTCGACTTTACATTCTTATCAGGACGCCACCGATGAACACCCTGCCAGAATGTTCGTCAATTTCCTCGGATTCCTTGGCACCAACGGACCTTTGCCACTGGCCTGGACCGAGTACATTTACGATCGTTTGCTCAACCACAAAGACCGAACTCTCGCGAGCTTTCTTGATATTTTTAATCATCGAATGATATCTTTATTCTATCGTGCATGGGCTTGTAACCAGCAGAGTGTGAGTTATGACCGTAAAGAGAAAGACCGCTTCTCAGACTATATAGGTAGTCTATTTGGTATCGGAGAGGATTCACTAAGGCAAAGGGACGCAATTCCCGATGATGCTAAACTTCACTATTCGGGTCGTTTGGTTTGCCATACGAGGAACGCCGAAGGGCTTCGCGAGAGCCTCCAGGATTATTTCAGCATTAAGGTGCACATAACGGAGTTTGTGCCTCAATGGATTGATCTTCCGCATGAGTACCGATGCAGTCTGGTAAAGTCTTGCCAAAGTGGTCAGATGGGGCTCAATTTGGTAGTTGGATCCCGTTTTTTGGAGTGTCAGCAAAAATTCAGAATAAAGTTCGGACCTATGAATTTTACGGATTACGAGCGTATGCTGCCTAAAGGCAATAGTATCCAACGGCTTGGGGCCTGGATAAGAAATTATGTCGGAGATGAACTAAGTTGGGAACTCCAGTTTACATTGACAGCTTCGGAGATTCCACGGATTTCCCTGGGAAATGTAGGTCGGTTGGGATGGACAACATGGCTTGGGAGCAAAACCTTTGAAAAGGACGCTGATAACCTTATTTTGAGGAATCCAGCTGGATGAGAACCTCTGTGGAAATCTGGTGTACGACTTGTAATAGAACTTGCAATCACGATTATTGTTGACATAACAGGATAAGTGAAAATAATAATTTAAATTAGATGCCTCTATCTATTCTTTTCAAGGAGGACTAAACGACTGTGTCTGGCATCCAAAGTGAACAATTAGAGAATCATGTTATCAGGACGGCTAATCGTCTTCGTTTGATCCAGGTGGATTTTGCAGACGAGAGTGAGCATACCAGAAATGGCTATCTCTGCGAAGAGATTGAGCGGGCACTCAAACTGATCATGCCGGAGAAGCGAAACGAGTTCCTTGAAAAATTGAAGACAAGATTCCCTGTCCCCAGTCTTGGCAATCAGGTGGTACAGAATGGACCAGCAGAATCTCGCAGTCCGGTTGCACAGGCCGATGTGCTTAAGGATCCCGAACTTCTTGTTAAAAGTCTTCTGGAGATTGCCCCGACACTTTCGGATGAGAACAAGGAAATTATTGTCAATAGCTTAGGTCCGGTTGCTGTACATCAGGAAGCTAAAGTGAATTATTCCGAGCAAACCTTCCAAAAGTTACAAACCGTTTTCCAATCAGAAGCCGGGCAGAGCATTAATCCCGACCGTCTCATGGAGCTATCGATAATACTTGCGGAATTTGTTTTTAAGTTGGAACCCCTGGTTTGGAATGTATGGCGAAAGCTGTCTCCTCGCTCTAAGATTCGGCAGTCCGCTGATCTCAAAGACATAATCGGGAAGTTTGTTTTCGATGTTCCGGATGTATCCCTTGAGCAAATAGACAACGAGCTTAAAGAACTCCAGCGGCTTATCGCTGCGATTATAACCGCAATTAGTCAGGTCGGAAGCCAGTTTGCCAGGGTGCATCTTGCAAAGTTTTCGCCTTCTGAAATTTCGGCACTGGTCAAAGTGGAAAAGGGCAGTATTATGGTCAGCCAAGAAGTAAAATGCTGGCGAAAGTATCTCAAACTTGCAAGTAACCTGAACGAAGACTCCATCGAGACAGAAATAAGAAATGCTATCGTTGGTTATGTGAATTCTTTACGAAAACCTATGGGTTGATGAAATATTATTAGGGAAAGCTTTATGACCATAAAAGGGCAAATTCATTGGTGCGAAGGACTTTTCCTTCAGCCCCATCATCTTCAGTTCATGCAAAGAGATATTCTGGAAAACTTTGCATGGGAACGTCGTCTGAACTTGCACTTTTCATATGGTGTGATAGAGGCAAGGATTTCAGATGATGAACTTGAAAACATGCGTATTTCTATTGATGGACTCCGGGCTGTTATGCCCAGTGGTCTGGTAGTCAGGGTTCCGGATAACACCGATCTTCCCTCGCTTGATATAAAAGAAGCATTTGCATCGAGCAGCGGTCCATTGAACGTGAGTCTTGGCGTACCATTGTGGTCAGCTACACATGGTAATGTGGTTGAGCACGAAGCCGGTGAAGATTGGCGTGCCAAGCGCACCTATCGGGTGACCGAAATACAAAGTCCTGACGAAAATACCGGCGACAATCCTCAGCCGATACTTGTGCGCCGGATAAACGCCAGGCTTTTGCTCGACAATGACGACCGCTCCGACCTTGAAGTATTGCCGCTGTTTAAAATTGTCCGTTCTGCTTCTGAGGATATTGGTTTTCCGCGTCGTGATCCTGAATATACTCCTCCCTGCCTTGTTATAAACGGATCGCCGGTGCTAAGGGAACTATTGAGGGATTTAACCAGTCAGGTTCTGGCCAGTAGAAAAGAACTGGTTGTTCAGATTAACCGTGGGGGTTTTAGCATTGAAAACATGCGCGGCGTACAATTCGAGCAAATGCTTCGCTTGAGAACTCTAAATCGTTTTAGTGCTCATCTGTCTTCTCTTGTCAAGGCACCCGGCGCGGTTACTCCTTTTGAAATGTATATGACACTAAGGGATCTGCTTGCCGAGCTTTCGGCATTGCATCCTGATCGAGACCAGTTCGAGATTGCCGATTATGATCATGATAATCCAGCCATTGTTTTCAACGAGCTTTCAAGCAAGATTCGCGGTTTGCTTAAAGGTGCGGTGCGTTCAAGATATCTGAAGATTCAATTTACAATGGATCAAGAGCGAGCGAATTTAGTGGCCACTCTTAACGACGAAGCGTTGTCTATTCCCAATGCGTATTTCCTTGCTATCAAAACCAAGCAGGATCCCTCGGAACTGGCTAAGCTGGTCCTTGACCGTGATAAATTCAAACTCATGCCGCAGAGTCTTGCTGGTCAGCGGGTCTTTGGTGTGCAGCTTGCACAGGAGTTGTATCCGCCTGTAGAACTTCCGGCCCAGATTGGCCTTCATTATTTTCGTGTTATGCGATCCGAGAGCGAACGTATGTGGGATCGTATAGCCCAGGAGAAGGCTGTCGCTGTTCGCTGGCCTGGAATCGATTCGAGTGATTTTGAAGTAACCCTATACATGACTGTTCCAGATACGGAGTCATAACTAATGACACTTGCCCAATTATGTGAACCATTTTTTCAGTATGCATGTCGCTTAAACAGATCGGCGCGAAGAGGATGTGCTTTAGAGATGGATGATGTGCGGATCAATGTTAAGAGAATACTCGAAGATATGAAAGTTAAGGCATCCGGCAGCTCCGAACTGAGCATCCAGTACGAGAAGATCGAATTGCCACTTATCTTCTTCCTTGACTTTTTGATTAAGGAAAGCACCCTGAACTTTGCCGGCGAGTGGTATGAGTTGGGCCGAGAGAGAAATGAGTTGGCTGGTGATGAGAAATTTTTCGATCTACTCGATGAAACACTCGCCAGCCCTGGCGAAGCGGCTACTGAGAGATTGGTAATATTTTATACCTGCATCGGTCTCGGTTTTACGGGAGTTTATACCGGTCAGTCCGAAAGTATCCAGAGAATAATGATGAAAATTGCGTCTCGTATTTCTGGAAAGATAGATGCCGACAAAAAAGCTCATATTTGCCCTGAGGCCTATCAAAATGTGGATACGCGAGATTTTGTCGAACCACCCAGCACAAAGTTGCTGGGTATTGTAATAGCCTTGGCAGGGCTCATTATTGTTTGGTTTATTGCATATTTTGTCCTGTTCATATCGACATCGAGGGAGTTGACAGCTTCGATCGATAGCATCAATAGAACGCGTATTGTCGATGAATCAACAGACAATAACAATAAATAGCTTAGTTAGACCAGAGAAAGTGTAATAATATGGTTCCTGGATTATCAAGATTCGTGAATCTTCCAACCCCATTAAAGGTTGGAGTGATTGTAGCATCCGGTGGTGGTATTACGGCGTTGTTGTGTTTGTTGCCGGGCGGGACATACGGGATTGTATTTGTCGGAATAGCTGTTGTTGTTTTGTTCCTCCTGCTGTATGTGAAAATACTTAAATGGCTGAAAAAACGCAAGAGCGCTCCGATGGAACAGGGCGTAATTGAGAATACTTCGGTTACACCTCAGGGGATCAGTGAAACTTCAAAAATGGCCCGTCTGGATGATTTGAGAAAGAAATTCGAGGACGGTATTCAAAAGTTCCATGCTGCCGGGAAGAGCCTTTACAATTTCCCTTGGTATATGATTGTGGGAGAGCCGGGATCGGGTAAAACAGAGGCTATTCGCCATTGCAATGTTGGTTTCCCTCCCGGTCTTCAGGATCAGTTTCAGGGTGCCGGAGGAACACTCAACATGAACTGGTGGTTCACCGATCATGCTGTAATTCTTGATACCGCCGGAAGGCTTATGTTCGAAGAGGTTGAAACCGGTGGTTCTGGCGAGTGGAAAGAGTTTTTGAAACTTATGAAGAAAAATCGCCCTCGTTGCCCAATAAACGGCGTATTTCTTGTGATACCTGCCGATAGTTTGATTAAAGATAGCGCAGATGAAATTGAGCAGAAGGCTTCAAAAATTGCCCGCCAGTTTGATGTTATCCAGCGATTACTTGATGTTCGTTTTCCTGTATTTGTAGTAATTACAAAAAGTGATCTTATTAACGGATTCCGCGATTTCTTCGAAGGTCTCGACGATCCACAACTTCAGCATCAAATATTGGGCTGGTCCAACCAGAGCCCCCTCGACGAACCCTACAATCCGGACTTTGTCAAACAACACCTCGAGAAAATCCAGGAATGTCTTTCCCGCCGCAGACTCGGATTGATACAGGAAGCAGCATCTAATGAGACTGCAATCCTGGACAGGTGGAATGTCGATACTATGTATGCGTTTCCACATAGTATCACCAGAATAGCACCACGTCTGACCCGATACCTCGAATTGATCTTTAGTGTCGGTAGCAAGTGGTCCGGCAAGCCGCTTTTCTTCCGTGGTATTTATTTCACATCATCGATGCGAGAAGGATCCGCTTTGGATGAGGATCTTGCCGAATCGCTTGGAGTACCGGTCGAATCGTTGCCCGAAGGTCGAGTATGGGAACGAGACAGGGCCTACTTCTTGCGTGACCTTTTTATGAAAAAGGTTTTTCGTGAGAAGGGCCTGGTCACACACGCGACAAATGCGACGAAGCAACATATGCGGCGCAAGGCCGCTGTCCTGCTTTCTATAGCGGCAAGTGTACTTTTGCTTCTAATGTTTACCATCTATGCATCCGTACGCTTTAACAAAAGCATCGGAGAGTTAAAAAAATATATGCCAGCTTCTGTCTTTAGTCCAAAGACGCCTGGCCAGAAACTACAGCTTGACAAGAAACTCCAGGTTATAAAGCGCGATGACGTTGACAGCTACTGGTATGTTGGGCCTTCTCCTATTGGCGATCCTGAGAAAGACGAAATACCCGATGATGTTTTTAGAGACAATTTCTCTGCAAAACTTGCTGATGTAATAGGTAAATGGGAAAAACAAGGCGTTCCGTGGATATTTAAACCGGCCGCGAAGTTTGCGAGCCGTATTACATCGGACGAACTGAACAAAGCTCACGCGGTTATATATGAAACCGGTGTTATTCAACCATTTGTCAGTGCCGCATGCGACATAATGGACACACAGGAAAATGGAAAGTGGACACGTCAGGACGCTCCAACTAAGGTTTTGCGCCAACTGCTTCGTCTCAAAACAAACAAAACGCTTAATGACCAAGGAGAGCAGTCACCGCAGATTTTCTTTGATCCTATGTTTGCTTATGTCCTTGGACAACCTCAGGAAAACGAAGTTGATGAAGTTTACGCAAAAAGAATCAAAAGATACGACGAGCTGTACAAGCCTTTTATGAAAATATGTGATAGCAATTGGTCCTTAGCTTTGCTAACAACTGAACCTGATCGTATAAACAAGGCTATAGAACAAGGTGTAACACTTTTCAATGAATACTGGAAAGATCCCAATCGCAGTAAAAAAGATGCTTTTGAAAATATAATAACAATAAGGAGCCTTAAGGGCTATTTCGAAACATTCGATGCCGCTGAAAAGGAAATTCTAAGTCTTAGCGATCGCTTCGATCCCAATTCGACTAATGCTCAATGGAAGGGAGTTATCGGTAGTTGGAGTGAGAACTTTCAGATTATGAAGGATGCGAACACGAGCATCTGTGAGCATATTGGCAATCTTAAGAATCCTGAATCACTTGAGAAAGCCTGGTCTGGGCTTGTTGAAACTGTTTCACGGGATGCTAAAGACAATTATGGATTCCTTCTTGAAGAGTTGAATGGTATTGCAGGGGATGATTTCATTGATGCTATTAGAGAAAAACTTGAGCAAGGCCGAGACGAGATTAGAAATAATCTTAAACAAGGCGATTTTGAAAAGAACCTCAAGGTAATCAACGACAGTTTTTATCTTCAGATCAAAGGCGGTGGTCGTTTGTTCGATGCTCGTTTCCAGATGTATTCAAAAGCAAATGAGCAAATTAATACTAACAAGACTATCTCCGGACTCGAGCAGGTATCGCAGGCGAAAAGAGACTCGGAAAAAGCGACCACGCAGGCGCGAAATAAAATTGACGAACTGTTAAATCTCGATCGCTCCGCTTTTCGTTTAAAGGAGGCTGCGAACATTTCAATGTCTGCCGTTGACTCGGCTGAGCAAAGGCAGGTTTACGATATCGTCAGGACGGCTTTGGAAACCGCACCCAAAACTATTCAAGAACTCCAGAACCTCATCGAAGCCCAGGCGAAGTGGGATTGGGACTGCATACCACAGGAAATTGTTGAAAAAAAGTATGATCCTGTTATGGCCGCTGCCGTGCTTGATGGGTGGAAGGTTATTGGCCGGACAGTGACGGAAAAGTCATACGTCTTACCGAGCGAACTTAAGCAAATGCACCAGGACGCAAACGAA
>SDBT01016512.1_pt1 | contig 11683 bp, 11 predicted proteins | sample 2277101 | NCBI WGS metagenome assembly SDBT01 (sample SAMN10404973, study PRJNA504765) | marine sediment metagenome | isolation source: marine sediment core GS10_PC15, 103 cmbsf | place: Arctic Ocean: Southern Knipovich Ridge | collected 2010
ATACAATCCAGGCAATGCTGCCGTTGCCTCTTCAAAAGAATCATACATATGAGTTCGATACGTCATCGAAGTCACCTTCTCTAACATCGTAGGCGAATTTATCCACAATGACCACTTGTCAGTAGGCTTGCGAAAAACTGTAGCCAAAATCGAATCATTAAATTTAAGTTCCCACTTCCGCTTACCAAGTCGACGCCAACGACCATTAAAACTTCCGTCGTCTGGTTCTTCATATTCCTTGTCTGCTTTGCTATCTCTTTGTACTTCCAGAGACTTTACGAAGAATTCTTCCATAGACTTTTTGGCTTTTTCATCCATATACTGAAGTTCTTCATTTTCCATGAGTTTTACCTATCAAAAATATCGTATCTACCAGTTTTTTCAGAGAGCCTCCGGTGAGCAGTCTGAAAGCTTTTCTTATCAATTTCATAACCAACGAAATCACGAGCCAATTGTTTACAAGCAACTCCTGTAGAACCACTACCCATGAAAGGATCAAGAACTATCACTTTCTCACCAACCACAGACGGACGCGGAGTGATAAGTTTTATCAGCCTTTCCATAAGATGTAATGGTTTAACAGTGTCATGTTCGTTATATTTTCTTTTCTCACTCTTCGGAGGCTTGGGCACTATAAAGATGTGATCATAGTCCGCGAACAAAGGATCTAACCAAAGAAGATTAGCAGGCCAGCGACCCCCAGGATGCACATTAACTTGTTTTTTACCTCCAGTGTTGCAAGAGAAATACTTTTCATTTCCGTGATCTTGTCCCTCAAAATTGATAAAACCCTGGAGTTGTCGCTTATCTTCTTCAGAGGCATAGGGAATTCGACACTCATCTATATTGAGTGCTCCAACTTTATACTTACGTATGTTCTCAATATATGTCCCCTCCAAGGGTTTCTGAGCAACCACAATAGGTTCCCATGATGTTTTGAGAGTCGTTCCCCAACCTTCCCACATTTTATTTGTTTCTCTTAGAATATCTTCCGTGCTTGTAATTAGTTGCTCCATTGTGGACTTTGTAAAGATGGCAGTCATGGCACAAACACCTTCCATTGTTAACATCATGTCTAAGCTTTGGGTGGGCGTTAACGCTTTTAGTATGGTGAGCTTCCAGGCGTTTAGAACTGCCACAAATATTGCACTTGTATCCGTATCGTTTGTAGATTGCTCTTTTCCATGCCATATCTTCTGGACTTCTCCGCCCAGGGACTGAATGGTTGCCTCGTCTTTTAGCATATCCTTGACATTTACCTGAGCAATAAAAATGACCTCTGATGTTAGATTTTGGTCTACATACAATTTTTCCGCATACTTCACAAGACTTAGTGAGGGTGTTTGCTTCGCTTCTACATTTTCGATTACAATAATTATATTTGCCCCTTGTGTGCGAAGGGCTTCGCAAAATCGACGCTCCACAATTGTCACATTCTGTTCTAATCTTTTGTGATTGGGCTCGACTACTACATTGTCTACTACAATATTTTTTCTTCCTATATTCATTCCAGCTTTTATTTGGGTTTTTTCTAATAACTTTGTTACATATGTTACATCGCTTAAGTTGTTTAGAGTCAGACATCTCGATCCTCTCAAATAGTCTAACTCAATATTATCCATCGCTTTGCTAATGTCCTTCGACAAACTATCAAAAATATTTAAAGATCGTGGCATAGCGCTTGCATAGCACCAACACAAGCAATCTTTTATCACAAAACCTGCATCTTCCAGTTGACAACACAAACGGTGATATAAACGACAATGTCCGAATGAAAGACAAAAAGCACCAGGCCGTAGCACTTTATAACATTCTTCCCAGACCTTTTGTGGCGGTAAAACCTTATCCCAATCATGGCCCATTAGGTGTAGGCCATACTCAGTACGGTGGGTCAGTGATAACAGCATGGATCGATTTCGGCTCAAGAGTAGAAATCAATTTTGCTGAATCACCTAACGCCACCGTATAGGATCTCCTTTTAGTTGACTTTTCCATAACTATTCCCATCTAACAGTCTCAGCCGTTTTAACTTTTTTCGCCCCCACACTTCCAACTTAATAGAGTGTAATTTCCGAAACAGTTTGATTTTCTTTTTGTCCTTCTTTTTAAACCAACCTTTCACCTCAATGATTTTTGTACTACAACATCTCTGTCTTAATCTTTTGGGTCTAAAAACTTCACCACATGGGCATGTCAACATCTTAAGCTTTTGTCGCTCCTTCCCTCTCAGTCTGTAACTGCACTTCCTTGAACATGTAGTTTGACGACCATGTTTTAATCGCTTGGGATCAGCGAAATAATCATCATTACAAACCGGGCACTCAATCTTGATTTGGTGTATATAAATCATTCCTTTAACTCAATACTGCATCGACTATCTATATCTGATAAACTGTATTTGAACCTTCCATAACCAGATTTGCAATATTTTTTGCTAATCTCTACAGAAACAGAATTTCGGCCTGTTTGAGCTGCCGCGATAGCTGTACTCGCGATTCCCGCAAAGGGATCTAAAACAGTGTCACCGACATGAGAGTACAACTTAATAACTCGTCGAGCCAGCTCAGAAGGGAATGGACAAGGATGATTTAGAATGTTTTTCTTCTTTTGACCAATTATCTTTTTGATTGGTCTGATTTTCCACACTCCGATCACATTCTCAATAAATTCTGTCTTTTCTAAGTTATCTTTTCCATCAGGATAGTCACCTTTTTGAAAAACAAATACATACTCATATAAATCAATAATTGAAGGATTTTTGGAACTCCTCCATGATCCCCAAGCAAAAGAGCTTTCTTCCCTACCCTTGTACCAAATATGCAAACCCCTATAAATATACTTGAATTTTTTGCATAATTTATCATGTAGAGCAAGAATAATAGGGTATCTGGAACCTTTTGAAATAATGATATCACGGATATTGATTACAAAACGACCTCCATCTTTTAACAAGGGGTCACATGCGTTAATCGAATCATCCAAAAATGATAAATAATCATGGAGTGGCAGATTGTCTACATGCGAATCATACTTGATATCCGCATTATATGGGGGAGATGTAAAGATTAAATCTACGGGTGTAATTCTTTTCGTGACTGACGCATGACATATATTCCCTGCAATTATTGTATGATTCGTCTTATCTGTTATATCACCAGGCTCAGAGGTAAAACCATCTTCCAAGATTCCTCTTTCTACGTTAAGCTGTTTTTCATCAAGTGATGATTCATATAGTCCTTTTAGTTGTTCTATAACGAGAGACCGATCCTCCATAGAATGAATTCCCTGCCATAATGATACAATTTGTTGGCTAATGCTATCAGGGTGTTTTATCCTTTTAGACTTCTTTATTTCAGACATCGAAAAATTTTCCTATATCATTCTTAGAGACAAAATGGATACTTTTATTCTCTCGTTGATAACTAGCTGTCAAAGTCAGCACCTCTTTGGCTTGCTTTTTAACTTTGCGCTTATCATGCCACTCTGAAAAAGCGCCATCATGAGCAACAGCAAATGCCAAGGTCTTCCCAGCAGAGTTTTCACAATATATATCTACTCTCCCTTCAGCCATATCATCCCTATATGACTTATAGATTTTACACGAGGAGTCGATTTGTTTTAGCTTGTAACAAACATCAATTTCTCTCATGACAGCTACAAAAAAATTCTGTAAACGAGCCAGGACAATTAAATTCTCTGATATCTCCTTGAGAGCAGGAGGAACATTGATTGACCATTGAAAAAGTATTAATGCTTCTTTGTCGGTTAGAATACGTCGATTGTGAAAAACGTAATCCCAAAAAATAGGGATAGCATCCGGAGACATACGAGTGTGGTAACTCGCTATCTTATTTAATGAAAAAAGATAAACGAACTCGGACGACAAAGAGTCGAATTGTGGGCGTAAAGAGCACAAAAGATCAGAAGTCACAAGTTTAGCATCTTGAGATATCATCCTATTTCCCGCATATTTTATGTTTAATTAATCCTCTCCAACCCAATGTGCCCTGGGATGTCGATACGCTTATCACCAGCTTCTATTTCAGCAAACATATCACGTCTACGCCCCGTAGCGTTTCTCTCGTGAATCATATTAGCTAAGTCATAGTTTGTGACAAATATCTCAGTCTTGATAAGTTTACGTTTCTCCCTCTCATCCGACGAACTGTAAACAATAGGGTCAGTTCTGTATAGACAATAATCTTTATACATCTCCAAAACTTCGGGAACATCATCATAAGTTAGAAGGAAAAGATTTTCGTTTTTGTCGATTTCATCACAACATTTCTTTAAATCTTTGTGTTGTTTCAATGTGAATGGATGATCATAATAACTACCCGTCGCTACCCAATAAGGAGGATCACCAAAGAAAAATGTTTTAGCACGATCACGATTATATTTCTCAATTAAATCAACAAAATCCGATTGCTCAATCGACACATTCCTGAGCCTTTTTTTAAAAGGTTCAAAGTCAGTATTTTGATTATATCTACTATTAGTTAAAGGAGATGCTTCATAACCACCTTTAGGTATCGAACTAAACCCTTTTTTAACACAATAATAAAAACGAAATGCTCGTTGAGCATAATTCAAGTGTTTAACTTTCTCCTCTGTATCCCAATTCTTCCATTCCTCATAAGCAGCGCGGGAGGCAGGAAAGTCTCGGACATATTGGATGAACTCCTGACGCACTTCCTCACTGTCGAGATGATGGTTGCAATACTGACATTTTTCCCTCTCCCCATCGAATATAACTCCTCCTAATACTTTCATTAGAACAATCAATTCCGTATGGATATCATTAATTACTTCAATGCGTGCATCTTCTGGTTTGCGACTTTTTACAGGGGGTCGGGGCTTCCCAAATAAAACAGTCGCTGAACCTGCAAAGATTTCGACATAAGCAAAGTGGGGTGGGAAACATGTAAGAATTGTTGGTCTCAACTTAGTTTTTCCACCCATCCATCCAATGGGTGACTTGCCAATGGGTGAAATTGGATCAACTATCATTTTTCTACCTCCAAAATCTTTGCATTGTCGGCTACAGTACTTGCTTTTTTTTGCTAAAGAAGTTGTAATCCTATACATGGTATTACAGTATCAAATCCTTTTATTGCTTGATAAAAAATCTCAACATAACGAGTTTAATAACGTCATGAACCTGCATATTCTCCCCTTAATTTTTCTAATTTCAAATTTTCAAATTTCTCTCGGCGTACTCGAAGAGCTTCAGTGATGTTTTGGAGTGTTTCCTCAATGCTCTCAATCTCAAAATTGGCGATATCGGAGTCTACAATAGACCATAATTTATCTATTATACCGCATTCAACTTCATTAAACTCAACGCTCTCTAAATAGGATCTACACAGAGAACTCAAGGACATCATATGAATGCCCAAATCCATCTCAGGACCAATAGGGGACAATGCAGGATTAGAACATTCCTTGATCATCATATCGACAGAATATTTTCCATCCTCAAGAAAAGTAATTTCTAGTCCTTCAGCAAGCTTTCTAATAGATTCTCCAAGTGTTATTCCTTCCATAAAAGAAACTAGGTGAATGATATTATTATGCCGCTGGCAGCCGAAACAATGAAAATTCTCATATTCAGCTTCTGTCCATACAATAAAGCTTGGTTTCTTCTCATTATGATCAGGAAAAGGACAGATATAAGATAACCGCCCTGATGATAACCTTTTTGCAGGGAAGTGCCCCTTCTGTTCTAGGTAATTAGTTATGGTTTTCTTTCTTAATATATGTTCTATCGCAAGAGTCATTTATATATCTCATCTAAAGAAAAATCCTTTTCCTCCAAAGCGTTAAATGCGTTCAAAAATTCCCATTTGATACCATAATCCCCTGATTTAAATTTGAATATTGCAAACGAACCTTTCTTAAACCAAAATTCTGTTAAAAAGGTGTGGATATTCCCTAGAAAAACATTTGACATAATTTGACATACAAAAGGATGAGAAACAACCAAAAGAGATATATTCTTGTTGCATAAAGAAGTAACATAATTAACCGATCTTTCTCTACACTGACGTACAGATTCACCGTTTTCAGCACATATTCTACTATGCTTAAACAAGTCGGAATCTTGAAAGAAAGTTGATCCAGTCAGAACGCCAAAATCTCTCTCTCTTAATGATTTAGAATAAAGAATTTGCCGTTTAGAAAGATTTTCACAATCTATACGTAATCTATGGAGCAACTTCCCAAGACGAAGAGCATCACTAGCAGCTATCATATCTACTTTGCCAATTTTCTGGGCGGCGTACTTGGCAATTTGTATTGACTGTTCCACACCCAGAGCACTTGGTGCGACATCTTTACTACCTACAATAAAACCAGATTCTCCCATTTCAGTACTAACATCATTGAGTAAAATTAAACGATTCATAAACCCATCTCCCCTACCTCATCTTTATTTTCTGAACTCTCATTCGAGTCACCTAAATCTAGACCTGCAAATTCGATATGCGAAGATTCTTCCTTTTCCAGTGTCTCAGCAACTTCTTCTGGAGGAGCATTAAGATCCGACTCAAAATCAGTTGCCTCTGTCAAAATACTAAGCTGTGCATCTGTACTCGAAATCCTACAATGAGAAGGATCAACTCGGAGTTCAAATGATTGACCCGAAGGACCATGTCGGGCCTTAATAACAATTCCTCTAATTTTATCTGGCTCTCCACGAACCTTTAATAAAGCAAATATTGTATCTGAATCCGCAGAATATTGATGAGAACCATGAATAGAAGTGGAATCGACCGCTTCTTCCTTGCCCTCTCGCAATGCTTTAATAGCAGCTCTGCCCATCTGGGCAGCAGAAATGGTATGGAAACCATATTTTTTACCCAGAAAACGTAGAGATTTTAAGATCTCTCCGATCTCAAGGTCATTTCTTGATCCAAACCGCACATCGGGCTTCATAGCAGCAATGTAATCAATAATCACAACTTCAGGCTTAAAAACAAAAGCTCTCTTCTCAATTTCCCTCTTTAAACTAGAAACGCTCGGCTGGTCATCTACATCTAAAATAGAAAATTTATGTTGCTTCTCAAGCCAAACCGTACACTCCCGAATCCGCTTCCACTCATCATCTGACAAACTCTCCGGGCGTGCCAATTTATCGAAATGAATATTAGCACGATTCGCAATAATTCTATTCATTAAATCAAACCTGCTCATTTCCAACGGAATGAATAGTATACTATGTTCCCTCTCATAGATATTAAGAGCCATATTCAACATCAGATTTGTTTTGTGATGTCCCACATCGGCAACTACAAGAGTCAAATGTTGAGGGCGGAAACCGACATTAATCGGAGTATCGATTTCAGGGATTCCACATTCAACTCTAATACTTGGATTTTTACTTCTTTCTTCTAGTTGCTCGATAAACTCATCTTTTATGCAAGCCATATCAGTAAAAACAGATCGGCGTGTTTCTGTAATACCCAATGCTGCCTGCAACCTATCTTGCAAGTTCCTGGCAGCAATTAAGAAACCAGATTTCTTAACTTCCGTCCTAAAGTCCTTCAAATAAAGATAAGCCTTCCGACCCATAAAGCCTTCAACTAACCGTTTCTTTAGATATCCAAGATCATCAGGACGGGCGTAAGCCTTAATGAAGCACTTATCAAAGATTGTGAGGTTAAGATGAGTGTCTCCACCGACTCCCTGTTCGACTAACGTCTGTCGGTAACCTTCTCTAGCTAATAACCGTTTATGATTACTGGAAACATATTCTTGGTAGATAGCATCTACAAGCAGCTGATGAGCCGGATCAAAGAAATCCGAACTGAAACCCCCATCGAGCATTTCATCTATCACTTCACGAGATTTCAGCATCAAGTGGATAACTCTTTGCTCTGTCTCTATATGATGCTCTGGAGGTTTATCTTCGTTATGGAGTCTAGATTCCATTAGTTTTCTTATCTTTTTCAAGTTCAATTATGGCATTTCTTGGATTAGACATTAACGATACAAATTCCCTCCCCCATCGTCGTGAAACAGCTTCATGATATCTAGGGTGGTTAACCTCTGCCCAAAAACGCCCAGTACATATTACAATAGTCGGAAGACTATTCATCTGTCTAATACCAAATAGCACATTCAAAGCAATTATATCTGGTGGAGAAGTCTTATGCCCACCCTCCCTATATTCTTCCACTTCGTCTAGAACCAGAAAATTAACTTCTGCTAAATCATCAAGCAATTGATGGTCTAAATTTTTATCAGAATCCCAACGTGCGGCATCTTGCAAAAATGGGCTTTTAATACATTTAAAATTGAGCTTCAAATTATGAGTTCGACAGGCATAAGCGACTTCTTTGATAATAAGCACAGCTATTAAAGTTTTTCCTGTTCCCGCCTCTCCAGTTATAATTACATTTTGACCGTCTTGACAATGCCTATGAACTATAAGATTTTTCCGACGATCCTTTATAACATCAGGATCAGAAGATCCAAAGCAATACTGAAGTGCTTTTTGTTTAGCAGAAATAAAACTAGCATCTGTTAATCGGGTGGTACCATCAGTCCCGACAAAATCATCCCAGCTTTTATATTTCAAATCAGGAGGACTAACATCAAATTGTTCCAAATGCCATTTAACTGTTGCAGTATGTTGACAAACACACGATGTCCATATACCTGAATGCAAAACCCGCTTTTCCCCCTTGCAGATTTCACACTTCAGAGCATAGTACTGGCAATAGTCTACATATGAAAGGGTTTTATAAATCATCTTCAGACAAGTCCAAATTACGACTTGGTACTACTTGGATTGAGGAATCATTCTTAGATATAGAACTATTAGCTAATACCGCTCGACCACCAACACCATCTTCTCCTAATGCCCACTCTCGTATTGCCTCGATTTCTTCTCGTCTTGAAGTATACAATGGCTGGAATCTAGAAATCTCAGACACTATATCCTCCGTTGTCACTGCCCTCTTATTATCAGCATATGCTACGAAAAGACCATTATTTATCCCCTTCTCAATTTCTGCGGGAGAATAATTTCCACAACTTCTTGCAATTGTCTCTGAATCAAAATCCGATGGATCTCGATTCTTCTTTATTAGAATGCACTCAATAACTTCACAACGCTGATCAAAATCAGGCAAATCTAAAAAGAATATCTCATCAAACCGACCAGCTCTCATAAACTCAGGGGGAATTTGTAAGACATCATTGGCGGTACAAATAATGAAAACTGGCGACTCTTTCTCCTGCATCCATGTTAATAATGTCCCAAATACTCTATTTGTCACACCGCCATCAGTAACATTGCTACTCTGTACTCCACCAATCCCTTTCTCAATCTCGTCCGCCCAAAGTAAACACGGAGCAATAGCATCAGCTGTCTGAATAACCTTCCGCATATTGTTTTCCGATTCTCCGATATGGCTGCCAAATACAGACCCCATATCCAATCGAAGTAAAGGCATCTCCCAATAACTAGAAAGTGCGTCACAAATCATACTCTTTCCTGTGTTATGAGATACAATATTATTAGAATAATATCTATGATTTGGACCTTTTACTTCCAAATCAAAGGTGTCTTTTACTCCAATATATTCTTTAGCGACAACTTTTTGCCAACCCGTGTCCCACGCTTCATCGCCTAACTTAACAAGTATCGAGTCGGCTTGAACATCGATATCTTCAGACTTTTTCCACATGTAGATGATTGGATTACTAACATCGGCAGTTGCCCATACATAGTGGTCCGACGAACACCCCAATTCTTGTCCGTTCTCCAGAACCAGATTATAGCACTCTTTATTTCGCTTTTGCACTAAACTGCCGATGTCTCGCCATCCATCTGGCGTCTCTATTTGATAAGTACCATTTTCTTCCTCACATAATGTGAAGAATTCTTTTATCGTAATTTCTTGTTCTTCGCCTTTTCGCATAGCAACTCAATCCTCTCTTGGTACTTTTTATTGAACCCAATTATTCCTTCTTCAAATAAATGTATAATATGTTCCGTATGCAATAGTTTTACATCAACCATTTTAAATTCAAAACCATTGTTTTTACAAAACACAATTGCTGCTTTCTTCTTGAGCACATTGGATGGAGTTTCCATCAACTGCTTTGGCTTAACTTCTACTAATGTTCTCCCATCCACTAAAAAATCTGGTCTATACGTTCTGGGAGTCCCATCATAACTGACATATGGGATTGAAAACTCTTTACTCTCAGCACTTTGCCATTCATAGTTATTCTTCTCAAGAACTCTAATAACGTATGACAGTTCTCGAAGACTCCGAAAATACCAACCTTTATACCATCCGCCCCAACCACCTCCAGATCCCTTTGGGGCAGGCTTGCCATACATCGGGTTATTTTCACCAGAGGAATTCTCAGACTGCACCTTGAGCCATTCAGAAAACTTTTTATCTGCTTCTTGCTCTCCAAATTTTTCCTTCCATACATCATAAAAACTCCTACCATACATACCGTTTTTAGCACCCACCCTCGCAGAATTTTTTCTAAATTCGTCCGTTTGAGTATAACCACGATCAACCGCCCGTAATTTCTCCCTTGTCTTTTCAGAGTGTTTTTTACCATAGAACGAATTTAATTTTCCGACTCTCTTTCGGGCAAGCATCGACCTTTGCAACCTAACGTCAGGACGATTATTGACTTCTTTCATTCTACAGGCAGCACATACTTTCTTATCTTTTCTGGCACGGTTTCTGTGTTTTATAGTAGTATGCGTCAACTCTTTTTTACACTCAGGACATTCCCTCACAAACGGCGGCAAAGCTTTCTTTCGCATAATAGTCTCCTATAGTCGGTATTCCCGATATAGGACTATTCTACAAAAATCTGATGTTCTCCTTTATTAGAAATCTTTTTTACTTTTATTTTAGTATTCCCCAAAACACAACCGGGAACGCCTATCAACAATGCCCCCTTTGGAGAAGGCAACCCATAAGCAGACGCATCATCATTAAAAGCCATCCGACGCGTCCTTAACCAGTCTTTTAAAGTCTCCAACCCTCCAACGTTGTCAAATGTAAATCGAGCATCCCTAAACTCTAAAATACCAGACTTCTTGATAATTTGTCTCTTCTCATTGATAATTGTTGGAACATCAAATGTCTTTTTCTTAACTAAAGAAAGAGCATACGCATTCTCAGCCTCAACAATTGTTAAACCCGCCGCTGCCGATAATAAATCCTCTTCTCGATTTTGTGCCACCTTCTTAGCCGCAGGATAATTGTCAGGTATCTCCTTCGCAATTTTTCCCAAAGCAACTCTTAGTTCATCCTTTGACGGATAAGGGAAATCAACTAAAGTGAATTCCTTTTCAAGTGCATCGGGACATTCAAAAACAGGAGCAATAATAGCTATGCAACATACTGAAGATGTTTCAAAAAATTCTTTGAATTTTCTCTGAAGCTCAGCCCCTCCGTCTCCACGGAGAAAAAGATGAAAGTCTAAAAGCAGATAGATATGCCCATCAGACATAAGCTTCTCATCTTTCATCCTTTTGTTGTCATTCTTAGCATGTTCTATAATATGTGACATTAATGCAGTAGGATATTCATGCACTTCATTGCTGCTCGATTTGATCTTTTGCATGCTGAAAGAGTCCAATAGACCCCTGCTACAGTCCCACTGATAAAGATCAAAACTCTCTGCTTGGGCAATGATT
>SDBT01016513.1_pt1 | contig 11683 bp, 31 predicted proteins | sample 2277101 | NCBI WGS metagenome assembly SDBT01 (sample SAMN10404973, study PRJNA504765) | marine sediment metagenome | isolation source: marine sediment core GS10_PC15, 103 cmbsf | place: Arctic Ocean: Southern Knipovich Ridge | collected 2010
GCCCCTCCACCGTCATGCCCGCATTCAGCTCCGACGGCAGCGGCTCGTCCTCCTCGACGTTCACCACCTTGACGTCCTCGATCCGCTCGACGCGCGTTACATCGACGTTGCAGATGGCAGCCTGCGGCGCACCCGGCGAGGGCTCGTCACCCACCAACGCCCACGACGCCTCGATGTTCGTCGCGTCGTCCACCACCTTGCCGTCCGGCCCAACCAGGCAGACCGCGTCGATCTCGCCAGGGTTCAACGACTTCCGCCTGAAAAATGTATACCCACTCATGACAGTCTCCTCCTTCGCAACCTCTTGCAACAACTTGCCGAAGTCAATGATCGGCTCGAACTCCCGGTTCCGGCACATCGTCGACCCAGGATGGGTACAGACCCCCTCTGGGCAGTTGCACGGCAAAATGCTCATGATTGGACCTCTATCCGTACCAGTTTTCTCTGAGGCGTTTTCTCACGTGCATCAAGCAGGCCCCAGGCCATATAACCCGCAGTGCAGTCCACCAGCTCCGGGTTGATAACACTCCAGTCGTCGAACAACCGGAAGAGGAATGGGCTGGACGCGATGATGGCGCGCGGTCCACTCCCCCACCATTCTCGGTCTCCGTACAAATGCTCCATGTGTGTGTAGAGAGACTGGCCGGCAATCGCCTTCAACACAGTAATGGTCTTTTCCACCGGGTCCACGATAAGCGCGGCCCCGCCCTCTAGATCCTTCAGAGTAAGTGGTTCGTTGAAGTTCATGACCCCAACAGTCCGTTCCAAAATCCGTTCCAATAGTCGTCCATCTCAACTCCTCCTAACCGTCAAACCAGAACACGAGCCGGCACTTCTCAATCGGCACAATGTCCTCGTCCACGTTGAAATAATGATAGGTGGGATGCCTTCCCTCGAAGGTGCCCGCCACGATGATCGGGTCCGTCTCCAGAAATATTTGAGCCGCCTCGGCCAGCGGTAACCAGCTATGCGAGTGTCCGTCCACGCCCCACCGAGCAATCTGGTGGCGTGTGGCGGGGCAGATGCCCCCTGGTGTCCCCCTGGGCTTCGGTCCGTCGCCGCGAACACCGGCCAGCGCCGCGAAGCGCTTGTAGATCTGGTTCAGTCCAGCGGGCGTGTGAAACGCCCCAAGCGTGTCGTTGGAGTGCGACAGCATGTTGATGCAAGTCCACTGCTCTACAGGACCCCACGATCCTGTCAGTTGCTCAACCGTCGCGTGTATTGAACAGCTCATCTTCTCCTCCTCCAATTCGGACCACCATACCCAACAAACATTAACAATTCGTTAAGACAAACTCCCAATCGCGGCCAGGATCAGATTGTCCGCCGCCTCCTTGTCGACGTCCTCGATGAAACCGTCCTCGTCAATCACGCCCGCGACGAGCCAAGCCCGCACCAGTGGGACATAGAGATCGTGCTTCCAGCCACTTTCGCCGAACGGCCTCTTGCCGCTGAAGGAGCCCTCCTCGCGCCACAGCTCGCGCAGCAGTGCCTTCAGGTAACCACGCACCGTCGCCGCCCCAGCCTCGTTCTCCTTCGCCAGCGGCAGGTCCAACACCGCCTTCAAGTCAATCGCCATTTCGATCCTCCTCAAATCCCAACACGTTCAACATCTGTCGCCATAGTGGACTGCCTCCGTCCACCCCGTCCGCCGCGCAGACCACATCTTCTATCAACTTGAGGCCCATGTCCAACCTGCGACCGGCCATTTGATATTGCCACGTTGGCAGCTCGACTCCAGTCCTACTCTTGAGGACCGCCGTGATGGGACAGTGGCAATGTGCGTCGCCCTCATAGACCCGGATGGCACCGGCCAGGCCCACATGCCATTTGTAGCCGGTATCACCCAGCGCCTCCAAGAACTCCTCGCGTGTCATCGACTCCTCCACCACGCTCGTGCATTGATCATAAACACCACGAGGTTCAACGCCACGATCCCCCATGCACCAGACAGCACGGCCCACATCATGAGCATCCACCCAGCCAACATCGTTATCAGTGCCGCCCGGCGAACGAGAGCACGACCAAATAACCAATAGCCCCACACAGCCAGAGCGGCCCCACCCCATTGCAGTACTAACATCATGACTCCTCCTTGGGTTCGCTCCGACGGGGAACTCCAAACAGTCTTAGGTGTTCGCTTTCCATGAACGCTCGATGCTCAGGGCTGCGCAAGTAGCGAGCACGCTCACGCTTCTCCCGTACCCACTCCGGCACCTGGTCATCAGGCAAATCGGAGCAATCTCTAATCGCCATCAGGTTTCCCCCACCACGTGTCGGTCGAGCCACACACGGGACACAGCTCCTCCAGCGGAGCGTCCTCCTTTGACTGCATGTCCGCCGTCATCCCCTCCCAGCTGCATGACATACAGAACGCAGTCTCTGGCTTCTGCTCCTCAACTCCTCCGACTTTCGAACGGAACGCCTCGCGCTGCGAGTCCGTCGCGTACACCGTGACGGACATCTCGCTGACCATGTAGTACATCACCGCGATCTGCTCGTAGTGCTGGATCGTGATGTCGGCGATCGTCTTCATCTGGTCCCGCGTGGCCTTCACGCGCACCGGAATGACGCGGTCTCGAAACAATTCACCCTCGTGCTCCCACTGACCCAAACCCGGCTTGAGAATGGTAAGCCCACCGGCCACCGCACGCACCCGCTTGTCCCACTCGCGATGGTGCCGCGTCCGCACCGGCTTGCCGTCGTTCCAAATTGCACGGCACCAATATTTCCCAGAGCTCGGCCATCACCTCGGCACCTCCGGCACCGGCATCCAGCCTACAACACGCCAGGAGGAGCACTCGCCGCCGTAAACATTGTGCCCCCCAGTATCTAGGCCCTGCCAATCACCCACACCGTCCAAGCAGTAGACGTAGCGGCAATCGGGATGGCGCTTCCACTCGAACTCATCCTTCTCAGGGTTGTAGCGTTTGGCCAGCAAGTCAACCTTCGGTCCAACCTCCAGCGTCTTGGCGTTGCCCTGCGGGGCCGTATGCATTGGTTTCCAATTGTCCATCACCAAAGATCCTCACTGTACAAGTATGGTGGTGTTGTCAACTCTTCGATCTGCCCACAAACGATGGCATGTGCAGCCGCCTGCTTCCGCGTCAGGAAGACTCCCTTGTCGGTAACGAAGCCTTGCTCACCCCAGATAGGGGTAGGCACTCCGTCGGCGGCGAGTCCTCTGATGACATGGTGGTGACGTGCCGGTTTAGACAAACTCAGGAAATAGGTCTCACCATGTATAGCGACACCAACGATCATGACGTGAACTCCGCCCTACCATCCGGATGGAGAATGCAGAGCCGTCGGCCATCTGGCGACATCATGGCCTCTCCTATGTACGGTCCACGTGTCTCATACACCCCCAACTTGCGTGAGGGCAGCGCGTGGTGTGGGCCAACATGGTCCCATCCCAGGAGAGTGGCGAAGACCACTCGATTTTCCAAGGCACGCTTCCGGCGACGATCACCTCTGGTGATGAAACTTATGAGACGCTTCATGCCAACCCCCTCTTCACCATAATCTCATCAATAGACACCGGCGTGTAGTTAATCTGCTCCACGCAGGCGTTGAAGTACTTCTCATGCCGAACCACCTTCTCATGAAGATGACCGTGCACGTTCAACTTGACACGTGGCTGCTGCACCGATCCTATGTCCATCGGCACGTGCGTCATCCACACTCCATTGATCTGCCGTACACCATAGATCTCCTTGAAATATCTCAGGTAGGTCCGCGTTGTGAACAGGTCGTGGTTGCCCCGAACCAGTCGCTTCTTCCCGTTCAGCATGCCGATGATTGCCAGTCCCTCAAGGGTGAACGCCACGTCGCCCAGATGGTAGACCTTGTCTCTGGGAGTGACGACACGGTTCCAACGCTCGGCGATCGTGATATGCATCTCTTCAAGAGAGCGAAAGGGCCGCAGCGGCGTGCCGTCCTCGCGCAGAAATGTCAGGATATCCGCATGACCCAGGTGCGTGTCCGATATGACGAAGATCTCAGCCATTACTCATACCACCTTGTGAACGTGAGATGCAGTGTCTGCACAGCCTCCAACGCGCACTCATGCACATTGTCGGCGTGGCCCGAGGCGATCCGGTGCAGCACTACCCGATGGAGCCAGTCCTCCAGCCTGTGTGCCCCACCATTGTCTCCATCGTCGGCGAGCGCCTTGATGTGCTTCACCACGCTCTTGACCCAGGCCGGGGTGATGACGTCGGGCACGTGCGGCTCCCCCTCCTCTACGCTGAGACTTAGCAGTGTCTGCAGCCCTGAGCCGTCCTCAATCTTCATCTCGTCAACCACCAGCAATCTCCTTGCATTGCGCGTGGCAGTAGTCACACACCGTGCGCCCAGCCACCACGTTCTCGTTTCCACGCACGCCACCCTTCACGCCGCCGCACAGCTCGCAGTCGTCCGGCAGCTCCAGCCGTCGCCACCCCAGGATCGGTCCCACGTCGGAGGCGAAGCAGCTCGCCACAGTCATCGCCACGTAAGTGGACGATGTCTTGTGCTTCACCGCGACCTGAATGCGCGAGTTGGTATGCGGCCTCTCCAACAGCACCAAAAACGGCTCGTCGATCGGTGCGTTGTCAAGATTCAGATCCCAATCAGCCATCATACCGCTCCCTTGCAATCTTCATCAGCTTCTCCAGACCCCGCGCGATGGGGTCTGCACCCTGGTTGCGGAACTCCGCCGCCATCTGCTGAACTAGTTCCAGGACCTCCTCCCGGCCCGCCGCGCGCTCCAGCTCAGCGGGCTCTCCAACTTTCCCCGAACCGCCGCACAGCGAACAGGTGAACTCACCAAGCGCGGCGTGTTCACGGTCGTATTCAGCCTGATCTAGCGGGCTGCGCGCCAGAAGATCCTTGGCAGGAGCCGTCTTGCCCCATCCCTTGCAGATCGGGCACGTCTTCTCTCTGGGCATCACTTCATCCCCCTTGCAATCAGCACCATTCCCTCCAGAGCCGCTCCGAGCACGGGTCCATGCTCGCTGGTCCTGCGGAACAGTTCGGCCTGGTCGGCGATCCACTGTATGACCTCCTCCCGCCCCGCTGAGCGCTCATCCTTGAGTTGCTCCCTGAGCTTCATAATCTCACCGGCCTCTTCCCGCCAGCCCGGTGCCAACTCGTCCAGCTCCTCCGCATAGAACCCGCCGCGCTCGCAGAGGGTCTCCAGCGACTGCCCGGTGCCGTAGCGACTAGAGTAGACAGAGTACGCCCTCTCGGCGACCGACCAGGGTAGGCGCAGCGGTCCACTCGGTCCCTTGAAACCATGCCCATACAAAACCGGCGCGGTGCGTTCGTCAGTCATACCCCATCCCCTTCAATGCCTTGGCCACCAAGTTCAGGACCGGCTCGCCGAGTCGTGAGTGATTGAACACGTTGGTAGAACGGATCACACTTTTGTCCAAAGGATGCAGCGCGCTGCCCTTTCGATACGAGCGGCACCGGTAGTCGCCGCGTGTACCGGAGTCGTTGGTCTGCTGGAGATCTATCACGACGCGGGAGAGCTCCGTGATCTCTCCCGTACGCGAGCTGTGCAACTCCACCTTGACGACGATCATTTCATCCTCATCTTCGCGGCCTGGCTGATCAGCGAGCGGCCAAGCATCGGACCGTAGTCGCCCAGCTTCAGCAGCTTTGCACCTTCGGCCCGGATTTCCTCTATGGCCTCCTCTCGACCCTTAGCCTGCGCTGCCTCCAAGTCCCGCTTGTGGGCCTCCATCGCCTTGGGGCGCACTATCCAGGCCGACACCTCAAAGGTCGTGGTGTCGCCGGGGAAGATTGAGTTGACCTCGTCCTTGATCGGCTTCAACTCACCGAACTCCAGCAGGCCCTGCTCCAGCATGTATCGCCCCAGCTCCATCGCTGCACCCAGCAGGACGCGTGCCTTGGTGTCGTCGATGCGATCCTCCAGAAGGAGGATCTTGGCCACCTCAGTGGTGGTGTGCACCCGGCTAATAGACCCTTTCAGCTCCTTGTGGCTCGCACCGCTCTTCGTTCGCACCGTGTCGTTGGGCATGACCTCGTAGTCGCCGAGATCGATGGTGACATCCTGCCCGAGCTCCTCCCGAAGAGCGCCGCACAGCCTCTTCACGTCTGTATAATATATCATAATGTCTTCCCCGTTCCTGGCCCCACCTCAAAGTGTGCCTCGTCAAATACCACCGCCCGCTGATGTGGCAGCAACAACTCGTCCGTCCCCTTCTCCGTGATCACGAAGTCTCCTCGACACCCACAACAGCACCCTTCCACCACCTTGCGCCGGATCATCATCCGCATCTTGGCCAACAGCAACTTGTCGGGTGTCCCCTTGGGCATGGCGTGTCGCACGCTATTTTCAAAGCGCAGGGCGAACCAATTGCCCCACACTCCTTTCAGTCCCACCAAGAACTCCAGGATCGGCCGGTCGGGAATGTCTTTACACTGCATCACACCAGCTCCTTCATACCGCGCCACAGCTTGTGGTCGTCCGTCACCAGCCGGTACCAGTTGGTTTTTGGCCCAAGAGACGTGGCGTTCAATGCATTCAGCAGCAACTTTCCAAAATGTTCATCCTGGATGTTCTCCGCCACCAGAACCTCGGCCACCGACTCCCGGTCGTACTTGTCAACCTGTATGATCTTCATGCCTCTCTCCTCCCCAATACAAAGCGTCGACCGACTATGTCGTAGGCGTGGTGATCTCTGTGTGACCATACCAATCCGGTGCGTCTCAAAACCCCGAACCGCGCGGGTTTCACAGAGCGAAAGTAGCATCCAACGTGGAGGAGACATACGTCTCCCTTCGGATAACTGGCGTACCACAGGGTGTCATCCTCGTGGCGTCTCACAACAGTTTCTCTACTGATCATCACCCGCCCTCCGAGCCAACCGTTCAATCGTCTCGTGCGTCTTCACATTGTCAATAGCGATCTTAATTCCCGCAGCGGTGCAACGCTTAGCCATCCACTCGACCTGCTCGTCCGTGAAGCCAAGGGCCTTGTACTCCTCCAAAAGTTTCTTCTTGCGCGTCATGAACAAATGGTTAACCCTTCACACAAACAACCTGCTTCAACGTATGGACCACCTCAACCAGGTCGGCCTGCGCGGCCATGACCGCGTCAATGTCCTTGTAGGCGGCGGGCGTCTCGTCCAACACGCCCGCGTCCTTGCGACACTCAACACCTTTGGTGGTCACAGCGTGGTGAGCAAGGGTGAATTTCTTCCGTGCCGCTGTACGAGACATCACGCGGCCCGCGCCGTGGGAGCAGCTGTGAAAAGCATCAGCGTTCCCCAGCCCGCGCACGATGAACGAACGCTCACCCATCGAACCGGGTATGATCCCCATGTCCCCAGCCCGTGCCCGCACGGCCCCTTTGCGCGTTACCCAGACGTTGGCACCGAAGTGATTTTCCCGCGCAACGTAGTTGTGATGGCAGTCGATGGCCTGCAGATCCACCTGAAAAGGCAGCAGCGGGAACATGTCTCGGAACACACGGATCACCCGTTCCATCATCAGCTCCCGGTTGGCCCGCGCAAACTCCTGCGCCCAGTTCACCGCCTCCACATAGTCGTTGAACAGCTCACTGCCCTCCACCACGTACGAGAGGTTGACGTCCGGCAGGTTGATGAACCAGCGGCGCATCTCCTTCTTCGCGGCCTCGATGAAGTACTGCCCGATCCTGTTGCCCGGCCCGCGAGAGCCTGAATGCAACATGATCCAGACCCGGTCGTGCTCGTCCAAGCACACCTCGATGAAGTGGTTGCCGGTGCCGAGCGTGCCGAGCTGCTCCGCCGTCAACCTGTTTCTTGCTTTAGGATGTTTCTCACAGATGGCAATGTATTCATGATCAAGACGGTTTGTGCTACGCATCCATGCATCCGCCACAGACCCTGGAAGATCACCGAACCCACTTTCCAGCCATGACCCCTTCACTCCTGGGCCCCCGACCGGGATGGCCCGCTCGATCGCCGACCGCACCCCCGCCAGACTATTCGGTAGGTCACTTGCAACAAGACTGGTCTGCACCGCCATCATGCCGCAGCCAATGTCGACGCCGACCGCCGCCGGAATGATCGCGCCCTTCGTTGGTATCACCGACCCGATGGTGGAGCCCATACCCCAATGAACGTCCGGCATGACGGCGATGTGTTTGTGGATAAACGGGAGCGCTGCGACATTGCGAAGCTGTTGCATCGCTTCCGTTTCAACAGGCACGCCCCGCGTCCACGCCTTGATGCCCGGCTCGTGGTACTCAAAGTTGCTCATGATCCCTTCCCCTTCTCATCACCCTCAAACGTCTTCTTGAACGCCATGTAGGCTCCGTGGTGCCAGATCACAACGCCCTCCGGCTTGTCGAAACCTGGGGCGGCTGAAGAACCTTGCTGCCGCAAAGAAGTCATGACACCTTCAATGCTTTCGGTGTAAAACATGCCTTGATACAGCACCGGCACAACATGGCAGCACTCGGGTCGCTCCTCTCCCCATTGGTTGGTATTGAACAGGCTGAACCGCTTCTCCTTCAACCCGTATTTGCGCTGGATGCCCTGACCCCACCATTCGCCATGGTGGACGCCTGCGCCTAGCTCGACCAACTCCTCGGCGTGCTCCCATACCCAGGCTGCAAAGCCAAAGTTGTCGGCGTGGGGGAAGACGAAGCGCGTGCGCGAGCCCGCCATAATAGCGTAGTCGCCAAAGAAGGGCACTTGTTCCCCGGTCGGGATCGGGTCAACACGATAGTCTATGACCCACACGCTGGCGTTGGTGCCGTCGATCTTCTCGGTGACGGTCATGTCGCGCGACAGGCGCGGCGTCTTGGGGAACGGTTCAAATTCCATCGCCGTCGCCCTTGTTCAAGTCGGTCTCGCTGTAGGCGTCGTCCTCGTCGGTGATACTCTTGAGAACTTCCTTCTTGTTCTCGAGAGCATCGGCGATTTTCCGCTCTTCATCGGCGATGTCGCCCTGCTTGGCGTCGTACTGAGTCCGGAGGTTCGCGAACTTGTCGTCCACAGATCCCGACCCGGTCGCCAGGTCATACACGCCGTGCAACCCATCATCGATTTGCACCGCGTGCAGCCCGTACTTACCGAGCATCTTCTGTGCCCAGTCGGTTACGGTCTCGGCGACGATGTTGAAGTGACGGAGCGGGACATCGGGATCCTCTCGGAGATCTTCGTATTGCACGGCCTCGACGCCGCTGATCTTCAATTGTCGCATCGCACGTGCCGCATGGTCTTTCATCGTGGTATCCCTTCTTCAATGAGCCAGAACTATGCCTTGGCTTTTGGTTCATCCGAAATCTTCTTTTCCATCGCTGCCTCCCACTCCTCCGGCGTGATCTCCTCGTCGATCTCGTCGCGCGCCTCGCACGCGGCCTCCGCGACCTCGTCCATCGCCATCGCGGCCCCGGTCTTGTTGTCCGACTTGTACAGCTCTAGTGCCGTGTTCAGGCGCTCGCGTAGGTTCTCAACTCTGTCTTCGATCGTTATCATCACTCAACTCCTCTGTTCAACTGCAGCGCGATGCCATACGCCTCGTTGCGCTGTCCGGCACTCCTTTATGAGCTCGCCGTTGGGGTGGGTTCGCACGTCGTAGACGGTCTCTACCTCATCCGCCGAGTTGACTCCCGGTGTCATACGCCAGGTCAGACGCGGCATGACATTGAACGGAACCTTCGGCAGCACGTCGTGCTCCTCGCTCGCCCGCGCCCGCGCCGCGATAATCTCCTCCTCCGTTGGAGTTACGTTCTCGCCGCGCAGGCCTGCCTCAGTGGCCTTCGTGCTTGTTAGAGTCTCGTAGAAAGTCTTGAGCCACTTGATCTGCACCACGGTCAGGTCGCATACTTTCAGGTCGTCCATCACATCTCCTCCAGTGGTTTGATGAAGTATCCCAGCCCAGGACGGGCCGTCAGCTCAAAGGGAACTCCCCTCATCTCGCACCGCTCGATAATGTATGAGAGTGTCAACGCCGCCGCCGAGTGTGATGTGCCGCCGTCCATGAACGCTTCCCACGTGCGTCGCTGCGCCGCCTTCGTCAGCCTGGCAGGAGAGTGCACAACCTTCAGCCCAGGGCGGCTCAACCCCCTTAGCGCCTCACGCGCCCGAAGAACATCCTTCACGCGGATGGAGGGCAGATTCCCAACAGTGCTGTTAGGCACCCACAGGCCGGTCTCCGGATCGTCCATGATGCCGCGCAGCCTCTTCTCAATGAAGTCGGCGCAGTCGGCGAATGGCCTCAGTGCATCGCGCATCATCACAACTCTCCCTTCTTCTGTTTGCGGCGGAGGGTGTCAATCGCGATGTGTAATCCCTCTGGCAGACCAAGACCAACTTCCTGGTCACTGTCTCTCATGCTCTCCAACTCCACAAGAACCGCCTCGATCCCGGCCGAACGGGTGTTCCGCTTCCGCGCGGCCATCTCCGTATTGAACCGCGCTTCCCTCACCCTCTCCCGCTCCTTCACAGCCACCGGGTCGTGCTGCGTGCACCACATGCGACCGTCCGGCCCCTCAACGACGCCCTTGCGCAGGCACCGGCCCGGATGGAAGGAGTACTGGCGCGATACCATTTCACTGCACATGACCTTGTCAGTCATACCCTCTTCTCCTTCGTCGGGCAGTTCTCGCCCTCGTCCGGTGACATGAATGTCCGGGCCGGTGGGTAATAGTAGCCATGGGCCTTCGTCACGGAGTCCGGCCACTTGGGCGCTGCCACCTGCACGATGCACCGATAGCCGTTGTTCTTTCGCACTCTGCGCTTCCCGTCCTTATCAGGACGCACGTCTAACCACTTGCAGGTCCGGCAGGTCATGTGTAATAGTCCTCGTGCCGATCCGGAGAGAACGCGGCGATCGCTTGTAGCGCAACCTCCTTCAGAGTGGTGGGATCGCCCACCGTCAATCGAACCATGATCGTGGCCCGGCTCTCGACGATCGCCAACCCGTCACCCTCGGCCGGAACCGGGTATGAGAGGATCTCAACCGGCTCCGCGCGCAGTGGCATCGTCGCCCAATTCCAAGGCTTGACCGGGTCCATGTCCTTGCCCGCTCGTTGGTACTGCATCACGCCACCGCCCGCTCAACAGCACCGAACCGCAGCCGCGCCTGATCCGGTGTCATCTTAATGCGCCCACCGTTTGGCTTCGTCGCGATGAAGGGATACTTTGGCTTGGTGTGGTGAAAGTCAACCAGCGTATAGCCATCTTTGCTGGTGGACGCGAGGCCATGCAACTTAGCCATCTCCTCGACCAACTCGGTCTTGACCTCGGCCTGACCCTCGGTCTCAGCAGTCAGTTTGATGTCGACCTTGGTCTCGTCGAACCGCATATTGCCAATCTTGAAGGTTACACCCTCGATCCCGGCGTCGGCCAAAACGGCCTCCAACTTGGTGCGAAGGGCCTTCAAACTGGTACGATCAAATTTCTCGATCTTCATAACTCTCTCCTTCCATTGTCAATGATGACATCATACCATCAAATCATTAACAAATCGTTAATAGACCACAATATCTTCCAACAATACCAGTATCGAGCCAATGCCTCCCGCCCGCGCCAGTATGTCGCCCGGCTGGACGACAAGGTCGTAGCTGCCATCGTCGTAGGGGGAGATGGTAAAGTGCACCTTGCACCGGTTCGACGTCAGGAGCAGCAACACCTGTCCGTCGCCCAGCTGGGAGAGGCTCCAAGCCCACCATCGCGGT
>SDBT01016515.1_pt1 | contig 11683 bp, 10 predicted proteins | sample 2277101 | NCBI WGS metagenome assembly SDBT01 (sample SAMN10404973, study PRJNA504765) | marine sediment metagenome | isolation source: marine sediment core GS10_PC15, 103 cmbsf | place: Arctic Ocean: Southern Knipovich Ridge | collected 2010
AAACCGTTGAGGTTGATCCTGATGTTGTTGACCACGCCGTCAGGATCGTTAATGGTGCATCCCCTGAACGCCTCAATCTGATTCGTAAGCGTCTTGGTCCGCCCATCCCGCGAGAAGTCCAACGTGGCGTTGTTGTTGACAGTGGTGTTGGTGATGGTCTCGGCCGCACTCATGTACGTGATGCCTTCGTTGCAGATCAGGTTCGTCACAGCACCTTTCTGATGCGTGAGGCTACCACCGTTGACATTGATCGTCGTTGCCGCCGAACTGTTCATGACGCTTCCACCGCCCACACTCAGCGTCGTCATCGTAACCGAATCGCCGATCACGATCGTTCCGCCGTTACTGCTTATAGTAGTGAACGTTGCACTCTCGCCGGACAGGGCTGCGATGCTGATCTTGCCGTTGTTGGTCGACTGAATCGCCAGTGCCGTGTTGACTGTGCCCTTGAGATAGAGCCCGTACACGCCATCGGTGCTCGACGTTTTACAGTCAACCACGGTGATGATCGTGGAATTGTCGATGTCGAGGTAGACCCTCCCCTTAGGCGTCAGCGTCACCGTATCGGAGTCGATTTCGAGATAGGTCGGATTGATCTGATCAACCCCGATGTCGGCATTGCACCCTTCCATGATCGTGAAGCTGGTCAGCAAGACCGCAGATTGAGCCAGGGCGACGTGTATGTCCGTCGTCGCAGCGTGCGTCATCGCCGGTATGAACACATCGTCAGTGCTTACCGGAGGTCCATTGCTTACCCAGTTCCCTGCGGCGCTGTAATCGTTGTCGCCGGCGGTTCCGTTCCAAACTACTGTATCGCCCATGTTTTACTCCTATATTGCCGTTCCGTCCCACCCTCTAGGCCGCTCTGCACGCACCTTGACTGTTTTTGCATATCCGCCGCTGGCCGGCCCTTGAATGACACTGGCGATCCTAAAGGCGGTATACCCAGCTTCGGTCAGAAGATCGCCTTCTTGAAGATCAATACTCTCCATTGTCTCGTTCGACTTGAGCCCATAGTGGGCAAACCGAACGAAATGGTCGCGGGTCTCGGCGTCCTGCGGCTCGAAGCCCGCTTCATTCAGCAATCTCGCTGCGGTAGTAAACGCCATCAGATCGCCTCTCTCTGCTGAATGCCTGCCTGTTGGAACACCTGAGCCGTGCTCTTGGCGACACCGGCGCCACCTATCTCGTGCAGCCGCCTCTGTGTCGCAATCCACTGTTTCATAAGGTCTTCGGCCAAGGCGGCATCGCGTGCCGACCGCGCCTGATTGATCTTTCGCCTCAACTGCAACGCCTGTTCCCTCAGACGGGCCTGTTCTGCACGTACACCACGCTCTAGGGAAACGGGCTGCAATGCCCCACCCAACACCGCCCGAGTCACTTTCCCGCCAAGAGTCGGCTGTGCAGCTACCCTTCCGCCCCAAGGCGACCACTCTCGCAGCGGGCGCAGGGCGAACAACGTGTCAAGCTGTGTGCCGCTGTTGCCCACAAGGGCCTGCGGGAACGCCTTCATCAGTGCAGCCGTCGTTATCTTTGTCCCACCTGAGTAGGGTGCCTGCTTGAACGTGTTTATCCCCGTGGCAAGCTCGCCAACGAACCGCAACCCCGGCCTCGCTGACGAAACCGCACGGCGAGCAGCCTCTCCAGGCTGTATGCCAATCGCCAACGCCTGATACATCTCCTCGAACGGTAGCCAATTCATCGGCAGGAAGGTCTGGCCGCCCTCACGCCCGCCGGATACCTGTGTAGCCATCTGCTCCTTCATCCACGTCGGTCGAAATTCTTCGGGGACCTTATCCTTGACAGCGAATGCCTCGCCGAAGTTCTTCAATCTCGGCAGCAGAGCAGCAAACGCAGGTTTTCGCGGCAAATGGTGGAACAGTTGCAGGGCGCCATTGCGCCGCATCCAGGAAAAGAACGGGAAGATGCGTCGACCAACCTCTTTTTCCCACACAGACAGGTCAGAGAGGTCGGGCATCGCGGTCAGCACGCGGATCGCCGCCGAGTCGGCATCCATCCCCTTGTCCATGAAATGTATCGTTGTGCCGATTTTCTGGAGGTCCTCTACAAGAGCGTTGCCACGAAAGACGATGCCCTTGAGCTTTTGAGTGCGAATATCAATCTCTTTCCCTGCCCGCGAAAGACCAACATCGCTCATCTTTCGCATCTCAACAGAGGTCCGGCTCGACCCGGTGAGGTTGCGCCTGAGGAAACGGTCATAAATCGTGACGAGCGGCATCTGGCGGCCCGAAATATTCAAACTGGACCCACGGAGTATCTCGGGCGTATTGTTCACTAGGGCCTTTCTCAGCAGCCTTACTTCGGGTGTGGCAAATGACCGCTTCGCCACAGCAATGGGATTTGCCCCTGCCATCAAACCGCCGAAGAAGTTCTGGAACACGTTTCTGATAATATAGGCAGGATGGTAAAGCTGGAAGTTTTTCCACCAGCCCAGCGCCGTATCGGTCGCATTCAGGAGGCTCGCTATCGCCGGGTCGTGATTCCAAATCTCAGTGGTAGCATCGAGCGCATCGGGAACCTGGGTCGGGTATTTCTTGCTGTAGATACCTGTGCCCTCAAGTCTTGAGGCGAACGGGCTGTTTGCCGGCGGGCGCTTCGGTGCTCGAAGATGAGCGAACCCCTGAGCTTTCTCAGCCAGTCCTTGCTTGGCTCGAACAGCGAACGGCTCCACAGCCTGAGCAACTTGCTTGGCAGCAGCGGCCCTCTCGGCCTGTGCGGTCCTCTCGCCGAGCCCAAGAGCGACATCCTCTTCGAATAACGGCCCTCTAAACTTCTCCACGCCTTCGAAGTCGGGTCCAAGGACGCCCTTGAGCCTGCCTTCGGAGGCAATCTTGTTCCACTGTGCTGTTGAAATTGCACGCTCGTCGACCTTCTTAAAGCCTTGGCTCAGAGCCTCTTGCAGCTTCACACGATTCGACGAGAGAATCTCCTGAGTTCTGCCGGCGTCATCGGCAAGCGTGACCATCTTGCTCCTGCGAAGGTCGGACGGTTGTATCACTGAGAGCCTTCCCCCCGCAGTCTGTCGACCAGCCCTCGGCGATATGCGTGCCTCCTGTATCCGGATGAACGGCCTCGCCTCTTTCGTGGAGATTCGGGGGAAGTAATCGGGCACACCGCCCGGCGGTGTAAGTCTATCCACGGCCGCACGATAGGTTTCTACCAAGTCCCTGACCCCGGGGTCTTCTAAGAGGCCGGCGTTTCGTGCTTTGGCGTACACTTGATGTATCGCATCCGACTGCCCGAAGGTTCCAATCGCTCTCCCTTCAGGTCCAGCCTCAATGATTGCCACCAGTGCCCTCTGAAGTTCCTTGGCTCCACCAACATTCTGCTGAATCTGCGGTGTCTCGGCGAGCCGCCCCAGGAGCGGCTGCAATGTCTTATCCAACTCTGCCCGGGTCCGTGCTCGAATCATGGCCGATTTGACGCCGAAGCGAGATCGAGCACCCGCAAGTTCCTGGGCGAGTGCGCTCCGCCCCTGTCCGAAGAGCTTTCGCTTCACGCCGCGAATGGTGTTGACGAGGCCCGGGGCACCCTCGACGAACCGCGGACCCGTCAGTGCCCTCTGGAGTTCCTGCGTGACCCCGGGAGCGTCCGGTCCAGTCGAGAATCGTGCTATCTCGCTCGCTCGCTTCGCCGCCAGTTCACCAGCCTCCTCAGCCCCTTCCTTGGCGAGCTTCACACGACCCTTGGTCTGGGCGATTCGCTTGCCAATAGACGTGAGTTCGGTCTGGGCTAATTGTTTTGGTACCCGAGCGGTCTGTAATCCCGGCGGAAACGTCGTGAGTTTCGGGGCGCCCTTACGAGCAGCCTGTAAACCGGCCTGCCTGATGTTCCTCTTGGCTATGAGTCCCGGCTTGACGCCAAGCAGCGCTCCACGTTGTTCTCGTTTCACGGCCCTTTGCAGTGCCTTTTCGCCGCCGGCAGTGACCTCGAACTTGCCCTTGAGCTTGCCAACAAGCCCCTGCTGCTTGAGCCGCTCGTTGACTCGGCTCAGGAGGCCCTGTGCGAGATCGAAGTCTCGCTCTGCCCTACGAACCGCCGCAGTGGGAACCGCAGTACGAGTGACACCCTCCAGGCCCTTAGCCTTTGCAGATACCGTAGCTTTCCGAACTTCGTCAAAACGAGCCTTCAGGCCCTTGACCACTTCCTTCAATCGTGCGCCTTGCTGTTTCGCCTCTCCAAGTCTACCTCTCTCGGCAGCCTCGACAGCCAATCTCGCTGTCTGTCGTGCCAATTGGAATCGCTTGCTGGCACCAAACTTGGCAAGATGCCGAAATCCCTTTTGTCCCGCTTCGGTGAGTCCTTCTGCTACCGCACGAGCTTTGCGTGCCTTCGCTCCCACCTTAAGTATTGGTGCTCCAACAGCAGCAAACGGAAGGCGAAATAGCGATCGGCCCTTCTCGCCGTGTTTGGCCAGGAATGCCAGCGCCTCCTTGTTCCCTGCGGTGGCTCGCTTGACAAGCAGGCGATTCAGGGCACCACCCCTCTTGCTGACAAGGGCCTTCTTGACAGCCGCGACGCCACGCTTCTTGGCCAGGCCCCGGACAACGCCGAGCGTTCTCCTGATCCCAAGCGCTTTGGCAACTTCGCCTGATGCCCGACCAGTCTGAGCGGTAGTCTTGAGTAGCTTCGTACCTGATTTGAGCACTCTGGGGAGATGCTGAGCGATCTTCGTGCCCGTGGTCGCTCCGAGAGTCGCATACGTCAGCGGGTCCAGGGCCACATCGCCTGCGAATCCCGCAACTGCTCTGACCACGCGGTTCGTAACGCCGAGCTTCTTGAGTATGTCTGACGTGAATACCTTGGGAATCCCAAGTGTTCCGCGTTCCTTGTCGGCAGTCTTAGTCCCGGTCAGCCCGGCAATGATGTTGGCGACTACATTGCGGGGAACGTCGATCACATCGAGGAGCTTAACGATAGCCGGTCTGCGATCTTCCGGCTTGGTAATTTCGGGTAGGCGTTTGCGCAGGGCTTCGGCGCCGAACTCGTTCAACTCGCCTACGCCGAGGCGAGGCGCTTTTCGGCGGTCTTCTCTCTTGGCTGTTCTGCCGATTTCCCTTTTGCGGATTCCTGGCAGAGTTGGGATTGTTGGGAGTCTTGACATCTTCTCACACAGGCCCTCTAACGGCCCCCCTGGCGGCCCCTATGGTCTGACCGGCCTCTGTCAAAGCGTTGACAATAGCATCCAGGCTTGCCGCTACCTCTATCGCCCCGGCCTTATCAAACGGGTAGGAAAAGAACCTGTCTCGGAAATCCCATGTGGCTATATCCCGTTTAAGTTCGGCCAAGTTGCCGACCATACTTGTATACCAGCCTTGGTTGCGAATCTTCCCAGCCAGCAACTCCCTCTCATCTGGGGTTTGGGCGGTTGCCAAAGCAGACTGAACTCCCTCAAGCGATGTGCGATTGGCGGCCATAACGGTCGGCAGACCGCCAAATGCCGGACTGACAATAGCGGCGGGTACTTGGGTGGCACTCGCTTCTATGTTCGCCGTGCGCCCAGGCGTAGTCTCGGTTCTCGCTGCAAGCTCTTCTTGGCGTTGTACCGAGGCAGTTCGTTGTTGAAGCTCCGCGGTCTGGGCCCGCTGGAGTTCGTTCACCGGCCTCTCCGGGAGGCGAGCAAATCCGCCGGCAGCGCCAGCCTGCGCAGTGCCGCCCGGGAGAGCCCCACGCACACCTGCCAGCCTGTCCGGTTGTGCTACCTGTGGCTGTGGCGTTGGGGCAGGAGGCCCAGCCGCTACTGCCGGCGGTGCAACCGGCGCCACGGGCTGAGCGGCCGCTGTCTGGAATGCTGCGCTGCGTTCAGGCGAGGCTGGTTGGAGAGCGACACCAAGCGGCTGCGATGCAGGCGGTCCCGCTTGGAGTTCAAATCTCTGTAGGTTCTGGGCAACGTTCGCCTGCTGCTGACCGGTAAGCCCCTGGTTCAAGCCGAGGATTTCGTTGGATATATCATTGACCGTACCTGCGCCTGCGGCGTCGATGCCGACCTGTTCACCCGCAGCTCGCAACCTGATCTGTTCAAATCGTGCGCTGACATCTCTTGTGATGTCATCGAGTGTACGAGCGTTCGGTTGACCCTGAAGGGGATTCTCCATGATCTGACGTTGGATTTCCTCTTCGATTGCCGCAGCATTGTTAGTCCGAAAATCCTGACGGGCAATCGCATCCCTTGCAGACTGCTCACTGCCCGATACTGCGGGCTGCGGAAGTGGAGTAGCAGCCGCCCTTGCCTGAAATCTCTCGCCCTGGCCAAGCAGTTCCTTCTGTTTCGCAGCCGTCTGCGGCGTCAGCAGTCCGAGCCTGTGCTCAAGAAGCTCGGAACCCCTAAACGTCACCGGCTTATCCTGTTTGCCTACCTGTATCGTTGCGGACGGTGGACGCCCGGCTGCTGTCCTGTCAGCGAAATGCCTCCTCGTCGCAGCCTGAGTCTGCCGTGTCAGATCGAATCGCTGCCGGGGCGTAGTATCCCCAAGCCCAGGAACGCGCCTGATGCCCTCAGCTTTCTTCTCACGCGATAACAGGGCGCTGGCTGCTCTTGAGGATGTTCGGCGCTGACGAGACGTTTTGCCTTGTGGCGCCACAATCTGTTCGCGCACAACGTCGCTTCCGCCAGTCCCGCCAGTCCCGCCAGATGGTTGTATCCCCTGTCCGATAAGCGCAATATCCCTCTGAGCACCAAGCCGTTCAGTCTGACCTCGCTGCGCAGCCCTGCGATCTTCTTTGCTTTGCTTAACACCGATGTTTTGCTGCCTGATCGTCAGTTTCGTCTGTGTTCGTAACTGATCTCTACGCAAATCTCTCGCCATGATGCACCTCTATTCCGTCCCTGCAATCCTCTGCACGAGCGGTCTAAGCATTTTCTTGATGTCCTCTTTCGTCTGGCCGCAGGACCACATACTGTGCGCGTCGCCGTAATCCTGCCTCATGCGCAACTGTCCGAAGATCATCGCAACGCGGCCGTTATCAATGGCGACCTCTGCGATAACTTCGCCAACGATCTCCGCCCATTCCTCTTCCATAACGGAACCTCATTGTGGCTCAGAACGGCATGGCGAACTTCTTGCCTTGGGCCTCATCGACGATGCGGTTGCCTGTGGAGCCTTGGGCCTTGCGCATGTCCGCCTTGACCGACTCGCCAATCCCATCGGCGGTGAATCCGTTGACAATGAATGGCTCAGCCGATGCGGCTATATTCCGCCCGGCCTTGCGGTTCTGGGCGGCGCGTATCAGGCCGATCACCAGCCCGCCGACGCCTGTGAGCAACAGATTAAAGGGCGGGGGAAGCATGGGCGCTACCGCCTTGACCGACGCATCCGCCACGTCGAGGGAGTCCGTGGCATCCGCCAATTCGGCCTTGTAACGCTCCAGTGTGGCCTGCGCAGGGCCGAGCCATTTCTGGCCGGTCGATATGGCCTCGCCGATATCCTCGCTCATTGCAATCGCCTGGTCCTTCCTGGGGCCCTCCGGCATGTCGAGGATCGCCCTGTCGATAGCCTGTTTCTGGTCGATCATCTTTGCTATCGATATCTGGACCTGATCGGCCTGGCCCGTGAGCTTTTGGACGGTATCCTTGAGCGATTGGATGCTGGCGGAATCGCAGCCCGGGGCCACAAGGCCCACGCACAACATGATCGCCATCACCAGTAAGAGTAACTTTGCCATTTTGATTCTCCTTCATCCGAGTAAGAGTATTAAGACACATATGCCGATGGCGACACCACTAGCCACAATATCAGTCGCGCACATTGCGTTTTCTCCTCTTTTTGGGCAGAAGAGCCTCTTTGATGGCCTTGCCAAGAGTTCTCTTCCGCTTAGATTGAGATCGCAGAGGTTCCACGCCGAAGATCGCGGCTGCGACGACCTCTGGATCTGTCTTTGCCATTTCCCGAAGAAGCGTCATTGTAATGAGTCGGACCTCCGATACCTGGGCGATGGGAAGGTTCTTCTTGCCGCCTTCCAGTATCGCGACATGGGTATCAAATTCACGCCAGTTGATGCTGCCTCGTGGTCGTCTGGTTTTGACAATTATCATTCGTTGTCCTCCACTGCTGTAGGAATGCCGAGTTTATCTAGGACTCGCATCTGGCGGATTTCTATCTTTCGCACGATCTTTTTGACACCCTTGATTTCCGTTTCGTTGACGATGGTCCTGGCGTGGGCCGTACCTGCTGTATGTCCGATTGAGGCGATGTAGAGCGTCAGCATGACGAGTCCAACCCCTACGCTGCCTGCAAACACCAGCCACTTGCGCACCCCGTTATCATTAACCTCTTTCATTCCGCACCCCTTCTGGGTAAAACTTCCTTTTGACTATGCTTGTTTCACTGGTCGCCATATTCCTATATCCTGTACGGTCCCTGATCGTAAAGGGATTTGATCTCCCCCGCCGAGAGCAACTTTGCTCCTACGAAGACATGATATATATCTCCCTGAAACATGCTGGTCCCGCCTCTGGACTGCCCTATGAAGAGCGGGTCCGTTGTCGCCATTACCTCACCGCCAACGGCACCTATTGATCCGGCGTCTTGCACGCCATCGATCCATATCGAAGCGTTTCCGTCCCGGTCCACATTGAAAACGATAAAGTGGAGGGCGGTGTCGGTGATTGTCGCTGTAGAAGTGTCAGTGAGTACGTTGATAAACCATCGCAGCTTATTGTCGGTCCTGAAATGAAGTTGGTATCCGTCATTCGTACCATCTCGCTTGTCAAAGAGTAGCTCCGCTGCGCCGCTGCGGTTCCGCTCCAACCATATTGCAAGGAAGAAGTCCTGCGTGCCTGCAACGAAGCGAAGCTCTGCGCTGTCATCTACCCGCAAGTAGTCGGCACTGCCGTCACAGACCATCGCTCCACCGCTCCAGGTCGGAGCACCAAAGATGGTTGCGGCATTGCCGCTGTCCGACAGGTCGGTAATCGTTCCCGCAACAGCCGTAGGGTTCCCATCGCCGGTCATTAGATCCATAACTAAACCGTCCGGCCTGAAAGCGGGCTGTCGTCTTATGAAGCTCATGTCATCGTCACTCGCCAGAGATTGCCGAGAATGTCTGCTCCACTGTCCGTCGAATAATGAAGTGTCGTACTCTGCGCCGTATAGATAACCGTTCCGCTGGCCGATACAGTCTTTATCCTGTTGGCGGCTGATGTCGAGTCAGCTTCGCCAAGGTAAATCCGCCCGTTGTGCGCCGCGATCTCATACACCCCGCCATCAACAACCGTCAGCGTATAGTTCGTCGCATTGACAACGCAGTTAAGTGCCTGCCCGCTGGCTGCTGTGTTCTTGCCTCTCGTGAGAAACTGCAATGCCTCTACCGCTGTATTGCCGGTAGTCTGCAGCGCCGAGGTTGCCAGCCCGAAATCCAGTATCTCAAGCGAGCCGCTCGCGCCGCCGCCAGCCACGGTGTGCAATTGGTAGATCACATTCATCGTCGCTGCCGTCTTGCCGTTGCGGCTGACTTGGACGTAGATGTAGTGATACTGGCTCACGTCGATCAACAAGGACGCTATCTCGTCGTTTCCGGGGCTAACGGCCCTACTGAGGGTATTGCTACCAGTTTCGGTGATAGTGTCCGCCCAGAGGCTTGTAGAGGCTTCTATGAAGGCCCCAGCCGCCCCGAGCGTTGTGGCTCCCAGTGTCACGACTCCTTCGCCGATTTTCTCGCCAATATAGCCGCGTCCACCTTCCTGCTTGAAATCGAGAGGCGCTCCAGAGATGACTTGATAGGTGAAGGTTTCGTCAGCATTATCCGAACCTGAGAACATGATCTTCACGAGGTTGTTGGTGCCGCAGGGGATCATCAGCAGTCCGGTGTCCGTATCAATTTCGGGGGGATTAGCGATGACCGACGGCATTGTTAAAGCGGTGTTGTAGTCATTCCCGCTGAGTCCGACGTGGGCAATGCCCTTACGGCCTTCAGCAAGATGGTTTACTCCTTGCATCAGAATTGTCATGATTGTACTCCTTACTTTTTACTTTTTGCCTTTGTTGATCTCTGAGACAATTCCGGGCGACGGTCGAAAGGAACAAGCCCGCCGCCCGGGTTTACGACCCTTTTCAGGGCTGTTTCGGCACTGCACCTGTCATTCGCTTCTGTCCTTCGTTGACGAGCATGTGGCCGATTGTCACCAACTCAAGGTTGGAAACAGTCTGCTGGACGATGTTGACGCTTGTGCCATCAGTCGCCACGACCAGTAGCTTCGGACCTTGTGCCGTTGTCTTTGGCTCATCCGCTCCGTTGCCCTTCTTGGGCTTCGGTGCTTCCGCTATCTTCAATGGACTTTTCTTCTTACTCATTGCATCTTTCCTTTCGGTTTTGGGGCCACTATTGACCCTTAGACAAGCATGTAGCTGATTATGAATCGAATATCTGTGCAGCCGTCGATTGCGCCGCCGCCTGCGTCGGTTGCTATAATATCCGTACCATCCGTCTGGGCAGTGAACGATGCGCCATCGGCGAGGACTGTGACACCTGCTGTCTCAAGCCGTACCACCGTCGATTGGGTGAGTGATCCAACGGTAGTGCTACTCAACTTCGCACTTCCGTCAACATCAACAGTAGTAGCAGTTCCAGCACCGCCGCCTATGGCAATCTGAATCAGATCAACGAGTTGGAATTGCAAACCAGACGGAACTGATACGATGGTTCCAGAAGCGCCGCCTGTGGCGAGATCAGCAGCGGATACATCTATAACGATCGTATGAACCATGAACCCGCCGGCTTCGCCCTTGGCCGCGCCGTTGAGGGTTGTGATGATGTCCGTCGCACCGATCGTCACTGAAGTCGCTGCATCGGAGCCAATGGTCATGCCGGTTGCAGAACCCGTGTCAATATCGGCTGCAACTTCCACATCGCCCAACAGCGATACAATGCCAGTTCCGGTTGCAAACGTTCCGGCACCGGCTGACATATCGAAGTCCTTGCCACCGTCGATTGACACGTCACCCTTGAGCGTGACGTTTCCAGTTCCGGTGGTGAACGTCTTAGACCCGGAAATCGTGACATTTCCACTGAGGGTGTTATTGCCCGATGTGGTCTTGAACAGCCCGGTTCCCAGCGACCAGTCAACGGCCGAGGTTCCGACCGCACAGGCAATGTTCTTGCTCGCGGCCAGGCTCGTTGTGCCACTGAGAGTGTTCGTGCCGCTCGATGTAGTGAATGCCGCATTTGAGCCGCTCAGGTCGAAACTCGGATTGCCGGACGATGCTGTGACGTTGCCTTGGAAATCGGCAGTGCCGGTCCACACGTTCGCCAGCGCAAGGCCAGGCAACGTTGTAGTCGTATTCGGCAGAGTAATCGTCGCAGCGGCGCCGCCGTCAGTCGCGTTCGTCAGGACCGTCTTGCGATCAGCCGAAGCGTGTGCAGCCGCCAGTAATTCCAGACTGCCTCTCGATGCCGTGACGGGGTAAATACGCAGGGCCTTCATGCCTGCGGCGTCTGTCGAGTTTTGTCCGATCACAACTTCCTGATTGACCGCCTCGAACGACACCATCGGGGTGACTGTTCCAGCGAGCATCCCGCTGAAGACCCACTTCGCATCTTCTGCTGCGTTCGTGATCGTCTCGGAAATGACATCCAGGCTCGCCCATTCCTCGACTGTGCTCGTGCCGGTCGCGTTTTCCAGTTGGAACGATACTCCGACGCCATCCGCAGCCGTCGCATTGTTGTC
>SDBT01016516.1_pt1 | contig 11683 bp, 13 predicted proteins | sample 2277101 | NCBI WGS metagenome assembly SDBT01 (sample SAMN10404973, study PRJNA504765) | marine sediment metagenome | isolation source: marine sediment core GS10_PC15, 103 cmbsf | place: Arctic Ocean: Southern Knipovich Ridge | collected 2010
GAAGGCAGGCAGCGCAACCCTTGAGCGAACGATCGCAAGTTTGGTCAATGTGGTAGATCAAATTATCATCGGGGTTGACGGTGCTCCAGAATCCCTGAATGCGCCTTCTTTGAGCAATTGGATTGCTCCCATCATCTTCCAGCTTTCCGCTTCGCCCATTGAGCAGGGATTCGACGAAGCCAGAAACGAGACGCTGGAGAAGGCGACCTGCGATTGGATTCTGTGGATTGATTCAGATGAAGAGCTTGTATATCCCGAGAAGATTCTCAAATACCTGAGGCCGAACTGCTATGAAGCTTATGCCGTACCTCACCATCATCTCACTGCTGAGCCTGCCGGACTTCTCAAGACTGATTATCCATCACGCCTTTTTCGTCGCAAAAATGGCTATAAGTTTTGGGGTATGGTTCATGAGCATCCCGCAAAAGGAGTGGACGAAATACCCGAGCATGTAATGGTGCTGGGCGAGAATATAGGCATCAGCCATACCGGGTATCTCAACGAGGAAGTCCGGCGCAAGCGGTTCGAGCGCAACTGGCCCTTGATGCTCAGGGATCGCGAGAAGTTCCCCAATCGGATATTGGGCGAGTTTCTCTTTGTCAGAGATTTGATGCACGTCGCCAAGTTCGAGATGGAGAAGAACCGTGGCCAAATTAATGATGAGCTTCGCGGGTACGCTGAACAGTGCTTGGCCATATTCAACAAGCTGATTGACCTGGGCGAAGTGCGCTACGTCATAGAATCCATCCCTTACGTCGGGGAAGCCTCTCGGATTCTGCGTGGCCAGAATGTGATGATCATGCAGCTTGCGGTTGGTACCCGGCACATGATCGCCGACCAGGCGCTGGAGCAGATTACGCCGGACAAACTTGAAGGGGTGTTCCCTGACGCTGCGATGGCGAAGCGGGTTTCTGACCTGCTGGTTTCTGACAGGTTGAAACCTTACAAGGAAAAATATCTATGAGCCATACTAAAGTCGCAAGCTTTGAAGTCAAGTTCCCGAATACCAGGGTCAGTTCTTCGACCATCTTCTCTTTGCTCGGGGACGCTGAAGAATGGGTGACGTCGTGCCTGGCAGAGATGTATGCGACACCTTTCAGCGACAGTAATTTGACCTTCACGCGGCTGTCTTACAGTAAGGCGTTTCATTTCATGCGCCTGCGCTCCCTTAACCCGGATGATTCGGACGAGATGGGTGACAATTTACAGGGAGAGATTGACGCATTGCGGGCAGGAACCAAAGTGATGGTGATGGCGGACGGGAGTTTCCTGTCCGCCCAAATCCAAACAGCAGATAAAGGGCAATCCATTTTCTCGAACACAATGAATTACAAGCCGACGTTTGACGAGGATTTGCCAGAGCGGCAACGGGTCGATCGTGACAAGATCACTGACTTGAGAATCGAGAGAAAGTAATGAGCAATCCTGTTGGACTCAGGGTGAACGGCTTGAACTTCACTCGACGCAAGATGAAAACTCGTATGCGCCGTCTCAAGAATATGCGTGGCATGATGGGAAGAATGCTGGTGGACGTGCAGCAAGTGATCGATGTGAATTTCAATACAGCGGGTGGAGGCCACCGCCCTGCTCGACGTTGGAAAGCATTGAAGCCAGCAACGCGAAAACAGAAACAAGCAGAAGGCCGCGACGGCGGCATACTGATCAGAACAGGGCTACTGCGAATGGCGTGGATTGATAGAGTCACGAATAACACAATGAAGATTGGATCATTTGCAAGATCGGGCGGGAAGCTTTATGCCAAATACCATGAGAGAGGAATTGGACTCCCACAGCGCAAGATACTTCCGACAAAGAATCACACGCGGCGCATCGCAATGTTACATCTCGGCAAGCACGTCAAATTCAGTGTGAACGTATGACCATTCACGTTAACAGCATCATGGAGCACATTCGTGCCGTGCTCGACAATGAGCCAAATCTCGCAAACTATAATGTGGACATTGGCATGGCCGTAAATCAAGACCAAGCACGACTCCCTTGGATTGGAATATGGCCTGGGCAAATGGACATCGAGGGGCACACAATATCGGCAAACGTGAACAAACCGTGGCAAGCAACCTTGCAAATGCAAGTATTTCATCAGGGATACTCAGAGACAAAAGACAGCGACTTGATCAACGACCTGATGATCGCCCAGCAGAGGATAATCACCGCAGTTTCAAGCAACGTGAATCTTGATGCCGCCGCGTTAATGCTACAGGGAATCGGAACCGGGATGGTTGATTTTGACGAGCGCACAGAAGAGAACTTCATCACCAATCTGATCACTCTCACTTACGAGGTACGCGGATGAGCAAATACATTTATCACGGTCGATCGGGGAACAGTCCCGCTATTACGGGCCCTGTTTTCGATGGCCGTGAAATTGATGAGAAAGATGTTCAAGCAGGGGCGCTGAACGGTTTGGTGGGGGCAGGGGTTCTGTCTCTGGTTATTAAGGCGAAACCCAAAAGCGCAGGAGATGAATTATGACAGTAGGATACGGCCAACTCGGCCACATGCGATGGAATTTGCAAGATAGCTTCGGTCAAGTTTTTGTGAGTTCCCTTGAAGCGCAGCCCATTGTTGATGAAAGTCTTGTGGAAACGATTGGGCAGCTTGTTGAGGGCGGACAGTACGCTCGCCACATGGCGGGCCCAACTCATGAAGGGCCACGAGCCGTGGCAGGTTCAATCTCTTTTGAGCCGTTGCCTGATCAATTGGGCTTGTTCCTTCGGGCGGTAACAGGTGCAAGTTCAGATGCGACTTTTGTCGACAGCGCCATTGCGCATAAATTCAGGCCATTGCACAATTCGGATTACCTGGAACTCTCGGCGATGCCTCCGATGACCATTGTCATGCACCGCGACGTTGGGAGCGCGGATGCCTACGCGGACATGAACCTGACGCAAATCACCTTTGAGATGGCCAACAGTGAATTGCTGAAGGCATCGGCGCAGTTTGTCGGCGGCGTAAGACAAAATATCGCGGCGGTGGCACCGGTCTTTCCGGCAGGCATTCCTTGGATTTGGGATCAAGGCAGTTTGTCTATAGGCGGCGTCGGTATCACTGAGTTCCGTTCCCTCACATGGGTTCAGAATAACAACATTGAACCGGCGTACACCATCACAGCTTCCAAGACACCTTCCCATTTCAGGCGCGGCGGACTGGTTGAGGTCAATGTCACTGGGACGTTGCTGGCAGATACGGTGGTGCATAGCCATCTATTCAGCATCTTCCAAGCGCAGACCGAAGCTCAGTTGATGATCAACTTTGACGCGGTTTCTTCGCCAGGCAGCTTCTTGATGGACTTGCCCCAGGCAAGGATCACTGAATACACTTGGAACATCACAGGGCCGACTCAAATTGAGATCGGCATAACTCTCGTGGGCAAGTTCGACACCACGTCAACTTACATGTGTGAATACACCCTGACAAATTGCAGGGTAGGCTATCCGTAAATCCAAACCATAGAGGCGCACCATGATTGAATTAGCAAGCGAATGGAAGAAGATTGAACTGGACGATGACGTGACGGTCGAGATCAAGCCACTTGATCTCAGATCGTACCATAGACTGCTGGCGTTCATGATGCCATATATGACGGGCGGGGAACTCAAAGAAAAGGACTCGCAGAAAATCATGCTGGACGAACGGCTCCCTGATATTCTCAGAGACACCATTCCCGGTCACACACAAAAGATAGAGGGCATCATGCTCGACGGCAAGCCGATTACGCCAGATCAGTTTGTAACACAATCGAGTCTGCTGACAATGAACGTGCTGGTACTGGGGAGTTTGATGTCTCACTCGTCATTGACGGGAGAGGAAGAAAAAAATTGAAAAAGGGTGTGGCGAGACTCGTGACGGGCGTCAGACCTGGAGAACAAATACCTGTTGCGAATTTGTATCCGATTCAATGGCTCGCAATTATGCAGCCTTGTTTTCTGATCACATCATTCGGGATCGCTCAACTCAACTGGCCGAACGGAGAACCCATGCTTAATCAATCCGCAAAGCTCGTTAAAATCTTTGATGTTGTGCGCTCTGAAATCTTAGCGGGGATGAAACGTGATTAATTTTATTCTGGCCATTATCATTTTGCTGGTGCTCGCGGGGTGCCCAGTGCCTGAGAAATCCATCACGCCGTACACATTTGAAATTGACAAACCAATCGAATGCTTGATCAAAACTCATTTGCAATGCCGGGAGCGTGACTGATGGCGACCGATCGAGTTGAACTTCAGATAAAAGTCACCGACAGGTTCTCGGCGGGCTTGGCGTCCGTGCAGACCAAGTTGGGGCGAGCGACCGCAGCTATCACGTCGATGCGTGGTGCGCTAGTCGCTTTGGGTGCGGTCACTGTATTCACATCGATGATCAGAACGATGGCCGATTTTGAGAAGGCGATGAATCGTGTCAGGGCAGTATCGCAAGCGACCGCAGGGCAGTTCAACGCACTCAAAGAGCAAGCCAGAGAACTTGGCGAAACGACAGTTTTCTCCGCACAAGAGGTTGCCGAGGGCATGGGCTTTCTTGCTCAAGCCGGATTTCAAACAAACGAAATTATTGCGGCGATGCCATCGACACTGAACCTGGCGGCAGCGGCACAACTCGATCTCGCAACGACCGCAGACATCGTGTCGAACGTGATGCAGGGTTATGGCCTGGACGCATCCGAAGCGGGTAGAGCTACCGACGTTATGACCAAAGCGTTTATCTCGTCGAACACCGATCTGACGCAATTGGGTCAAGCGATGAAATTCGCGGGGCCTGTCGCAAAAGGTATGGGGCTAGAGTTCGAGGAAACAGCAGCGGCACTGGGCCTGATGGGAAACGCCGGTATTCAAGCGACGATGGCTGGCACAGGATTGCGTGGCGCTCTCGTTCGACTGGCGAGCCCAACAAGGCTTGTGAAGGATACACTCGACGAGTTGGGCGTCAGTGTTGTTAATTCAGCAGGCAAGATGGATTCGCTCGTTGAGATCGTGCGCAAATTGGAAGAGTCGGGAGCGACGACCACACAGATCATGGAGATATTTGGCCAACGAGCAGGGCCAGCGATGGCGGTGTTAATTGAGCAGGGCTCCGTGGCTTTGACAGAGTTCACAGCGAAACTGAAAGACTCTGGGGGCACGGCAAAGCGAGTGGCGGATATTCAATTAGAGGGGCTGGCTGGCGCACTCAGATTGTTGCAAAGCGCATGGACAGAGATGATTTTGGTGGTGGGGGACGAAGGTGGGCTGAGTATAGTACAAACTGTGATTGAAGCTACCACGATTGTCATTAGAACATTCACAAGAGTAGTTCAAGAACTGGCTTTGGCTTGGCAAAGCATGATCGTGAAAGCTAGAGAGGTTATCGTTGTAACAACCCTTTGGCAGAACGAGCTTGCAAACAGGAATTTATTTGAGGCAAGACTTGAATTTGAGAGAATGCGAAATGCCATTGACGGGACTGTACCTGTTTTTGATGACCTGAATGTTTCAACAGCCACTTACAATGAGACGCTTAAAAAGACAAAAGCTATCGTCGACGCTACGACTCTTGCGCTCGCGAGCATGGGAATTGAGGAAACGAACACAGTCATCATGGAAGCGGAGAATGTATGGGAGGAGATGAAAAATGTCGTCAGCGACGCCGAGGAGGAGTTCAACAAAGCGGCTGAGGCAAATATATTTCTTGGGCTAACGTTCGACGATCTTGGGCCACGAGCCGACACATACACGGAAGCGGTGCTGAGAATACTTGCGGCAATGAGAGCAGCCCGTCTTGAGACAGATGCGTTCAATGATTCAGTGCAAGACCTCGGCGACCAATTCGATGCTGACAGTGCTTCTCCCGGCGCGGGTTTTGGGGTAGGTGACAATATAGTGTCTGGCTTTGGAGCAGGCGCGGGACTCCCAAGTATTGCTGGGCTAAGAGGCGCAGTAGCAGGGTTTCAGGCAGGCGGGCCATTGGGCGCAATCGCTGGATTCCTGGGCGAGATGCTATTTCAAAGCGAGGCATTCAAAGAAGCGTTCGGGGCGATCAGTGAAGTATTGACCGAGTTGATTGCACCTATCGCCGAGGCGATTGCTCCGGCGTTGATGGCGCTGGTTCCTTTGCTGGAAGAATTGCAGCCGCTGTTCAATCTCATTGGTCAATTGCTTGCGCTATACCTGAGACCATTAATTATTCAAATTCAGATTGCGACAAGCGCCATGCGGCAATTGAACGAGATTGGATTTAAGCTTGTCGACAACCTGATAAAATTAATTGAATTTGTTGAAAATCTAATTGAAGCACTAATACATTTGCCGGAGCAAATAGCCAGAGCGGTGCGCGATGCTGTCAAGAATCAAGGTGGCGCTGTGGGGCAAGGTATCATTGATACTTTTCGATCACCGTTTCATACAGGCGGCACGCTGACACAAGACAACATGATCCGAGTCCCAGGCGCTTCGCCGGACGAGGGCTTGTTCTTTGGTCGGGTGGGCGAAGAAATATCCCCCAGAGGGCAAGGGGGCGCCGGGGGAATAACAATAGTCACGGCGGGTATTGATCCGAATGAAATCGTCCGCATTATAGAGGAACAACAATTGCTGGGGAGGCTCCGTTGAGAACTCTTCCCGTCAGCGTTTTGGACTCTCCCGGCATTCAGCTTGACGCGTACCTTGAATTGACCGATGTGGACAGTGCAACTTATGTGCATTCCTCAGACGACATCAGCGCAATCAGCAACCTCCAATGGCAGATAGCATTTGATGGTGGGCTGAGCAAGCCGAACAATTATAATATATCACTGAGCGTGAACTGCCTGGATACCGTCAAAGTTTTACGGCAGAAATACATCAGGGCAGAAACACGATTGACAATGGTGGTAGGGAGCGCAGGGAACACAGCGCAATTGCATGTTGGTCGAGTCCGTAACATCAGTGTTGGGGAGGATGATCCATTCAAGCTCAATCTCTTCATCCTAGACAAGCTGTTCGATGACAAGCCGCTGTTTCCAAAAGAGACAATGTCGGATTCATACAGCACGGTTCATCTGGAGGACTTGACCGCAGCACAGCCGATTTACTATGGCAAGCACCATCGACCATTTTATCATACTGCGACAGACAGCAGCCTAGCGACATTGCTCGGCCCGCGCAACATCAGCAGCGCCAACCATGTCAGTTCAGTATGGTTCAATTCAAATTTCACAGAAGGCAATGACATAAACAATCCAAATTTGATAATTATGGAGAAAAGCTGGGAGCAGCAAAGCGGCAGCTCAAATTTGATCTCCGGCGGTGATATATTTGAAGTCAAGGATTTGGATACGCTGAGCGGAAGGCTGGCAAAGTTCAACGGGTCATACGGTGTCAGTTCAAACAGCACGTTTGATGTTGCGTCGTCCAACTTCCGGGAAGGGAATGCCACAGCGGATGCCTGTTTCTATACGTCAGAAATGAGCGGTAATAATCCATCAGCAGGGCCAGGGTTTTTCAATTTCTGGGCGACGCCATATATTGAAAGAGTGATTCCGCAAGAAATACTGAAAACCAATCATGTCAATTTTGCTTTTCTCGCAAACAATCCCGCTGCGAACGGAATTAGTGCGCGGTTAGCGGTGAGTAGCGGAGCAGGGTTAATTCTCCAAACACTATTTAGCATTATAGGAAACACCACGACAGGGAGCGCAGGGACAGATGCCAGCGGGCAATTGCTTTTAACTGAAGGGGGGAAAAAGAGTTTTATATTTTTCACAAATGTTGTTAGCACTTCAACGGCACCATCAAGAACATTCACAGCTACCATGTCGCTTCAACTTGCGGCGAGTTTGAAGTCGGAAGGATACAAGAAATATTCGATCATGTCGCCTGTCGTAAGCTCAGCGGACATAGCGATCAGCGCCAATCCGTTCGGAATTTTTGACGACATCGCCAGCAACCATTTGGGGTTGCAATACCATCAAGACCAGTCGAGTCAAACCCAGGTCGATGTGCAAAGTTATGAGCTCCAAATGTTCCTGGATGATAGGATTCCGGTAACAGACATTCTAGATGAGATTGGCAGGATTAGTGATGTTTCAATTTGGGCAGCAGACAGCGGAATGCTCAAATTGAAAACGTATCAAGAATCCGCAACGGCGACTAGCTCGATCAATCAGACCATAACGCTCTGCAACATGTACCCAAAAACATTTAGAATTGAGGATGCTCCGCTTGGCACCACAGTCACAGGGCAGCAATTATTCTCGGAGATTAGGCTCGGCAGCAAATGGGACTTTCAACTCGGGCAATACAAAGAGAACAATGTTGCTAGCAAATTGAATAATAATCTCTGCAATAGCATGTTCAACTCGGGGATCAATAAGACGTTGAGCATCACAACCGAATATATCACTGACCCGAACGTCGCCAGCTATTATCTGGGCAAGCTGGTGCGGAAGCATTGTCAGGGCACGGACATTGTGACATTCGAGGGAGGGCCGAGTCTTCTCAACATAGAGCTTGCTGATGTGCTGAAGATTCAGCATCCAATGATTGTAGGCAGCGAATCTTTGTACCAAGTGATCAAGAGCGATCTTAATGTTATGAAAGGCAGCATGAAGGTGACTGCAGCTAAACTCGTGGAGCAAGGCTGATGACTGATTTCCTCCTAGATAGCGACACTGATAGTGGCCACAATCCTGTTGAATTGCATCCCATGGAAGGCTATCGGGATTCGGAAGGTGGCTTGAGGTTCCCGCATCCAGGGATAGAGGGTAATCAGCAGATCACTTATTGGCCAACGCGGCGATCATGGGTGGTGCCCATTACATGGGTGAATAGCTCTGATGCTTCACGCATTCAGAATTGGTGGGAGAATCTGGATGCTTTACGGTGGACGTTGAGCGAGTCTTTCGCTCCCAGCACATACCTTGTGAATATTGTGAATCAGAGCAAGCCTCTGAATTTGTATCATTCTGTGAATCCAGGCTTCTCGCAAGGCGTGCTGATGCTCGAAACGGTAGACAATAGAGACGCGGCGACAGGGCAATTGTTCACGCTGGATGATGATGTGTACGGTCTGCTTGACCAAGACTATAACCCACTAGGCTAGAAATGGGCCAGGTACTTTTAAACGCTGAAACCAACTCGGGTAATCCGAGCGTGGCCCTGAATGCAGGGTGGACTCTTGAGCAGCGCGATACCATGCTGGCTGCTCGGAGCAGGACGTTCATTGATACGCACAACTTCATTTGGTCACGCACAAAAGAATTTCAAATTCCGACAATGCTGATAAGCAGTTCGGACATGAGCACGATCAACGATTGGTGGCGAACGGTAAAGGTGCTAGATTTCACTCTGAACTCGTCGGAGGCCACCACCGTCAAAGTTCAACTGATGCACTCTCAGCTTCCTGTGGCGCAGTTTGATCCACCGTACAGAGACAAGTTCCGCGCTACCCTGTTATTGCGGGCGATTGACAATTCAGACTTTGGAGCAAACCCATAATGACTATTTTTATACTCGGCCAAAAAGTTCTGTTCTCACAGCTTAACGTCATGAACATTGAGCAAATAACCGCCAATAGCGGGTATCAAACTACTGGGGTGGGATCGTTTGGTAGTATTAATGTTGATGCGTTAATAGCTATACCTGGCCTAACAGTTTCAGGCGTTTCTTCCTTAGGGTCTATCCTAGTCAACAGCGGAACATTGCTCGCGGTTGCGCCTTCACCACCGATTGCGAATGAGGTGTATCGGGAAAGTATTATCAGGGGGTGGGTGAGATTCAACGGAACGACGGTTGCAAGTTTTGGGGATGTGGGTTCGAGTTCGACGGGTATCGCAGACAGTTATAATGTGTCGGGGGTGCATGACGCAGGAACGGGCGACTATGATATTTTCTGGGACACAGACTTCGCCAATGCTAACTATGCGACATGCGCATTAGGGGGTAGCCAAATTGACACGACAGTGTCACATGCATCGCCAACAACAAGTCAAGTAAATATCCGCGGCGCTACTGCCAGCACGGGCGTTGCATTCGATATGGGAGAATCCTCTGTCATCGCCATAGGAGATCAATAAATGAAACATGGAATCATGGTTCACAATGTTACGGGCGCAGTCTCCGTCATGCAGCCCGCGCCCAACGCGAGACAAGGCGTCGAGTCGGAGGACAACTACATGCGCCGCACCAACGGCAAGGTGCTGAAGGGTGGCGAGCATGTCCATGCGCACGACGCGGAGATCAAGCCTGGGTACGTTCCCATGCGAGAGCATCGTAACGCCTGGTACGTGGATAAGCTGGACGGCAAGATCAAAGTGGACTTGCCGACGGCTCACGCTTTGCAGAAGCACAGGCTATTCCTCAAGTGGCAGCAGTGCAAGCGGCTGATCGATGAGACACTGGAATTCGCTACAGGCTTCGGGGATACCGTGGCCATCAACCTCCTCGAATCGGAGAAAACCCGTGTGGCTGCAATGCCTGGACAGATTAAAACGGAGCTTGATCGAATGCTGGCGGATGGCGATGAAGGCGCGTTGGGGCATTTTGAACCGACGTGGCCAGACCTCAAAGCGACCGGATTCGGAGAAGCTCAAGTCGATCTTTCCGCGTTCAAACTCCCGGAACCAAAACCAGAAAGGGTGTAAATGAAATATCTAATGATGGCGCTTATGATTTTGTTTCTGTTTGCCTGTGCCGCCGACGATTCACCACAGATGGAGGCATGGAACCCTCAAGAGCATGGATGTCCGCCAGTTGATCAACAGCCTATGGATGAGGCGCAATGCAGGAGCAACCAATGAACCGCGAGCAACTTGGCCAAGATTTGGTGCGTGATGAAGGATGTAAGGAGAAGCCATATCAAGACAGCGAGGGAATTTGGTCTTGGGGAATTGGCCGGAACTTGCAAGAGCATGGGTGAAAAGGAGTTAAGCCGGAGCAGTTGCTCCAGTACGATATAGACACCATCGTCATCCCTGCCTTGGACAAATTGCATCCTGAATGGATGCGATGGACGGAAGCCCGACAACGAGCAATCGCGAACATGGCTTTTAATTTGGGCTATACCCGGCTCAAGAAATTCAAGCTGATGTGGAAGGCGATCAAAAAGCAGGATTGGCATGAGGCGGCACGTCAAGCGCAAGACAGCAAATGGTACGTACAAGTTGGGCCACGAGCAAGGCGCATAGTCAAAACACTCCAAACTGGAGAGGACGCATGATAGAAACAAAATCAAATGCCAAGATGGAAGCAAAGTGCAGCATTGAAATGCACCCTGCCGCTATCCACTTGGGAATGAGCATTCAACAGGTTTGGGAAGTTGAGTGCTACGGGCCGGACGGCAAACTCAAGTGGCGAGAGGGCTTCAAGAATCTCGTCACCAACGTGGGTATGGATGAATACCTGGACAGGATATTCAATTCCTCCGGGTTCACTAGCGCCGATTTTGTCGGGCTGAAACGCACAGGGTCAATTGTAGCAGGGGATACAATGTCATCCCACGGCGGATGGGTAACTGTTCCGGCGACAACATACTCCAATGCTACCGACCCGGCATACTCGCCAGCGGCAGCTTCATCTCAGTCGGTTACGAATGCAGCATCAAAAGCCGCATTCTTGATCATCGACACGGACACGATCTTTGGCGCGTTCATAAAAAACGATAACACCCAAGCCGGAACAGCGGGCATCCTGCTCGGCGGTGGAGATTTCAGTTC
>SDBT01016517.1_pt1 | contig 11682 bp, 8 predicted proteins | sample 2277101 | NCBI WGS metagenome assembly SDBT01 (sample SAMN10404973, study PRJNA504765) | marine sediment metagenome | isolation source: marine sediment core GS10_PC15, 103 cmbsf | place: Arctic Ocean: Southern Knipovich Ridge | collected 2010
GCAAGTATCTACGATTTTACCGCAAATATACGAACTCCACCAGAGCTACCCGAACCCGGCTGCGACGACCGCGAATATCACCTTTAGTCTTCCCCGGGACGATACGGTTTCTCTCTGCGTATACGATATTAAAGGCCGGCTGGTCGCCAAACCGGTGGAAGAAAATCTAACGGCGGGTTTTTATACGATCCCTGTTGATACATCATCGCTAGCTTCAGGGGTTTACTTCTATTGTTTGGTTACTCCTAATTACCAAAAGACGATGAAGATGGTGATTGCGAAGTAAGGTTTAATTACTACTAAAAGCGCCGGTTCTCCGGCGCTTTTTTTGCGTCCTTGCCCTTCAGCGTAAAATCTGCTAATCTCTCGTCAATGAAGCTGGATACGGTATATATTGAGGGATGTGGGGAGTACCAGAACGCAAAACCGGTGGTGTTCGGCCTTCTCGATAGATTAGGGGTCGACCCGGCCGGAAAATCGGTACTGGTGAAGCCCAATATCCTGGGCCCGTTCGCCCCCTCGCGCAATGTAACTACCCATCCGCTCGTCGTCGCCGCCGTTATTAAGTGGTTGGAGGATAACGGGGCAACAGCGGTTACTGTAGGCGATAACCCGGGTCTGGGCGGATACGGCGATAACCTCGCCGGAGCGCGCGTAAGCGGAATACTCGAAGTAGCCGGCGACCGTTTCGTCAACCTGGCGGAACGTACAGTCGTTAAGACGATACCGTCGCTCCCCGATTTACCGCTTTCGATAAGCGAAGCGGTGTTTGAGGCCGATCTGGTGGTCAACCTACCCAAGTTCAAGACGCATACCCTGACGACGATTACCGGGGCGATAAAGAATACTTTCGGGTATGTCATAGGCGGAGCGAAGTCGCGCCTGCACGCCGCCGCCCCTACCCCGGAGCGCTTCGCCCGGGTCTGCAACGAAATATACGCGCTACGGCCCCCCGAAATCAACCTGATGGACGGCATTGTCGCGATGGAGGGCAACGGGCCGTCCGGCGACGACTTGCGGCTGCTTGGCCGTCTGCTCGCCTCGACTAACGGCGCGGCGTTGGACGTCGTGATGTGCCGGATAATGGGTATAGAACCGGCGCGTGTTCCGATGATACGTCTGGCGGTAGAGATGGGCTTGACCCGCGGCGAGCAGGAGATACTGATAACCGGCGTCGGCAGTACATTACTGAAATTCCAAACTCCTTCCACTTTTACGCGGGGCGTTGCCGTAAACTGGGCGGTTAACCGGCTCGGCTTCGGCGGCTTCACTCCGGAACCGCATATAGACGAAGATAAATGCACCGATTGCGCTAGCTGCGTCGAGGCCTGCCCCACGGAAGCGATGCGCGGGTTCCCGGAGATTAACGGCGATGTCTGCATTCGTTGCTACTGTTGTCAGGAGATGTGCGCTTATAACGCCGTAGGGTTGCGCGGTTTCTGGGGTTCGTTCGTGCGGCGGCGGGCGAAAGAGCGGGCGAAGTAAGGGGCGAATAAGCTATGGGTAAATTCGATTGGTTGTTATACGCGGTTGGGGCCGCAGTGGTCTGGGGGTTCTGGGGCTTTCTGGATAAGATAGTGATTGACCGCTCCGGTTGGCCCATTCTGGTCATCGGCAGCGCGTTGACTTATGCTATACTAACTCCGGCGGTAGTGCTATATTTCGGCAAGGCGATGTGGCCCGCTCCGGGGATAATCTGGGTCTGGGCCATTCTGGGCGGGGCGGCGGCCAGTTTGGGGATGCTGCTGTTCTACATAGCCCTGGCGCGGGGCAGTGCGTCGGTCGTCGTTCCGCTCACCGCGATGTACCCGGTGATTACCGTTCTGCTGAGTTTGACGATACTCAAAGAGCGGCCCAGTATCTATCAGGTGATAGGGATAGGCCTGGCGGCGGTGGCAGTGGTCTTTTTGTCGGTGGAGAACAAATAAACGAAAATAGTTATTATGTTTAAAAAGGTTATTATCGCCATACTGCGTTTCGGGGGAATTATCGCGACGGCCTCTCTGGTTTATGCCGTTGGCGACAGTATAATTAGTTGGCTATGGCCGCAAGAAAACGGATTAATCCTATTCGAGTTTTGGGAATACTTCCCCCGCTCCTTCGGGCTTTACTTTATTTTCCTGGCTATATTAGGGTTAATGGGACTTGTTATCTACCTCCCGGTAAGGAGACTTCGCCCGTTATGTAAAGCCGGAATAACCTGGGTTCACGTGGCTATCGGATCATCGGTATCGCTAATACTTTTCGGAGTTATACTTTTTTTGAGCCGGTTAAACCCGGCATCATTCTTATCGGTTTCTTCGCTACTTACCTTTTTGGGCGGTGGTATCGTCTGGGTTATCGTAGCGATTTATCTTTTTCCGATGCTTATAGCGCTAATTTCAAAGCATACAAAACCTTACGTCCGAAAAGGGATATCGCTAATTAGCTATCTATTCTCATTCCTGGCCTTGCTTAATCTCTTTATCGTCATACTTGGCCCCGAATTAATTAAAACGCGCGGTGATATAGACCGTCCTGATATTCTGGTGATAACTGTAGACACCCTCCGCAAGGATCACCTCTCGGCCTACGGTAACGAAGATAGCGCAACGCCTAATATGGACGCTTTGCTTCGCAGGGGAACCCGCTTCGATAACGCCTATTGCAGCGCACCCTGGACTATACCCTCGTTCGGATCTTTTCTAACGGGCTATAACCCGTCGGTGAATGATCTAAACGTAATGCACCCCTTGAGCAAGGATGTGACGACCTTGCCGGAGATATTGTCCGAGAACGGATACCGAACCGAATGCTATAATGGGAACGAGTTTATGTATCCCGAATTAGGATTCGCCAGGGGATTTGACCTTTATATCCACGAACGCGATATTCAATTCTTATATCCGTTTAGGAATACCAGGGTCTATCGTCGACTTGCCGATATCGCTAGAGCTATCCGCGAGAAAACCCGCGGGGCGCGCACCAATACCGATTTCATTCGAGAATCCTGTATCGAAGCGTTGGAACGCGAACACAACCAACCTCTATTTTTGTGGTGCCATTTTATGGACCCCCACGATCCATATCAACCACCTATCCGTTACCTTGAGCGGGACAAAGAATCGGCTGAAGAGCTGTTATACCGGGTGATAGACGGCGGCTACGTTCTGGAGAACTTACCGGCGCTTGTTGGATGCTATGAAGGCGAAATAGAATATGTAGATGATAGCATCGGCGCTATCGTCGAAGCGTTCGAGCAATGCGGACGCGACAAAAATACACTCCTGATATTCTTTAACGATCACGGCGAAGAGTTCTTCGACCACGGGCAGCACGGGCATGGTAACAACGTCTACCCCGAAACAAACGATATGGTGTTGGGCTTCGTTGACCCGTCTATACCCGTTCAGGCCCGATCCAGCAACTCCTACGTATCGCATATAGACCTGATGGCAACTATCCTCGACGCTACAGGTATACGGATACCTGAAGGAGTCCAGGGTAAAACCTTTTACGACAGACTGACAGGTGGCGAACCGAGCGATAGGGCCGTGATAAGCGAATACACGAAATGCGGCGCTGTCGAATATAAGGGTATACGTAAAGGGGGATACCTGTTAATCAAGAATACCGAAAACGATAATGTAGAGCTATATAATATTGAGGACGACTCGATAGCCTCGTTTGATATTGCTGAAGAAGAGCCAGAGAGAGCCGCCCGGTTGCTGGATGAGTTAGAGGCGATGATAGAGGTAAACGAAATAGAGCGGGGGAGATTCTCAAGCGCCGACGATATAGAATTGACCGAACGGAGCCGAAGCCTCCTCGAATCTTTGGGATATTTATAGAGGGTATATACATGCGAACTGAGTTGATAAAAAGAACACTTGCTGGTATAGGGGCATTCCTTTCGGCAGCGGCGTTTGTCGCCCTGTTGTACGCGTTGGCCGATAGCCTGATATCGGGGCTTTGGCCTCAGTTCAACGGCGTTATGGTATACCGCTTCGCCGAGTTCTTCCCGCGCTCGCTCGGTATTTACTTCATCTTTCTGCTGCCGCTGGCGGCCCTGGGCCTGCCTTTATACTTCATCTCGAAACGCTTGCCGGGATTGAGGAAACGTGAAATAAAACCGGTATATAACTCGATTGGCGCCGCCGCTTCGCTTATCATCCCGGTAATCCTTTTCGAGATACCTAATAAACTCGCCCTGTCCTATTTCGAGCCGGTATTTGTCATCGCGGATTTTATCGGGTTGTTGTTAATAGCGGTAATCACCGTTTACTTCGCGCCGTTATTGCTGTCGTTGGCGGAGGCGCGTTTACCCCGGTTTCTTCGAACATCGGGGAAGATCGCGAGTTATCTTTCGCTGGTGTTGGTTGTCGCAACGCTCTTTTCACTTACCATACTCCCGGAGATTACCCGGGCGCCTTACAACCCGGAAGCTCCCAACATTTTGGTCATCTCCATAGACGCCCTGCGGAAGGACCATCTGTCTTACTACGGTTACGACAAAATCGAAACGCCCAATATAGACGCCTTCCTGGAGAGCGGGACCAGTTTCGACAACGCATATTGCAGCTCGCCGTGGACCCTACCCTCTCTGGGGTCATTTTTGACAGGGTATCAACCGAGCGTTTGTGGGGTTGATTTGCGTAATAAGATGAGTGACGATATGGTAACCCTTGCGGAGATACTAAGAAATAACGGTTACCGTACAGAATGTTATAATACTAACCATGCTATGCTACCGGAATACGGTTTCGGGCGGGGTTTCGATAAATATATGCAAAAAGACGATATCGAATCATTTTTACCATTTTATGGCGTGCGATTGTATGGCTATTCCAAAATAATATACGCGACCATCCCATTTTGGTTAGGTAGTTACCGGCAAGAAACGGAATTCAATAGCACGATGACTATTAATGCTATCAAGGAAAAAGGTCATCGGCCTTTCTTCGTATGGTGCCATTTTCTAGATCCCCATACAGAATATAGGGTACCTGAAAAATATATCCCGGAATATCTAGGTATCCCGGCGGAAACAACCGCCGCGTTTCGGGACCGTGAAATTGAGATGAGAGGTGTAAAATGGGATTATTCGAGAAAGAATAGTACATTACTTAAAATACTTTACGATGGTGAAATACGGTATGTGGATGAACATTTCGGATTCATCCTCGAAAGCTTAAAGGAATTCGGTCACGATAGGGATACCGTTATAGTGATATTCAACGACCACGGCGAAGAATTCTGGGATCACGGGAAGTTCGGGCACGGATATTCCGTATATCCTGAGTTATCGAATATGGTATTAGGTTACCGCGATCCGAATATAAGTTCACAACTTCCTACCTCAAATAAATACGTGACCCATATCGATATATTGCCTTCAGTACTTAATTCGTTAGGTATAGAAATATCTGATAGTATACAGGGTAGATCGTTTTATCCTGAACTAACATGTTACGGCGGTCGGCAAGACCCGGTTCTTACTGAATATGTAAGCGCATCCGAGAAAGAAGTGAAGGGAGTTCGCTCTAACGGATATTTATTGTCCAGAGTTATTGAAGATAACGGATACGAACTTTATAACATCAAAGAGGACCCAAATGCTGAGTATAACTTATATGGTTTATTACCCGAAGTCGAGAGTGGATTATCGCGCGATTTGGAATTGATGATAAATGACAACGAAAAACTCCGCTCCAAGTTTTTTGACGAGCGTGGACTGGATTTAACTGAAGGAAAATTACGGTCCCTCAAAGCGTTAGGATATTTGGGCGAATAGTAATAAGCGCGAAGTTGCTATATAAAAGATGGTTTATAACGCTAGAGAGTTCAATATGTCCAGCGATGATAGAGAAATAAAGGATTTATCGGATAAACGAGAATCCGGGTTTACTTATAACAGAGTATTCTTATGTTTTATCTTTGCCGCCTGCGCGGTAATTCTCATATTCGAAACAATCGTGAGAACGAACGTGTTTTATATTTGGGACGATGCGTATATGTTCGTTCGCTACGCCGATAATATCCTATCTAACGGTAGTATTGCTTGGAATCCGGGAGGTCCGCCAACTTACGGCGTTACGTCTATGTTGTTTCTGATTATTGTCCTACCAATTAGGTTGCTGTTCCCGGGTTCACCGTTAGCGACGGCGTGGATGGCCAGTTCGGTTTCAGGTTTAGCATTTTTCGCTCTGCTTATATTATTGATTAAAAAATACGCAAACCGAGGATCTCCTTTAAATATATGGTTGTTCGTATTGATATTCGCAGTTTTCGCTTTCTCGGCTGAGCATATCGCGACTCATTTGACCACAGGAATGGATACCATGTTCGTTATTTGTTTCGTCGCGATATACATAATAGCCGGTAAGTGGTTTGAACAAAAACAAACGGTTAGTAATTTCGTCGTCCTGGGATTACTAGGGGGTATTGCGTATTTTATTCGTCCGGATCTTTTGATAATTACGTATACCATCCCTGGGATAATGATATTATTTGCTACCGGACGCAATTATCGCTATATGGCTTTGGGTATATTAGCTATAACCGTACTCATCACGGGAGTGTCCCTGATAGTTTCGTACTTATATTTCGATTCCGCGTTACCGTTGCCGTTTTTCGTAAAGGGTTTAAAAAGCTACGGGATGTCAATATATCGTTACTATTCCTTCGTACCTTATAGACAGCTCTTCGAATATTCTTTATCGTACTCTCCTTTTGTCCTCTTGATTGCAGGGGGAATTCTCGTAAATCCAAAAAAATGGCTACGCGAAAGCTCCGCGCTAGAAAAGGGATTGCTGGTATCGTTGGTTTTATTCATCGTATATTATACTTTTTTCGTACTCCAGGTGATGTTCTACCATGCCCGTTTTTATTACCCGATTCTACCTATCATTATTTACCTCGGGTGTAGGGGGGCCGTATATATTTATAACGAACTTCCGATACAACTGCGAGAAGGAATCCAGCAAATTACGAATCCGGTTCGGATAACTGCGCTAGTTATAGTATTGGGTATTTTAATTTTCCCGTTGGTTACAGCTTCTAACCATTTAATAACTAGGATCGCAATTAACGAAACGTTGGTGTTCGATCTAGGTAAGAACTCGAAACGTATCTGGAATTGGGAACATTATTGGCTCCAACTTGACGAATTTTCCGCGCTTCCCGACGACCTGGTTATAGCTACTACTGAGGTCGGCCTGCCGGCGGTGATGAACCCGGGCAAAGCGATAGTGGATATGGCCGGGCTGCACGAAACAGAGATCGCCCACAACGGCTTTTCAGCCGATTACGTATTCGAGGAGTACAACCCCGACCTTGTCTATCTGCCACACCCGCATTATGTCAAGATGATTGAGGAAATTAAAAGTAATAAGTATTTCAACGAGAACTACGACTTATACCTCGCTGAAGACTTCGGGGTGTTGATGGATGTGGGTGTAAGAAAAGATAGCAAGTATTACAAGGATATGACCCGGATAATCGAGGAAGCGCCGATAATCGAATAAATGATTAACGAGGCGAATAGTCTTAAAAGCATTAGTTCAAAGTAATTCCAAACCTACCTGAATAATAGCTTTAATCTCAATTATTATCCACATTTCTACTTGACAATCATACTTTATGGTGATACGGTTTTGCATTCATAGAGTATTGTTTATGTTAGATTCAATATTTTCCTATTCTAAGGAGTAGATTATGCGGATTCATAGAAAGTTCCTTCTAACCTCGTTCCTTGTGGTTGTTTTCATTACGGCGGGGGCGAACGCGGTCGTGCTTGCGGAGGATACTATCGACGGGGTAACCTATACCCTGACTTCGCCGACGGCGGACAGCGAACTGATCACGAGCGATGATCCCACCGCTAAATATCAACGCATAGATTACTCGTTGATCCACCACATAGCGACTGGAGTACCCGACATAAACGGTAGGTACCCCGTACTCGTGGAATTCACGGAACAGGATGATAATGAGGGGGATTATAATAGAAATTCTTACGTTAATTGGAAGTTCTCCGATGATAACGTATGGGACGAGAGTAACGCGGTAGAAATAGAAGAAGTTTTAGATAGTTCTGCGACAGGAGGTAGCGGTTATACGGGTACGTTAACGACCGATTGGGAAGGCGGTATTTACCTATGTGCTCCGTTAGTTTATACTGCCAGCGGCGAAGGCGAACTGAACGGATACTACGTTGGAGCCGTTACATTGGACGAAAACGACGGTCTTGAACTCTCGAGTAATCTACCTTTAGCTTTTGATAGTATTAGATTTTGGACGTTTTACGACGTTTGGGGTATGAGATTAAACTGTTCGCGAGATGGTTCAAGGCTCTCATTAGCTACCCATGAAGTGCTTTTTCCTTTCGGAAAAATGTGCGACAGCGCCTGGGTTACGTTTGCCGATTACACTTCCGGCGACATTAAATGGAGAGACCCTATTATGGCCGCCGGGAATAGCGTTATTAACAATAATCGGTTTCCGGCAATAGGTGCGATCGGTAACGACGGCAAGGGTTACTTTAAAACCTTCTCTGGTAATACGTTATACCCGGCGGATGCTTGGTCTTTTTTAAGCTACAGCATGGTAGGGCTGCAGCCTGTTTTCAAGCCGCACCGCTATGTTTTTAGTCATGGAGATGAGGATAATTGGGACTATTTCATAGTTCCCGATATGCGGGACACTTTCGACGCTTATGGCGGACAGGGATATGCCATTGCGCCATACCCTGACAAATCCGGGGATATCTTTGGCTTCGATGTAGCTATGGAACAAGTTTACCATGCCGGGAAAACGGCTACCTTAACTCTATATAGATGGGGTGAAAATAACCCGACCGCACCTCATATATTCGAGGATACCCTAGGCGACCCTAATTTCCTCCCTACGCCCAATAAGAGACCCGGTTGGTTAATGGCCAGGCCTCAGATAGACTTCTACGAACACGGTGAAGCTTCTGATACCGAATATAAAGAGTTTATAGTTATCTCGTTTAAAGCAGCTTTTGATAACGGTAGCTTCCAATTAATGAGGATATTTCTCAGGGACGGGGATACTCTAATCGAGTTGTTCGATGGAGACGAAGAGTTCTTATATTTTGCCGATACCGTTTATGACTCTGAAGCGCCACTACAAAGGTTCGGGAATATCGCTATATCCAAGAATAACGGAAACGGTAGTTCGGGTAGCTTTGATATACATTGTTTATGGAATGAAAACGATGATAACCCTGGCGAACCGAATAAGGATAGAATGTGTAACCCGCCTGATGAAGAGCCGAGTTACGTACTCTACCGCGAATTTAATTTATCATTTGAACCTGCACCTTAATCGAATGGAGATAAAATGAGAAAGCTAATAATCACTACCGTAGTGCTTTTAACAATTAGCGGTTCTATGTACGCCGACTGGGCGGGTTATATAAATATCTCCGACTCGGCTTACGCCGGCGGTAGTAATAGTTACCACCGCGATTTCGCGGTTACTTACGGAGGTAATTCGCCCAACCTGGTCGTAGATAAAATAGGAAATGATATATACGCCCATACTATATTCGCCGGGACGAAAATAGGCGCACCCGTGGTAGCCGGCGATTATAACGTCAGGCTAGCCGATGTGAATCTCACTGGCCCAGACAGTACCCGATTGCAAAAGGCGCTGCCAAATGTTGAAACCGTGGTTTTAGACGCGACGAATGCAGCAGCGATGCAGCAGTTTTTAACAGAAAATTCCATTGACGCAATAATATCTTGCCTACCATATTTTTGTAATCCACTAATAGCCGAACTTGCCAAAGGATTCCATTGTCATTATTTCGATTTAACTGAAGACGTGCAAGTAACTAAAAAAGTAATGGAGCTGGCGCAAGACGCCGACACGGCCTTTGTGCCACAATGTGGTTTGGCGCCAGGATTCATCAGCATTGCCAGCAATGAACTGATCCAACATTTTACCGAAGTTGATACGGTAAAAATGCGGGTTGGCGCCTTGCCAGAAAACGCCAGCAATGCATTACACTACACCATGACTTGGTCGTCGGATGGTTTAATTAACGAATACGGCAATCCCTGTTATGGCCTAGAAGATGGCAAGCTAACGATGTTGCATCCGCTGGAAGGCATGGAAATTGTCGAAATCGATGGGGTAACTTACGAAGCCTTCAACACTTCAGGTGGATTGGGCAGCTTGGCAGAAACCTACGTCGGAAAAATTAAAAACATGACTTATAAAACCGTGCGCTACCCCGGGCATTGCGAAAAAATCCAATTTCTCATGAATGATTTACGGCTCAATGAGGATCGCCCTACCTTAAAACGCATCTTGAAAAACGCCATCCCCAAAACCTATCAGGATTTAGTATTAATCTACGTTTCCGTGGTCGGCACCCAGCACGGTGACTTTATTGAAGAAAATTACGTGGTCAAAGTCATGCCAAAGACGATCCATGGCGTGCACTGGTCAGCAATTCAAGTCACAACTGCGGCAGCACTATCAGCGATCGTTGATTTGGTGCTGAGCAATCCGCAACAATATACCGGCTTGGTCAAGCAAGAAGATATTAGTTTCAAAGATTTTATGGATAACCGTTTTGGGCAGTATTACCAATGAACCAACAAACCTGCGGTTATGTCGCATTGATCGGCCGACCCAATGTCGGCAAATCTACCCTATTAAATCGGTTGTTAGAAAAAAAGATCAGTATTACCTCACGCAAGCCACAAACAACCAGGCATAAAATTTTAGGGATCAAAACTACTGGCAACACTCAAACGATTTTTGTTGATACCCCGGGACTACATCAAACTGGCAAGCGTGCAATCAACCGTTATATGAATCGCGCCGCGATGGCCGCACTCAAAGATGTAGATGTCATTGTGTTTGTGGTTGAAGGACGGCATTGGAAAAAAGAGGATGATTGGGTATTAACCCTAATCGAAAAAGCAAAATGTCCGGTTGTCTTGGCGGTTAACAAAGTTGATCGAATTAAACCAAAATCCGCATTATTACCGCTATTGCAGAGCTTAAACGACAAATATTCATTCTACGATATCGTCCCAATTTCCGCTAAAACCGGCGAGCAAGTTGCCCAGCTAGAACAATTGATCGTTAAACTGTTACCCGCAGGCCCGCATTTTTATGCCGAAGATCAAATAACTGATCGTTCTGAGAGATTTCTAGTAGCAGAAATAATTCGCGAAAAATTGGTACGTTTATTAGGAGAAGAGCTGCCGTATGCGACCGCAGTTGCTATCGATCAATTTACAATCAAGAAAAAAATTATCGCAATTGATGCCACCATCTGGGTAGAACGCCCCGGGCAAAAAGTCATTGTGATCGGCAAAGCTGGCGCCAAATTAAAAGAAATCGGCCAAACCGCCAGACTGGATATTGAGAAATTACTAGGAAACAAAGTATTTTTACAGCTATGGGTAAAAGTCAAAACCAACTGGTCTGACAACAATCGCTTGCTAGAAGATTTGATGCGGTGATGATTAGCATCCCATCTTGACGCCATCTTTTAATTTTTTTCAATCGAGACAACACTTACATAGAACAACTATGCGCATATTGTCTCTTAATCAGAAAATTAAAATCTGACATCAATCTGGGCGCTAATCGTCAAAGTTATTTTGGCTTAACCCCTAAGCAGCGTTGGCCATATCAAAATCCGGAAACAGCAAC
>SDBT01016518.1_pt1 | contig 11682 bp, 13 predicted proteins | sample 2277101 | NCBI WGS metagenome assembly SDBT01 (sample SAMN10404973, study PRJNA504765) | marine sediment metagenome | isolation source: marine sediment core GS10_PC15, 103 cmbsf | place: Arctic Ocean: Southern Knipovich Ridge | collected 2010
ATTCAATCTCATGGATATCAGAAAGTGTCACATTCCCATTTATTAAATCAGTAACACTTGGCAATATTTTTATTTTCTTTATGAGATTTGATTCCCGAATTTCTTCTACTATTTTTTTTATCTCTTTTGAATGAGCAGAGGGAAGAGCAATTAATATTTCATCAACTTTATTATTTTTACAGATTTCTTGGATATCTTTTCTTTTTCCTAAGACTCTAATTCCATGGATAGCAACTCCTTGTTTAGCTGGACTATCATCGACGAATCCAATCGGCAAATAGCTTGAATTTTTGTTTCTTTGCATATCACGAGTTATCTGTTCCCCAGCGCCCCCGGCACCATAAATTAAAACTTTGACTTTTTCTTCTTTACTTTTAAAAGGACTTTTGATCCCTTCTAATAAAACCCTCTTGGAAATTCTGAGCGTTCCTATTAAAAATAAAGAAATTATATAATCAATCAATAGTGTTGAACGAGGGAAGGGGAAAACTATAAACGGCTTATATACTCTTAGGAAGAATAAGGCCATTCCTAAAAACAAAGAGCCAATAGATAAAGCCTTAAAAATTTTTATGAGTTCTTCCATGCTTACAAATTGCCAGGAGATATCATATAGCTTGAATAAAATTAAAAAGGAAAGCTTAATAATTAGAGCCAGCAGAATGTAATATAATATGGGCTGGGTACTTTCAGGAGGGAGAACTCCGTTATATCTCAGCCAGAAAGATGCATACATTGCGAGAGATATCAATAAAGTATCAGAGATGAAAAAGAACGCTCTCCTTTTGAGAGTAGTTTTCTTGAATATTCCTTTTAATAGATTTATATCAATTTTCATTTTATTTATTTTTATTCCCCTTTTTTGACTACTTCAATTTAACATGATTCTTACTCAAAGGGAAAGAATAATTTTTTTTAGTTTTCATAAACATAATCAATCTGGTCTTCTTTTAAATTGTTGAAAAACTGAACAAGAATATGGCATAAGTGAGCAAAAACTTTTGAAGCATAATTACATCAATTTCTTTGTGGATCTTAACGACCTCAAACTTCTCTTTTTTTTTATTTTATTTAATATTAATGATAATCTTAGGCTTTAATTAATTTGAACCCAACTAAAATACCCCAATATACCATCAATAAAATGCTCCAAAACATGATTAAAAAGACAATATCCAATCTAAAAAGAATTAAGCCCAAAAATCCTATCAATATCTGCGCAAGTCCAAAGTAGATGGTTACTCTTGAATGCGTCCAACCTAAACTATGTACCAATTTTTGGTAGAGATGCTTTTTATGTGCTTTTAAGACATTCTCCCTGTTCAAGAGCCTGAGAACTATAGTGGAAATGCAATCAATATAAAATATGCTCTGAAACAGAGTTAAAAGTAGAAATTCTTTTATGTCCGTAGCTAAATAAATTACAATTCCTGCAAAGAAGAATCCGATAAAAATGCTGCCCACATCTCCCATGAACACCTTTGCCTTTGGGAAGTTGATCAATAGAAAGCCTGCTGACGCTGCCGCAACTGAAAATGCAATTGTGGAAATCTCAGGGGAGTTTTTAAAATACTGGGCATAAATACCTAAGAAACTAAAAGAAATCAATGCTTCAAATCCGGCAATGCCATTGATTCCGTCCATAAAATTAAAAAAGTTGGTAGAAGCCACAACGTAAATCGTTAGAAAGGTCACTACAAACACCATCACAATTAAGCCATAATGATCAAGTGTGATAGAAATCAGCCCTTTCTTATAGATCATAACCATCAGCAATGCCATAATAGATCCCAATATAAATCTAAAACTAATAGGTAATTCAGTTCTGTCATTTATCATAGCAACAACACTTAAAATCAAAGCCAGACCAACAAGCAAATAGCAGGTATTGACAAATAAAAACGTTGTTAGCCCAACTGCTATGGGTATCCCAATTCCTCCGCCCTTTGGAATAGGTCTATCGTGAGAACTTCTTTCAGTGGGTATATCTGCCAGACGTAGTTGAAAGCCAATCTTGGAAATGATGAACGCTGAAACTAAACCAATTATAAAGGATAAAAAAGAAAGAAATAAAATTTTCATTTAAATTTCAAAAAACCTTTGTTCCATTATGAAAATGTATTTTTTAAATCCCATTTTAATCGAATTCCAGATAAATAAATTTTATTTCCAGAGCATATCGAATCTTGTGCAATTTTTTTTAATTGGGATTTATAAAATTTTCCTTTTTGGGGCATGATAAGACCAATACATCCAAAAACAATCTCAGGTATTAATGAAGGAATCCGGATGATTGGTTTATTTTTTTGTATAAACACATCTCTCAAAACACTAATTATCTCATTGATAGAATAATCCTTTGCATCCTTGACAATAAATACCTCATTAAAATAATTTTTGTTATTTACGCTGTAGTTGATCACATCAACAACATTTTGAACTGAACAAAGAGATATGCGCTGCTCTCCAGAGGCAATCTTATAAAAAGCCATTTTTTTGGGCAAGTACACCCGTTTATTGATATTCAATAGAAATTTTTTCCCATAAACCGGAGCCAATCTTAAAATAGTAAAGGGTATAGAATTGTTCTTTGAAAACTCTCGGATTTCATTTTCAGCCGCCATCTTGCTTTCGCTATAAAAATCTTCTGGAGCAAGAAGAGTATTCTCATCATGTATCATCTCCTGAGCCAAGCTACCGTAGACTGTAACCGTGCTGAGAAAAATAATTTGCTTTAGTCTCTTTTTATTGAGAAATGACAAAATCTTTTTTGTGCCCTCACAATTAATCTTAAAGTAATTCTCTCTGGACAAATCCTTTGAGTGCTTGTGAACCAGCGCAGCGCAATGGACTAAGATGTCAACCTTTCTGAGTTCATTTGGGAAGGTTCTAAAATCAGTTATATCTGATTTAAAAAACTTAAAATTTAGATAAGTTTTAAAATGAATAATATTTGAAGAATTTAAATCAATTCCGATGATTTCATGCCCTTTTTCTAATAGACTTTGAGCAATCTTTGAACCAATATAGCCATTGACCCCAGTAATAAGCACTTTAAGCATCATATATTAGATTTTTCTTTGTTTTCTACAGCCAACTTGCTTAATTCATAGAGCGTGCTCGGTTTAGGTGCTACGTCTTCTTGTAAAATATGTCCGCCAAAATTTTCATATACAGCGATGGTACTAAAAAAAAGATTCTCTTGACATTTCACGTACAGCGATTTCAGGCACAGTAGCTGTGCCGCCGATATTGATCTTATCGTATTTTTGCCGTAATAAATGTGTAGGATTAACAATATGTAATAAAGCAGCCAAATGCACAACCATATCCACACCCTTCATTACCGATTGAACAACAATAGGATTTGTTACATCGCCTATTTTAGTCTCAACACGATCACGCCACATTCCTTCTGGAGGCGGGTCCAACGAAAGGGTGCGGATCCGATAGCCGGCCTCAAAAAGCGCTGCCACAACACGCGGTCCAACAGCACCTGTTGCACCCGTAACTAGGATGAGTGGAGAATGATGTATGCTAATTCGGAGGAATAAAATGAGATAAGATTTGACTAGCAGCCTTTGAAACCGAAAAGGTGTTTTCTAAAAGGGTACGGGCGTTATGCCCTAATTGACGTCTTAAGTTCTTGTCTACCACTAACCTTCTTGCATAAGAAGCAAATATGTCATCTTCGCCATTAATACAAACCAAACCAGCTTTATTATCTTCCAGCATTTCTTTCAAGTCATTGCCAGGGTTTATGCTGGCCAGTATGGGCATGGCATGATACATATAACCCATCATCTTCCCTGGAAAATTATGAGATCTTAAGCGACGATCAAGAGAAATCAGTCCCACATCAAATTCGGAAAGCATAGACAGGTATTCCTGATGATCCACCGGGTCGTGTATGGCAATATTGGTCAATTCTTTCAGTGCTATTTTTGCTTTTAAGCGGCTTACTTCGCTTCCGTCGCCAACGAGCAAAAAATAAGCAGTTTGTTCATTTCGCAAATTTTCTGCGAGACGTATAATGTTATCTATATCCTGGGCGACACCCATATTGCCACCGTAAAAAAAAACTACTTTATTTTGTAATCCTAAACGAACACGATATGTGGTACTTGGAATATGTTCTTCAGTTAAAGATGTCCAGTTGTAAAGCACCTCTAAATGATACTTCTTATCAAGTCCATTCTCTTTGAAATACAGCAGGTTAGCTGGAGACTGAACTCTAATAATATCTGCCGCTTCGTAATTCTGCTGTTCTTTAAATTTGAAATAGCTATATATTAAGCCTTTTCGCAAGTTCCCGGTTTCCACTGCCCATTGAGGAAAAATATCTCCAAGAATCAAATAGGATGAACAGGCAAATTTCTTTTTCAATCTTTTTACAAGTGATCCAAAAAAGATGGACGGTGAGTAATAAATAATTAAATCGCAGAGATTTTCATTAAAAAATTGCTTTCCCTTCTTCCAAATAATCTTTGATAGCCTGATTTCATTGAAAGCTCGTACTAATCTGGTTGCTGATTTTATTTTACCAGTCCGTATGCGCAAGACCTTTACGCCATTCTCATTGGAAACCTGGGACTCCTTTAAAATATTCTCATCGGGCGCCACCACTATAGGTTCATGTCCCAATCGATGGAATTCAACCGCAAGATCATGAATAAGCGTTGCACTCGACATGGTACTGGGCATATAATAAACAACAAGAAGTAATATCCGCATCAGCAATTAAAAATAATTCGTTATGTTACTTCTTAGAACATTGATTGCAACCGATGAAGGACAAATATCATCGCAAAAATCGTATCTTGCGTCCCATTTCATGCTCACAACGGTTTCAACAGACTCAGCGATATTACCGGGGTCAATTCTGGCAATGACATGGGCGCCGGCTTCCACTGTTTCAGAACCTTAAGTACTCTTGCGTATACTGACACACGGAACTTTGTAAAACAGCTCTTCTTTGGGAGTTGTTCCTGAATCAACTACAAGGCAAAAATAATCCATCTTCTCTATATGACCTATCAATTTTCAAATGGTAATCATTGGGTTTATGACGTCTAAAAGTACCTGTGTCAAGTCTTTCTAGTAGGTCATTCACCAAACGTTCTGAAGCTTTTCCATCGCCGAGTTGATGTTCCCACCTTTTGCCATAAAGGTTTTCAAACTTGTTAAAAACTGTATTAAAATCATATTTATCTGCCTCTGCTGGATCAAATTTTACACTCGATCCTACATCATAAACCTGAGGCCGCTCAGTTGCTTTCCTCATCTGAAGCGATGGTATCTGAAGTACACAGGTTTCTTCAACAACAGTGCCAGAATCTGTGATGGCTCCCCGACTATTTACTAGCAATATAAGCATTTCCGCATACCCAATTGGGTCAACCATAATCACATTTGACGGGAGTGAAAGACCATATTCCTTAAGCACTTTCTGAGTCCGATAACTTGCGGGGAAATAAATTTTTCTATCAGTGAAGCCAATCAAAGAAAGGATTTTTTCAAACGATTGCCTGATATGTACATTTTCTCTCCTGTGACAGGTCATAAGATTATATTCGCCTTTTTCGACACCCCTTTCGGAGAAGAAAGCAGGGGTCGCCATCTTGGCATATTTCTCCTTTACATCAAAATAATAACGATTTAATACGTCGACAATCAGATTTGTAATCAACACGATGCTGTCCGGATTGAGTCCTTCATCAATACCCTGCTGCTTATATTCAGGGAAGTAGGTATAGATGACATCTGAAAGATGATCGATAATAGAACGGTATTTCTCTTCAGGCATTCTCCAGTCATAAGACCGCATACACCCTTCTATATGTACTATGGGAATATTTAACTGAGCCGCTGCAATGCACCCTATAACCGTATTCGTGTCACCGAGAAAGACTACTGCTTCCGGTTGAATTTCCGCGAGAACGGGCGAGAGTTTAGAGATAACGGAAGCAACAACCTCAGCATCGGAATTGCCTGTCGCCCCCAACTCAATTTCCGGAGGGGCAATATTCAAATCTCTGAAAAAAATGTCCTTAAGGTTATCTGAATAGTGCTGTCCTGACCATATAAAAATGATCTCATGTTTTTTCTGTGCTCGAAGCATGGAGAGCACAATAGATGCTCTGATAACATCCGGACGGATCCCTAAAATAACTGCCAGTTTCTTTTTTGACATCAGAACTCCTTTTCGTGAAGGGCATAACGAACCGCATGGAGATGCTTCTTTATGCCGTCGACTACAGTATCCATGAGTATATCATCACTATAGAGGTCCTTAAGACCTCGATATCTCGCTTTGAGAATACTCCTGATGGTGACATTCTCGTTTTCAGTCGGAGCTACAGTTGATGAAATAATCGTATTTCCCTTCTTGCTCACAAATCAATTGCAGTTTTTCGAACTCGTTAATCACGTCAAAATAGAATAAGTCCAAAAAGTTTTCAATGGGCGTTCCTCTGATATAAAAAACCCTGCTCCCTTGAGAGCGCTTGAAGCACCATATGACCAAGCATGCCTGTATTTCCCAGTACAAAAATCTTTTTCATTATTCCGAGACCACCTTAACATCAGGGAGTGGAACGATGAATTTCCCACCCTGTTTTAAATATTCACTTCTCCGTTTTTTTACTTCATTGATAAAACTCCATGCGAACAAGAGAGCGTACTCGGGAAATACGGTTTCCTTTGTATAATCCCAGGGTTTTATCGGCACGTGTGTCCCGGGCGTAGAAAAACCATGTTTTGCAGGAGCATCATCGACGACATAATCCAGATACCTCTTGTCAATGCCACAATAATTCATTATAGTCGTACCTCTACCTGAAGCGCCATATCCGATAATCGTTTTGTCATCTTTTTTTAGCTTGTCAAGAAGATCCAGGAGCTGTCTTTTTGTGTTATTGACCTTCCTGGCGTAGTCGAGATATGTTTCGGCTCTGTGGAAACCTTTGTCTTTTTCGTACTGCTCCATACTAGAAACGGCCCCTGTTTTTTTATCTTTTCTTTGACCGATATTTTGCGCATAAAACCTGACTGCTCCTGATCTTACTCCAGGCATAAATCTAATATCAAATACTTCCATATCATATTTTTTCAAAAAAATAGATAGGGCCCTCAATGAGTAATAACTCATATGCTCATGGTATATCATATCATACTGTATTTCATCCATAAGCGTTCCCAGATAATACACTTCAAAGATAAACACCCCTTGATCCTGTAATAAAAGCTTAACGCCCTTCATGACACTATCCATATCATCTATGTGAGCAAAAGAGTAGCTCGAAAGAACGGCGTCGAAAAGACCATGTTTTTCCCTTATTTCACCGGCGGCATTCTCTGTGAAATAATCATTGAGAACGGTAATATTCTTAGAGTCAATGGAATTTACGACATTCGTTGCAGGATCGATCCCAACAGCCTTAATACCCATTGTGGCGAATGGTTTCAATAAAACACCATCATTACATCCCAGCTCAAATACAGCGGGTTTATCTATATCCCGGAGAAAACGATCCTTGGTCTCACGGGCAAACTCTGCCATGTGTTCGACCAATGTCCCGATAGAAGAGGAAAAATAAAAATAGTTCTTGAAAAGTGTTTCCGCCGACACCACAGTGCTGACCTGTATCAACGAACAATCACTGCAGAAATCGAGCTCCAGAGGATAATATTTTTCATCGGCAAATTCTTCCTTTTTTAAAAATCCTCCCGCTAGGGGAACATAACCAAAATCCAGTATTTTCACAAGATTTTTGCCATGACAGAAACGACAGTCATTTCGGATATTAAAATCGCCACTTGCTTTAGGCTGAGCATCCATAGCACCCTCCTCATTGATATTGTTCAGAGACCCGATATATTTTTAATTACATACCTCAAATAATTCTTGTATGTTTTGAAATTGCATGAAAAGCTTGCATCCCTCATTTCTTCGCTCCTACTTGTGAGTACATAGGGTATCTCGCAGAAATTCTTTGTCAAATATTTTGCCTGAAATAACTCTTCCATAATAATTGCTAAGCCTGTTTCCTTGAGATTCATTTGTCTGAGGATATCAACTTTCACAGCACGAAAACCGTTCGTGAGATCGGATATTGGGATCCTGTAAAAACATTTTGCAAAAATATTTCCGGCCCTAGAAATGACTTTCCTTTCCCAAGTAACTCCTTCAACATGCCCCCCGTTTGCATAGCGTGTTGCCTTAATATAATCCCAGCCTTCAAGCATTTTATCGTAAAAATCTTTAAGGTATTTTGGGTGATTCGTGAGATCACTGTCCATAAAGAGAACGTAATCGTATTGTCGGTCAATTGCGAATAAAATGCCAGTTCTGAGGGCCGTTCCATATCCATGATTCTCAAGATGGTTAATAAGAACAAACTCTCTCTCGTTCAATTGCTTTGCCATATTCCCGATGATTAATGCAGTATTATCAACGGAGCCATCGTTTACAACAACAAGGGTCACAACCGGTGGAAGTTTTTTAGTATACTGGAGAATCGTTTTTATACTCTCTTGAGCAATCAACTCTTCGTTATGCATGGGGATTACAATACAGACGTTCATCAGATCAGACCTATCCCATCCTAATCAAATTTAATTTATTCTCACCTTTCGAGAATCTGCCATGGATTCCAATAGTAAGCATCATAACGGAAATCATCATTTTTGCTTTCTTCAGCCGTTGATGTAGAGAAAAAAACAAGCCGCGTATCATTCGCCAAATTCATAAATCCATTTCCATAGCCCTTTGGTATGTATAAAACTGATGCGACCTCGTCAGATAAAATATATCGCTGAATCGGCAGTTCCTTTGATGGATTATCCCAGTTGTCTATCTTTACCGCACAAACAATGGCTGCCCCCTTAATAATAGTAACGTATTTGGATTCCTTTTTATGGGCATGCCATGCACGAATGAAACCCTGGCGATGATTCTTAACCACATAAAACCGCTTAACCCCAGAAAAATTGAAATCATTTACAAAACTTACCTGCCCTCGATCATCAACACTCAGATTACCTTTAATCAGTTTAGGTTCGGACATAACTCTCTCCTAATCTTTGGAATTTACTGACATGTTCATCTATCCCCTCATTAGGATATTTCGTCAAATTGTTCCCCTAATGGTGCATAAAGCCTTGAAGAATAAGCAGGGTCAAGAAAGTTTTCTAATGCATCTTTCGTGATGACAAGATTATTGTAGTTTTTTTCTCGATAGCTTTTGTAGGTTCCTTTTCGGAAATGGTCTACGATTTCCTCAATTCCTTCGCGTAGCATTATTTGCGCCTCGAAGCCCAGCGAAGAATGGATCTTGTCGAATGAAACAGCGTAGTTGCGCCGATCCTTCTCATTTTCTTGAACTCTCATCTGAACATGCCGGAATCTGGAAACAATGTTTTTTATCTCTTCACCAAGTTCGCCGATCGTCATATTCAGTCTCTTATTGCCTACATTATAGATTTGTCCCTGAACTATAGGAGGGTTTGCTTTCAACACAAGAAGTATAGCTCGTGCCAGATCGCGTATATGGATAAAGGGCCGCCATTGACTGGGACCTACAACACTGATGAGCCCATCTTCCATTGCCTGTGCAGTAAACAAATTGGCAACCAAGTCGAAACGAGGTCTTCTTGAGTGACCAAATACGGAAGCAAACCTGAGAATTGTTACAAAAAAGTCATCGGGAACCGCAAATAAAAGTTCTTTCTCACTATCTATCTTTGTTTGTGCATAAAGTGAAACAGGGTTCGGCGGGTCATTTTCTCGTGCCTCTTTATCGCTCACCCCATATACTGAACAACTCGAAGCAAAAATAAAACGGTGAACGCCGACGGATTGAGCTACTTCCTTCACCATCTTAGTGGCAATGATGTTTGTATGTCGGGTGAAATTAGGATTTACCAAACAAGCCGGGTCACCAACGAGTCCCGCCATATGCACCACAGCCGAAACATCTTTCATGCCCAGTGTTAGTCTGGATATATCTGTAGCGTCCCCCTCGATTAATTCGAAATGGCGATGGTTAAGGAAATCTGAAAGAGGACCTTTGCCGTACATTAATCGATCTAAGACTCGAACATTTCTTCCCTCCTTCAGGAGCAAATCGACAACCTGTGATCCAATATACCCTGCCCCACCGACAACAAGGACAGGTCCCTTCTCATTAACAACACGTTTAATGATATTCCTGTGACGGCCGTAAGGCAGCCCAAGTATAATCCGGGGAAGTACAAGAGGGCCAGATATGAGAAATCCCCATAAAATCACTAATGAGGAAGGCATTCCCATCAAAAAACCTGTACCACAGACAAACAGCACTATAGTGATGAGGACAACAGCTTTTTTTTTGCCTATCATGGTTTTCAAGTATGAATATATCCCTCCAGCTGTATTGAACAACAACAGGAGGAAGGGTAAAATCAGTAGTTTTACTTCATGGGGCTCTTTGATAAAGAATATGTTGAAGATAAATGTCAGAAAAAGTGCTACCCAACCAGCCAGAAAATCATAGAAGATCCTTGCTTCATTAGGTCCTAAGGTAAGGAGCGAAAAACCACGCATCCACCTTAAATGAATGTATTTAATAAGTTTCATAGCGTTTACCTTCCATGCGTTTATTATAATCGAGAAACATTTTGTTTACCAACTCTGTCCATGATGGTGGCTTGTAGCCCGTAACGGAACAAAAAATTGAAGAGTCTAGAGAACGATCTATAACTGGTTCATCATAAGGTTCAACTTCTATCTTTTTACTATACTTATCAGCAATCAATTTTAATAGGCCATATTTTGAAATAGGTTCAGATGAAACATGATAAATCCCAGAAAGACTATCATTCGGCAGAATATAGTCGCTAATAATTTCAGCAAGCTCTATGGTTGGCAATCCAGAATATATTGCTTTTGTATATCCCCTGACTTTTTCCTCTTGAGAAAGAAACCATTCAACTAGGCCGGTTTTCTTTATTAATTCATGACCTATAATTGAAGTTCGTAATGTCAGGCAGTGGGGATAACTCACTTCCCCCAAAAACTTCGTCATTCCATAGATATCAGAAATATTCACCTTATCCTTCTCTGTATATCCACCTTTCTTGCCGTCAAACACACCATCCGTGCTGATATGAATCATTCGGATGTTTGCTTCTTTACAGAGAAGGGAAATTCGATGGGGTAGAAGGGAATTGATTGAAATCACCAACGAGGGATCATTGCCAACAGGATATTGTCCAATCAGTCCAATACAATTAATGATAATATTAGGCCTTACAGCCGCACAAGCACGCACAATATTATTGAAGTTAACGGCATCAACGCCTATTTGTAATCTGTCTTGACGTATTGATGTAAACCACTTTTCAGCATTCTCAGCTGATTGAATTGTTGCATAAACATCCAAATCATCGCGCTCCAAGTATTGATTGAGCAAACTATGCCCCAGCATGCCCTCGCCACCAAGAATTAAAATCTTTGTTTTCATCAATACTCCACAATTAATCAGTAATCTCTGCTTAAGTACTTACATATGATTGACGTATGAACATCTCCCCAAAAACTGGACAGTGCAATAAGGTGCATTTTGACCTGCCATAATCTTGGAGGAGGTATGGTAAAATGGTCAACATGCGAAAGAGTTACAACGCCACATTCCGAGCCAA
>SDBT01016519.1_pt1 | contig 11682 bp, 11 predicted proteins | sample 2277101 | NCBI WGS metagenome assembly SDBT01 (sample SAMN10404973, study PRJNA504765) | marine sediment metagenome | isolation source: marine sediment core GS10_PC15, 103 cmbsf | place: Arctic Ocean: Southern Knipovich Ridge | collected 2010
TAAAAGACAGTAGCTAGGAATAAAGCGATAGAGATCAAACAGTAGATTTTAAAAGTTTAGGCGATAGGCTGATTAAAAAGCAATGGATAAGAAAGCTGAAATATTAAAACAGATAGAGGAAGGCGCCCGACTGAAGGATTGCCTTCGGAAGCAGGTAGAAACCCTGATAACGATTGCCGGCCAGCTTACTCAGGCATTCCAAAGGGGGAATAAGGTGCTCCTCTTCGGGAACGGTGGTAGTGCCGCCGATGCCCAGCACATCGCTTGTGAACTGGCAGGCAAATTCTACATTGATCGGGACCCTCTGCCGGCAATAGCCTTGAATACCAATACCTCCTCTTTAACTGCGATTGCCAATGATTATGGATATGAAGCTGTATTTGCCAGGCAGGTGCGAGGACTGGTGTCAAAGGGTGATGTCGTTATCGGCATAAGTACCAGTGGTGAATCAAAAAATGTGCTTCAGGCGATGGAGGAAGCCAAACGCTGTGGAGCTATTACTGTAGCCTTTGCCGGGCAGGAAGGCTCTCTTAATAGATTAGCTGATCATGTTCTTTCTATCCCTTCCAGTGATACGCCGCGTATTCAGGAAGCACATATTACTGCCGGGCATATTATCTGTTATCTAGTCGAGGAAGCCCTTTTTAAAAAGGAGCGAGGTGTATAAGACGGTATTTGTGGACCGGGACGGAACGATAAACAGAGATGTCCCCTATTGTAGCCGTCCAGAGGACTTTAAGCTACTTCCCACTGTAGCTGAGGGGATACGCCTGTTGAATGAACACGGTTTCAAGGTAGTGGTAGTTACTAATCAATCGGGCATTGCCCGTGGCTATTTCACTGAGGAGATGCTCGCCGGGATTCATCGGAAGATGCTAGATGACCTGGCTCGAGAAAAGGCTTTCGTGGATGCAATTTACTATTGTCCTCATCACCCCGATGCCGGATGCGAATGCAGGAAACCGAATACCGGCTTGTTTCACAAGGCCGCTACGGAGCTTCAGGTAGACACTGCTAACTCTTACGTTATCGGTGATAAGTTGCTGGATGTAGCTGCGGCTAAGAAACTCAATTGTAAGGCAGTGCTGATACCCAGTAGTGAGCCTGAAATAAGCCTTGTCCGGGAAAAGCGCGGGCAAGTTGGAGCAGATTTTATCAGCCCTGATTTCTACACTGCCGCTGCTTGGGTTATGGCTCAGGTAGGTGCGTTAGTTAACCAAGAGCGCTAATAAAACTGAAAAAGAAAGAGAATAAACTGAAGCAATGAAAGAGATGCGAGTACCATGGGCTAAGCCTTATATAGGGGAAGAGGAATTGGACGAGGTTGTAGATTCCATAAAGTCGACATGGGTGACCATGGGGCCTAAGGTAAAGAAATTAGAAGAGGGACTATCTGGCTACCTGGGAGTTAAACATGCTATAGCGGTTAACTCGGGAACGGCTGCTCTTGATGTTGCCCTCAAGGCACTAGATGTGAAACCAGGCGATGAAGTAATCATACCGGCCATGACATACATTGCTACTGCCAACGCGGTTCTGTATCAACACGCCAAGCCCGTTTTAGCTGATATTAACCCTGATACATATACCATAGACCCTGAAGATGTTTCGAGGAAAATCACCAATAAAACAAAGTGCATAATGCCAATAGACTACGGTGGTCAGGGGGCAGATTATGATGCCTTAATGAGAATTGCCGAAGAACACGCTGTTCATTTAGTAGTGGATGGGGCAGCCTCGATAGGGGGGGAATATAAAGGAAGAAAACTTTGCTCTTTTGGTAAAATTGCCATTACCAGTTTTCATGCTGCCAAGATCATGACTACGGTAGAAGGGGGCATGGTTTTTACCAACGATGATGAATTGGTCAGGCGGTCACAAATCATAAGGAACCAGGGGGAAGACCCTCAAAAGAAATATTATCACACCCTTCTCGGGCATAATTACAGAATGACTGACCTTCATGCCGCTATCGGCCTGGCTCAGTTCCGGAGGCTGGCTGATATACTGAGGAAACGTGCAGACCTGGCGGAATACTACAGCAAAAACCTTCAGGATTGTGCCGATGTTATCAAGCTACCATATGTTGCCCCTTACAACAAACACGCCTGGTTCCTCTATACCATCCTGGTGGATAACTGTGATGCGGTAGAGGAGTACTGTAAGAGCAAAGGGATTGACTTAAGACGCTCCTGGCCAATACCCATTCACAAGCAGCCCATCTACCGTGATATTATAGGTAACACCAGCTATCCAGTAGCTGAGAAGGTTTCAGCCCGTGTTCTGAATCTACCAATGTATTACACCATGATTCAGGAAGAGCAGAACTATGTCATAAAACACCTTAAGGATGCTGTAAAAAGATGATAAAAGTTGGCATAGGAAATCCTAAATTATTCTAGTAATGGAGTCGCTGTAATGAAAATACTGGTTACCGGGGCAGCAGGTTATATAGGTTCCGTACTGGTGCCTATATTATTAAAGGAAGGCCATGAAATTATCGCTGTAGACAATTTTATGTATAATCAGGGTTCTTTGCTGGACTGCTGTCATGATAAGAAACTAACCGTTATTCGTGGAGACGTTCGTGATAAGGAGTTGATTCCCAAATGCCTAAAAGATGTTGACGCTATTTTCCCTTTAGCCTGTATTGTTGGAGCCCCTGCTTGTGATAGAGATCCGGTGACGGCGACCACAACTAATTTTGACGCTGTTAAAATGCTGCTGGAACTTCGGAGCAAGGACCAAGTGATTATCTTCCCGACTACTAACAGCGGATACGGGATTGGCCAGGAAGGGATATATTGTACTGAAAAGACTCCTCTAAATCCGATGTCCCTTTATGGACGCCTTAAGGTAGAGATAGAAAAGGTTTTGCTGGATGACGGTAATTGTATTAGCCTCCGTCTGGCTACGGTATTTGGCATCAGCCCGCGTATGCGCCTGGATTTACTGGTAAACGACTTCACCTACCGTGCTGTTACCGACCGCTTTATAGTCCTGTTTGAGTCTCATTTTAAGCGGAATTATATCCATGTTCGGGATGTAGCTAAAGCTTTTATTCACTGTTTGGATAATTTTAATACCATGAAAAATGAACCGTACAACGTGGGCCTCAGTGAGGCTAACTTGAGCAAACTAGAACTGTGCCAGGAGATCCAGAAACAGGTTCCGGAGTTTTATTTTGTGGAAGCAGAAATTGGAGAGGACCCTGATAAAAGAAACTATCTTGTGAGTAATGAAAAAATTGAAGGAACCGGGTTCAGACCGAGCGTCTCCCTTCAAGCTGGAATCGCTGAATTGATAAAAGGGTATCAGATAATTAGAAAAAACCAGTTCGGCAACGCCTGAATTATGAATAAACCTGTCTTTAGGAATTAAGGATCTTATAAAGAGTTCCAGACATAATTTCAGCGAGAGCATGACTAGTTAGGATTTATCGGATTTCGGAGGTATTACCTACAGTGTATAGTAGATTACACAAAATCTATGAAAACCACAGAAATATCGCCCTCCTCTATCACCTTTTAACAGGCAAGTTATATCGGCCCTCTCATTTCAAAGTATTGTTCAAGGATATATTAAACAAAAGGGAGAAGGGATATGAGAATCTAGTTCATTGTGAAGCGGGGGTAAATTGGCTGTTCGCAGCGCAGAATACCAATGGATCCGGTGGAGTTTCGATCGAATATAGCTTTAGCTGGGGTTGGAGATGGCCTTATCCTGAAGTAAGCGGTTATATAATCCCTACCCTTTTCGATTTTGCCCAAACTTTTCCTAACAGTCCAGTGTCTTTTGAAGCACGTAGTCGAGCGGTTAAAATAGCTGATTGGCTCATAAAAATACAATTGCCCGATGGCTCTTATCAACTTGGCCTTTACCCTACGAGTAAGGGCTCGTTTGCTGATAGAGCATACTCAAGCACTGAGCAATCCGCTTTTGAGACAGCACAAATATTATATGGCCTCAGCCGCGCTTATCGAGAAACGAACGAGGCCCTCTACCTAAATGCAGCGCTCGCTGCTGGAGACTGGTTGGTGAGAACCCAATCTCAAGATGGTTACTGGAATATTTCCATCCAAAATCAACCACGTAGTTTCGATTCAATGATTGCTTGGTCTTTAGCTGAACTGCACCGCCTGTCCTCCAGAAAATCCTATAGCGACTCTGCCAAAGCAAACCTTGATTGGTGTTTGAGCCGGCAAAGAGAGAATGGCTGGTTTGATCTATGCTCTCATACCTTGGGGGATTTACCTTGGACTCATGGGATCGGATACACGTTACAGGGTCTATTGGAAGCTGATACCATTTTGAAAGAGGAGAGATATACAGAGGCAGTGAAAGACACCGCTGAGGTGTTACTCAGGATTTACTCTATTAAAGGCTTCAAGTCAGTTTACGAACAACAATATGGCTTCTTACCCGCTCGGTTTGACGAAAGATGGCGGAGTAGGGATAAATTTACCTGTTTAACTGGCAATGCCCAGATATCACTTGTTTTTTCAAGGCTATTCACCGTAATTGGCGATATACGTTATCTTAATGCTGCATTGAAATTGAATTCAGACCTGAAATCACTGCAGAATGTAACATCGACAAATGACGGTATCAGAGGTGGTATAAAGGGAAGCCATCCCATATATGGCCGGTATCTGAGCTTTCGCTATCCTTCATGGGCAACAAAGTTCTTCGTTGACGCATTAATTTCTGAGGAGCGGTCATTGTCTATGCTTAGGTCAAGACGGTAAAGAATATGAACATAGTAGTTCTAGGCTATAAGAACCATCCGTATACTCTCAGCCTACTGGCTGAGTTAGAGAAGCATCATATATCTATTAAGGCATTGGTTCAGAGACGCCGGATTGATTATACACCTGAAGCTGTTATCGATGTATTGAGTAGGTCTCCTTCAACAGAGAGAGGGAATTTAAGGAGAATCTTTAATAAAGACAATTTCAGCCTTGCTTGGCACAATCCTTCTTTTGCCCTGCGCTTTCTGGTCTATTTCATTAGCAGCAAAATCAGGAAACAAAGCCCTGCAGAATCCGATGTTTACATTGGCTCACTCGAAGTGGTTGACATCGATCTGTCCTCTCTGACAATGGAAACCGTTGACGATTATAATGGTTATGAATCTGAAAGGTTACTAAAGCGGCTTAACCCCGACATAATTATCTTTGGGCCGGCTGCCCAGATTATAAAGAAAAACATCCTAAGAATACCGAGGATAGGCGCTATAAGCGCACACCCGTCTATTTTACCTGAATACAGGGGTATGGATCCTGTAGAATATGCCATTTTAAACGGAGACAAAGTAGGTGTAACTGTCTATTTTGTGGATGGTGGTGTGGACACCGGTGATATTATTCTTAAAAAAGATCTAGACATTTCGCAAGACATAACACTTCAGTGTATACGAGCTAAAACAGTGGACTTAATGGTAAAACTAATCGCCGATGCCGTAAAGGTGATAGAAGCGGGAAAATACGAAAGGATTCCGCAAGAGCTGAACGCAGGTAAACAGTACTATTCAATACATCCAAAGCTGAGAGAGATAGTACAGGGGTGTCTTAAAGCATACCAAAAATGAAAATCGCATTTGTTAATCATGAACTGATTCTAGGCGATGGGACAGCGACAGTCTTCTGGAATCTGGCTAGACGCCTAGCCAGATTCCACGAAGTCACTATCTTTACCTTCAATTCTAACTATGATGGATATTGTGGTGTCTCGATTGTTGAGATTCCTGTTCCCTTCAAGGGAAACAAGTTTGTTAATCCCGGTCTCATTCCCTTCTTCCAGAATAATTTGATAGAGCTAAGAAAACGGCTCCAAGCGTATCAGGTTGTTTACACGCATCTTTACCCGTCTAATCTAATCTCTCTACTACCGACCAAGATAAAGGGACCGCTCCAGATTTACACCGAGTGGACTATGCAAAGAGCCCCGGGGTTTCCTTTCTACACCAAAATCTTTGGCAGTTTTGTTGACAAGATAAATGGCTATGTGGTGAAGCATGTGGACAGGGTAATAGCGCCATCCCTCCACGCGGAAAGGTGGTTGAAGGAAAAATATGGTATCAAGTCAAGCCTGCTGCATCTTGATGGTATAGACTTCGCCACACTTGATAAGAATACCGTTTCCACGGAAGAAATTTATGACAGATATCCGGCTCTCGAAGGCTCACCAACGATACTCTCGGTGGGGGTATTATCGCCGCATAAAAATCTGGAAACGCTTATCAGGAGTGTCAAGCTAGTTAGAAAGGAAATTCCGAATACTAAATTGATTATTGTCGGCAGGCCTACCCGGTATCCCAAGTATTACCAGTATCTGGTGAAACTGACACAGCAGGAGGGTTTAGCCGACTCGGTTATCTTCACTGGCGCTGTCTCATGGGAAGACCTAACCAAATATTATGCTGTCTGTGATGTATTTGCTACCTGCTCACTCTGGGAGGGTTACCTGAGAGCCGAAGCCTTTGCCATGGAGAAGCCAATGGTTGCCTTTGATGCTACTTCTAATTCGGAGACAATAAAGCACGGAGAGACCGGGCTCTTAGTCCAAGAGCAAACCCCGGAAGCGTTTGCCTCAGCTTTGTTAACATTACTGGGCGACGATAAATTAAGGGCGGAAATGGGCAGAAACGGTTATCAATGGGCAAAAGAGAATCTTGATTTCGATGTGATAGCAGAGAACTTTATTAAATTCATTGAGGGGTGTGTTTGAGTCAGTTAGGGTAGGGGGATATTATGGCTTTACAGGATTGCATATAAAGTCTCAATCACATACTTGGTCAAGTTAACTGGGGGGGGACTGATGGAGGCAAACAAAATTGAGCTAGAAGATATTGACTTCGAGGAAATCGAGCCATTTTTTAACTCTCTATCTGAAGAGTATCGATACTTCAGATTCGCACCTAAGCAACTGATAAATACGTCTGTATTCGTCAAAGGGGTGAGGGTAGATAATACACTGGCTGGACTAGGCGGACTAACCAAATCATATGGATATTTCTTTTTCTCTTTCCACGTGGTCAAGACCGAATTTCAAAGAAGAGGGTTGCACTCCAAAATTACTATGAGCTTAGTTGAGTTTACCAAGAGAAAGAAACGGTGCCTTTTTCTTGCGCAAGTAGATAAAGAAAATATTGCCTCTTTAAATGCGGGGCTAAAGGAGGGCTACAAAGTATTATATGACGAGGGGGATAAGTATTGGATATACTTCCCGGTAAGCAAGTTGGGAGAGATTCTTGGCAAGTATTGTTTACCCTTACTTCTGACAACTTATCTTGTCACAATCGGGAAACTATTACGTCGGCGCCAGACGGAGAGGGGTTGAACAATAGGCTCTAGTGGGAAACTATAATGAAAATTTGCCTTATTAACAATCTATTTTTTAGCGGTCATTATGCGGAAGCGATCGCTAGCGGGCTATCACAAAAAAACGAGATTGTGGTGATAACCACCAAGCCGTTCTCTGGCTTAAGTTCGCTCAAGCCTTCTATTGAATACCAGGATAACATGAAAATCTATCGCTTCTATCCCCTTAATGTATATCGCCATTATCCAGTTAGATATCGCCCCCTCTGGATAAGGATGATATGGCATCTCGTGGAAATCTGGAACCCGCATCCATATTTCGTAATCAGAAGCATACTCAAGAAGGAAAACTCTGATATAGTCCACACAATTAATCTTATCGGGATGTCAACCTCAGTGTACACGGCGGTAAGGCACTCCGGATATCCCCATGTTCATTCTATTTGTGACGGTGCTTTAATCAGTCCCTGGGCAAGTCTGTTTAGAAACGGGAAAATGATTAGCTTTAACTTCTTTGACCGGCAGTATATGAAGATAAAGCGGTTTCTGTCTAAATCGGTAAATGTGGTGCTGGCTGAATCTCATTTTATGCGCGATATACATCGCCGTAACGGATATTTCAAAAACATCCCCTTCCATATCTTCCGTTATCCCTATCGGCTACCTCCAACCAGTGAGAAGGTTAAAACCTACTCTCCTATTGATATTCTCTTTGTCGGCAATATAGCCATTGAAAAAGGTATTTTTGTGCTTCTTGATGCTTTCAAAAAGCTTGGCATGAATGGTGTAAACCTCCATTACGTTGGTAAAGGACCAGACACAGAGGATTTAAGGAAAGAGGCACAGGGTATAGACAATGTGTGCATCCATGGGTTCGTGAGTGAAGAAGACTTAGCCGATATGTATAGTCAGGCGAATATTACCGTTGTGCCGTCACTTTGCTGTGAAGCCGGCCCGGCTTGTGCGTTCTTGGAGAGTCTTCCTTTTGGCACCCCTGTTGTCGGCAGTATTATCGGCGGTAGTCACGAAGGAATCATTGATGGCGTCAACGGAAGGATATTTGAGCCCGGAGATAGTTCGGCATTGACAGATATACTACAAGACTTAATTGACAATCAAGACAAACTTAAAAAGATGGAGGGTGAGGTGCTGAAATCGGCGGAGGAATATCGCCCGGAAAAATACACTGAAAACCTCCTAGCAGTATACAGGAGTCTAAAGCATGACTCTCAATCTTAGGCAGCTGCTAACGCCGGTAGATATTGATAAAAAGTTAGCTCTCATATTGTTAGGGCTAGGACTAATAGTACTGGTTCTAGCTGCTATAGTGTTTGGGTCACTATTAGTGATGCAAGCCTCGATAACAGTAATTTTAGCCTCGGGTGTTTACCTGTTATTGCGTAGACGGCGCGGAGCAAGCTTAGCTAAGGAGAATATTGACAGGGCACCAAGTGCCCTGTCGCTCCAGCCTAGAGTTAGCCAGCTACTGGACATTGCCTTCTGGGGGATATTCATCGCCAGCCTGATTCTAATCTCGCAGCAGGCTTATGCCAGACCCCTCAGCTTCTTAGTTCTCGTTTCCATAATGGCCGCTATCCTGGCTGTAGAGATATTTACTGGTAAGAACACATCCTACTGCCTGGTAAAAGTCCTCATTATAGCGGTACTTCTCAGAGCCAGCGTGTGGTACCAGTTCCCAGGTCCAGTCGGGCGCGACCCTATAATAGAAATGGACTATGTACGGCGATTGATTGATGTCGGACATATCGGCACACATATGGGAGCCTATCATGAGTATCCTGTAGCTCATATTCTTACTGCTTTTACGTATTTCATCACCGGGCTGGGGCTCAAGGATTCATTCTTCATTTTGGGGATTATCGAGGCTATGAGCCTGGTCTTCTTATTCCTGATAGGGCGACAGCTCTTCAACGAGAAAATCGGCTTAATTGCCGCCCTGATAATGGCTGTATGTAACTGGCACATTCTCTGGGGGTTCTGGTTGGAAGGCATGACCTTGGGTGTTTCCTGGTTGCCTATCCTGCTCTTTCTCCTTTTAGCATGGCGGCAAAGGAAAGGGAGCCTCCCTTTCCTTATTTTTAGCATATTGATTATATTTCTGCTCGTCTTAACTCACACTGTATCTTCGCTAGCCATCATTACAATCGTGGCCATGCTTTGGCTCTCATCTCTGATATGTAAAGGTTTGCCGGGCGAGGATAAATTCGAATCGCCGGTGACATTCGGTGTAATGGCGCTGTCCTTCGTAGCCCTTTTAGGCTACTGGATGTATGTCTCCGGCTCGGTTGTCTTCTTTAAATATGCGTTTGTGTATGCCTTCTCTATGGATGTAGTGGCGGGACCATCCGTTATGCCGTACAGAAGTGCGGGAGTATTAACCTTGCAGAAGCTGTCGGAGCTTATGCTTATATTCCTTGCCATTTTGGGTTCTCTAAGCCTATTTAGTACCCAGAAATTTGACCGAAAGGCACTTTCCCAGGTCTGGATTGCTCTGGCCAGCGGGGGAATGGTAATCCTTACTTTTCTTATTTATTATATCGGAGTACTTGGTACTCTGCAGCCTACGAGATGGTTTGTTTTTATGAGCCTGCTTCTAGCAATACCAGCAGCAAATGGGCTGCTGAGTATGTTGGGCAGGAATGGACGGCGTAACTTGGCAATGTTATTTTTAATGGTATTGTTACTATCCGGTATCATGACCACTTCATATGAAGGGAATATTACGCAGGTGGTTCCCTGGGTTGCCCAGACTCGTGATGCCTTTATCAGTTCAGAGATGGCAGCCGCCGAGACGGTTGGCCAGATGGCTGGTCTCACACCGGGGCAAACTCCCCAGGAGGAGACTGAAATTCATACGGATTACCTATATAGATTTCTATTGATAAAGCAGTTTCACCTGCCACAAGAAAGGCTGGTTGACGCTTCTCCGATATTCATTGAGGAATTGACAGACTACCATGGGATTCTAATGCTGCGGTCAGCCGTCACTGATTCGGTTCTAATGAGTTTTGGAGAAAGCCACCTTAACTCTAGCATTGAGCAGTCTATCTATCAAGCTCTTTTAGATGACACCCAAGCTATTTTAATATATGATAACGGTATAGTAAAAGCGTTAAAGAAAACCAGCGTAGTATTACCTGAGAGTGAGTAGGTTAAATTTGATGGGTATAGACTGGAGTGGAAAGAGAATATTAGTAACTGGCGCCGGTGGCTTTGTCGGAAGCCACTTGGTAGAGCGCCTGGTGACACTAGGAACAAAGGTAAAAGCATTTGTCAGATACAACTCAAGGAATGCTTGGGGGTTGCTTGAGCTTCTACCCGAAGACAAACTCAACGAAATTGAGATAATACTTGGTGACCTGAGGGATAGCGATGCCATCTGCGATGCAGCTAAGGATGTAGGAATAATTTTCCACCTGGGCTCTTTAATTGCTATTCCCTACTCATATGTTCATCCCCGAGAGGTCATAGAAACGAATGTGATGGGAACACTGAATATATTGATGGCAGCAAAAAAGAACGGGATTGAAAAGGTAATTCATACCTCCACTTCAGAGGTCTATGGGACTGCCCAATATGTACCAATAGATGAAAAACATCCTCTGCAAGGACAATCTCCTTATTCAGCCAGTAAAATAGGAGCTGATATGGTCGCAGAAAGCTTTTACCGGTCGTTTGGAGTTCCGGTAGCAACCATAAGGCCATTTAATGCCTATGGACCACGACAATCTGCCAGAGCGGTTATTCCCACGATAATCTCACAGGCGTTAACCAGAGAACAGGTATGCTTGGGTTCGCTACATCCCACTAGGGATTATACCTATGTTGACGATATTGTAGAGGCTTTCATCAAGGTAGCGGAGACCCCAAGCTCAATTGGACAGGTCATAAATATTGGGTCAAATTTCGAGATGTCAATAGGTGACATCGCTAAAAAGTTACTATCCATAATGGGTAAAAATAATATAGATATTGTAACTGACCCAATGCGTATTAGACCTGAGAGGAGCGAAGTTGATAGATTATGGTGCGACAATACCCGGGCAAAGAATTTGCTGCGATGGGAGCCCAAGACTAGTTTCGACGAAGGTTTAAGAAAAACGATAATGTGGATATCGGATAATATAAACTTATGCAAACCAGAGCTCTATAACTTGTGAAGGGGACTAAATGAAAGCTGTTATCCTTGCTGGTGGAAAAGGCGCTAGGTTAAAGCCTTTTACCGAGGCTTTGCCTAAGGTAATGTTGCCTATCGGGACCAAGCCGTTTCTAGAAATACAGATTAGTTACCTCAAAAAGTACGATTTTGACGAAGTGATTTTAGCCATCAGTTATCTGA
>SDBT01016520.1_pt1 | contig 11682 bp, 17 predicted proteins | sample 2277101 | NCBI WGS metagenome assembly SDBT01 (sample SAMN10404973, study PRJNA504765) | marine sediment metagenome | isolation source: marine sediment core GS10_PC15, 103 cmbsf | place: Arctic Ocean: Southern Knipovich Ridge | collected 2010
AGGCCAGTTTTGATGAGTCGAAACCAAAGGCTTGTGATGGAATGAGAAAATGGAAATCATCCCGCTTTATGTTTAAGAAATATGCCCGTATCTGGCGCGAGATAACAGCCATAAGGGTAGAGATATTAAAAGAGATTTCGGACAGTGATATAATTTGTGAGGGTTTTGAAACAAGAGAGGATTTTTACGGAACCATCATCAAGATAAATCAAGCCAAGAACCCTGAGGAATTTCTTAATAAATGGGTGTGGGTAGTAGAATTTAGAAAGGATAAAGATGAGTACAAAAATACCTTACGTTGACGAGGTCTGGAATATTGTAACTGGCTGTTCTAAGTGCAGTCCTGGTTGTCTCAATTGTTTCGCCGAAGCAGTAGCGAGGCGTTTTTGGGGTGGTAGGGACTTCGGCGATATTCAATGCCACGCCGATAGGCTCGACAAGCCTCTCCACTGGCGCAACCCCCGTAAGATACTCACTTGCAGCATGGGCGACTGGTGTCATCCAAAAGTTCCATTCGAGTTTAGGGATAAGATGTTGGCCACGGCCGCCCTGTGTCCTCAACACGATTTCTGGTTTTTGACAAAGCGTGAAAAGGGGATGTTGGAATATTTCAAGGCCATATTATCCGAACAAGTGTACTGCGAAAATGTCTCAAACGAAGGGAATACTCGAACAAGAATACGCCACGAGGCGTTCAAGATAGTCCACAAAAGCCAACAACAAAATAGGCGGCGTTCATATAATATGTGGGATGGTAGATGGCCCCTTCTCAACGTCCACCTCGGCGTAACAATCTGCAATCAGAAAGAGGCGGACGAGAAAATCCCGATACTATTGAGTATCCCTGCCGCCCATAGGTGGTTGTCGATAGAGCCGATGCTGGAGGAGATATACCTTCCTGGCCCATTATTAAATCATGGTTTTGGTTTTGAGAGAGAGCAACAGCCCGAAAGAATAGATTTTGTTGTAGTTGGTTGCGAATCCGGCCCCGAACGCAGACCATGCAAGCGGGCATGGATTAAGGATATAGTAAGGCATTGCAAGATAGGCGGAATCGATGTGATGGTCAAGCAGATGGCTGAAAACCCTGATGGATCGGGCAAGGTAATCCAAGATCTCGAATGGATTAAGACAGAGTTAGGAGTATAAATATGAGCAAACAAAAAAACAAAGAAATTCTGTGTGTTGAAATATTGGAAGCCAAAGAGAATAAAATGTTCACAGAAGAGCAAAGCGGAATCAACGTAGAAGGAATTGGACAGCAAAAGAAAAACGAAAGGCTGTAGAATATAAAGGTAATAAGTGTGTAATTTGTGGATATGATAAATGTTTGGCAGCAATGGATTTTCATCACAAGAACCCTCTCGAAAAAGATGGTTATGGGACTGGTGCATTGAAAAGCCACTGGTCTTTTGAGAGAAACAAAAAAGAATTGGATAAATGTGTTTTGCTATGTGTACGTTGTCATAGGGAAATACATGCGGGAGTAATTGTTTTATGAAAAGACTTCGCGTTTTAATAGGGTGCGAATTTTCTGGAATTGTAAGAGACGCTTTCATAGCCAGGGGCCACGAGGCTGTTTCCTGCGACTTATTGCCTACAGAGAAGCCTGGGCCGCATATACAGGGCGATGTGCTTGAGATACTTGATGATGGATGGGATATGATGATAGCACACCCACCGTGTACGAGATTATGCAATTCCGGGGTAAGGTGGCTCAAGGAAAGAAACCTGTGGGGCGACATGGAAAAGGGGGCCGAGTTTTTCAAGAAACTGCTTAACGCCAATATTCCCAAGAAATGTATTGAAAATCCAGTACCTCATAAATATGCGGTAGAGATAATTGGCAGGACTTACGACCAGATAATACAACCCTGGCAATTTGGACACGGAGAAACGAAAGCGACTTGTTTGTGGCTAAGAAATCTGCCAAAACTAAAACCTACAAATATAGTCAAGGGACGTGAACAACGAATTTTTAATATGCCTAAAAACGCAGACCGAGGACGGCTCAGGTCAATTACTTTCCAAGGCATAGCCGATGGAATGGCAGAGCGGTGGCGATAGAGAAGTTTGATGGACGCTAATAAGATAATATGTGGCGACAATTTGGAGGTTATGAAGGACTGGCCGGACAACTGCGTAGACTTGATCTTTTGCAGTCCACCATACGAGAACGCCCGGACCTACAACATAGATTTCAACCTTAAAGGGCAGGAATGGGTAGATTGGGCCTTGCTCCGGTTTGTGGAGTGCGTGAGAGTATGCAAGGGCCTTGCGTGTTGGGTAGTCGAGGGTAAAACAAAACAGTTTCAATGGTCGGCTACTCCGGCTCTCTTAATGGCGGACCTGCATCGAGCAGGGATTAAACTGCGAAAACCCCCACTATACAAAAGAAACGGAATACCCGGGTCCGGTGGACCTGATTGGTTGGCGAATAAATACGAGTTCATTGTCTGCGCATCCAAAGGGAAATTACTTTGGTCGGACAATACAGCAATGGGACACCCCCCCAAATGGGACCCGGGGGGTGACATGAGCAACCGTCTTAAAAACGGTCAACGAACAAATGTTTATAGTCGAAATAGAACCAGAACTGGAAAGCGAGAAAAGAGGGGTTATTTTCTACCTAAAATAGCAAACCCAGGCAATATTATTGATTGTGGAACTTGTGGTGGCGGTCATATAGGTAATAAATTGGCCCACGAAAACGAGGCTCCGTTCCCTGAAAAGTTAGCGGAGTTTTTCGTAAAGTCATTCTGCCCGCCTGATGGAATTGTAGCCGATTGTTTTAGCGGTTCAGGGACCACAGCGTCGGTTGCAGAGCAACTCGGGCGCAAGTGGATAGCAATAGATATTCGCCAAAGCCAATGTGATTTAACGAGAAAGAGGATAGAACAGCAACAAGGCCAAGGGGCTTTGTAGGATATGAAATAAATCTTCAAAAAAGAATTCTATTTTTCATTTGACTTATTCTTGAAATGTTGGTAATGTAGTTTGTTATGAATTACTTATTCAAAAGAGTAGTTTATCAGGAGGTATTAACGATGATATAATAAGCGTATCAAGAACTACCAGCTCTCTATGAAAACCATTATACACGTGTAACGAAAAGAGGTCAAGTTAATTCGGCTAATACCATTATAAGGTGAGCTTTTACTGTTTGTGTAGCAAAGACTTAAAGGGAAAAGAAAATGTATTATAAGAATAACTAATACTACATAAGCAAAACTTATACTGTGGTAATTATGTATGAATCAGAACAGAGTTAGCATGAAAAGACGAAAAGGCAAAAGGCGTGAATTAACCAAAATAGAGAGAATGGAAGCACTGTTGAGAATATCCGAAATATTGAGAGTTAATTTACCTGGGAAGAGCTTGGATGCTAAAATTAAGCTTGATAGGCTAACGGCATGAAAAGAGCAAAGAGGAAAAAGCGAAAGAAAAGCACCTGGAAAGGATATTTCGGTATCACATATTCCAGTGGGCCGAGAGATAATATTTATGTTTATGGTTAAGGGCTAAAAGAATGGAAGCAACAAAAAGATTGCCAATGAAGTACAACGTGGCAGAGAAGCCACCAGATTACATTGGTGATACATTGAGTTGGGAGGAAGTGGCAAAAGAATTATGGGACTTGCTGGATTCCATTGACACTTTACCAGATATGTTACACCCAAACAATGAAAGAGCACATGACAAATGCTGGCGGATGATGGTTAAAAGGGCCGAAAAACGGCATAAATATCTTACATCAGATGGGTACAAATTAACAAAGGGCTAAAATGATTAATCAATACCACAGCACCTAAATTTAGAGATCGTCCATTCTACGGCGGCAAATAGAGAGCATACAGGCACTTATGGCAAGGAAGCCCAGGAAAAAAGCGGCAAAAAAGAAACCGCGTAATAACGGCAATGGCGGCCGTAATTCAAGCGGGCAATTTGCGAAGGGTAATAAGTGCGGAAAGGGTAGCCTTGGCAACACAAACGTACACGCGAGAGAGTTAAAAAAAGCCTTAATATCGGCAGTAACCGAAAAAGACATCGCTTTAATCGCTGAGAAACTGCTAACTAAGGCAAAAGCAGGCGACATTCATTCCATAAAAGAACTATTCGATAGATTGTGGGGAAGAGCGACACAAGAGGTCGATATAGGTGTAGAGCACGGCATTACAGATGAATTATCAAACATATTGGGCTTAATTGATGGTAGCAGTAAAGGAAAACTACCGAACAAAGAAGAGGGCGAAGACGCTGGGAAATAGATATTGGCGTCTTAATCACCTGTACTACATTATGACCGAACAGGGCGAGAAGATTCTGTTTGAGATGAAAAACCGTCCAGTCCTTGAGAAACTATACTATGCTTTGTGGTGGCTCAATGTCATCCCCAAAAGCCGCCAGCACGGCATTACCACATTTATAGCGTTATTTATGCTCGATGCCTGTCTATTCAATTCAAATGTGAGGTGTGGTCTAATAGCTCACAAACTCGCGGATGCCAAAAAGATATTCAGGGACAAAATCAGGTATGCTTACGAGAACCTTCCCGCCGATCTCAAAGAAGCGAGGCGATTGATTAAAGATGATGCCCTTGAGATAATGTTCTCAAATAATAGCGGGATTTACGTGGCCACATCAATGCGGTCTGGTACGTTACAATATCTCCATGTTTCAGAATACGGCTGGATATGCACACACGCAGCATCAAAAGCCGCTGAGATTAAATCAGGAGCGACAGGGACAGTACACAAAGGCGGGATGATATTTGTGGAATCTACCTTTGAAGGGCCGAACGGCGACTTCCCGGATATGTGCAAAGACGCCGCCTTGTTACAAGCCAAAGACAAAAAAATCGGTCCAATGGACTACAAATTACACTTCTTTGGTTGGATGGACAAACCAGAAAACATTACCGACCCGAGCTTTGTAGAGATAACCACTGAAGACCATATATATTTTGACAAAATAGAAAAGGCCCTTAATAAGAAACTATCACTTCCTCAACGGGCCTGGTACGTAGCCAAGAAGAAATCCCTCAAATATCTAATGACCAAAGAGCAACCATCAACTCTCGAAGAGGCCCGCATAGCCAGCGTAGAGGGCGCTTATTTAATATCAGATATGTCACAGATGCGGGAAGAGGGCAGGATATGTCGCGTCCCGCACCTTCCGGCTTTTCCAGTCCATACTGTATGTGATTTAGGGTCCACGAGCGGCCACATGCCCTGGATATTCTTTCAAGTGGTTGGCCTCGAATATCATATTATCGATTGTTTCAATTTGGGCGAAAAAGAGGACATACGGGCCGGGGCGACTTTCTACAAACGGATGCTGGATGTTAAGCGTGAAAAATACAGGTATGGCTATGGCAAGCATTTCTGTCCGTTCGATATAGATAAGGGCGAAATAGGCACCGGCAAAATTATCTTTGAGACTTTCCAGCAGCATGGTATAACCTTTGTAGTACTTGACCGTGAAACAAATATAATTGACGGCATACAGCGATTGATAAACATTATGCCGAGTATTTACATTGACGCTGAAAAGTGCGATGAACTAATAACGGCGTGGCTGTGCTATCACCGCGAGTGGATAGAGAATCTGGGCCGGTACGACGAGCGGCCGCACGACGATAAATCAAGCCATTATGCAGACGCTGGCCGTTATTTGAGTGAAGTTATCGCCAAGAAGCTGTATGTTATGGAAGAACGCCGCGAACCAACGCAGCTTGTAGCTGAAATGGATTACGCGGCTTTAGGATAAATATGGTTGAATGGATTGATGAGTACAAAAAAACATTCCATAAAGAGCTTACTTATTATGACATATTACACTATATTTGTTTCTTTGTAGAGCTTGATTATAGCAAAAAAGGCAGAGAATCTATGGCGAAACAAAGACAAATCGGCACAGCGATGGCCGACCGATTTGTAAGGACTTTTGGTTCTTTGGATGCTACCGTAAATAATGGAGAAGGTCTTGGCAACAAAGCGAGGAAAATAATTAGATGGATTTTTGAGGCAAAGGTATTGTGAAAAAATGTGATAATTGTAAATGGCGGCTGAAGTTTAACAAAGAGGAAGAAAAGGCGACAAAGGAAACGCTCTATGCGCACTTAAAGGGCGAACTTGATCTTATCTCCGAGGCATGGCCGGACCATACCATCGATATAAGCGAGGAACTTGCAGAGCCATCCGTAATAAAGCTCGAAGGATACACACAGATAAGAATGTTGGCTACAGGCGACTATAAGAATCTGGAATCATCTCTTATGAAAGACGTTGAGATTTTTGGTATACCTCCTACACAAGTAAAGATGATCCGAAACTTTTTTACTATGATCGAACCGGGCGAACCTATGGGCGCGGATATCCTGAGCGTAATAATTAGACATATTCACGATATCAAAAAAGAGGCAATAACAAAGGAAATATAAAACTTCGGGCAGTCCGGCAGGCAGTTTGGTTGCTCACCTTCTCGCTTGTCCGGGCTGCTCATTAAAAGTAAGAAAATGGACACAGAAACACTTAATGCAATAACAGACTGTAAGAAATGCCCTCATTGGTGCGAACCGCCGGGAAAGTGTGGCAATATCGGCCCATGCCCCAAGGGTGTGCCCACAGAACAGCCAGAAAATACCGAAATGAACTACGAAGCCTTGGAATAGGAGTAATTATGCCTCTTGGTGGAAAACCTAAATCAGTAAAACCCCCGGCGATACAGCCATCGCCGCCTACGACCGTTCAGGTTTCAGAGCGTGCCCAGAGTGCGGGCCAGGCCGAGCGTATGAGGCTAAGACGCGCTCAGGGCACTACGGCCAACATATTAACTCGTCCAGACCGTCTGGGCGTGGCTACAGTACAGCGACAAGGACTTAAAAGTGTGTTAGGATAGATTATGGATAGTTGGCAAAAAGCAACTTACAAAAGATTAAAAGAGTTTGCGGGAGAGGTTCCAAGTGCTTCAAGTCCAGATGCACCAAAATTGCAGTTGATTATAAGTGAAGCTTATTGTTTGGTAAAAGCCCTTGATGCTCTGGAAAAATACGAGAATGGAGAATTGATAGATGGTAGCTCAAGCAGTACCAGTTAAAGAACAGGACACGGCAGAGTATCATATCCGCCGAGTGAACAAGATGAAGGCTGACAGGGGCACTCTTGAATCGCATTTACAGGAAGTGTCCGAAAGAGTATTGCCACGCAAGGGTTACATAACACTCATAAGAACAAAGGGCGTCAAGCGTGACCCGACAATATACGACACTACGGCCGAAACCGCTAATCAGAACATGGCATCGGGCCTGTTCGGTCATTTATTCAGCGGACGATGGTTCGGCCTCAAAGCCCGGAACAAGGACATCAACGATACCGAGGCCGTTCAGAACTGGTTTATGGAGGTCACAAGGATACTGCTCGAAGAAATGGCGGTATCTAATTTTAACCTTGAGATATACGAGTTTCTTTTAGACCTCGGCTGGTGTGGAACGCCTTGTATTGACGTAAATCCAGGCACGGATACACTATTAAACTTCGAAACTTATCATTTCAGCGAGTATTTCATCGCCGAGAATAATAAAGGCAAGGTCGATACTAACTACCGGAGATTCAAATACACTGCCCGCCAGGCTGTCCAGGAGTGGGGCATTGACAATGTAAGCGAGGACATAAAAAAGGCTTACGGAAGCGAAAAGCCCGAAGATAGAGACAAGGAGTTTTGGTTTATTCATGCGATATTCCCGCGCGAAGAGTATTCCACCAGTTACCCAGCCTTAAAGTCTCGCCAGCCGATAGCCTCTTTATGGATTGATATTAAAAATAAGAGCGTTATCAAGGTTGACGGTATATACGAAATGTCCAAGTTTACGCCGCGGTGGGTGAAAACCTCGAATGATTTGTACGGACGATCTCAGGGTATGGCCATGCTGCCGGACATCAAGAGCGCGAACCACGCCCGCAAAGAACTCAAAATGGGGCTTTCCTTGTCAATCAATCCCCGTATTCTAAGCCCTGACGATGGTATTGTGGGGACTCTCAAGGGCAATCCAGGTACGGTTTTATACTATCGAAAGACTCTACAAGGCACGGACAAACCAAAGGCATTTCACACAGGGGCAAGAATTGATTGGGCCCAAGAGGGCCTGAAAGAAACCCGTATGATCATAAAGCAAGGCTTCTTTAACGACTTGTTTGCGATGCTGACAGAACTTACAGGTCAAAAGACGGCCTTTGAGATTGCTGAACGTATCGAGGAAAAGCACAGTCTCATCATAGCCCCGATAGGCCGCTTACAGTCAGAGTTGGCAAACGGGATGATACGGCGTTGTATCAATATTCTCGGCAGGGCAGGAAGATTGCCCCCGGTCCCACAGGAATTGGCCGGCCAGCAATACGAGATTGAGTACATAAGCAAACTGGCCCTTGCCTTGAAGATAATTGAGGTCAGAGCGTTGGGGCAAGGCTTGGCAGTTATTGATACATTCAGAGAGACCACCGATATCATGGACAACTACGATACGGACGAGATAGGCCGCGGCGTGGCCCAGAGGCTCGGATGGCCCGTAGAATGGCTCAGAGACATTGATAAGCGTGATGAGATGCGTCAGGCCCGCGCAGAGGATAGGGCGGCGGAGCAGGCCGCGGAACTGGCCGCTGGTGCGGCGGACGCCGTTCCGAAACTTCAGAAAGAAACCGAATCCGGCTCGCCGCTTGAGGCGATGGCAGGAGCAGCTTAATGCCTAAAGGTATATGTGGACAATGTGATTTCTGGGAAGAAGTAGACCCCGACAAAGCGGACAAGGAAGTCCGAGAGGGCGTATGCTGTAAGAACCCTCCAAACTCAACAGGTTGTTTCATGCCCAGTTTTAATAAAATTACTCAACAAGTCACACCTCAGTTAATAGAAATAACATCGTGGCCGGTAACTAAATCGACAAAAGGGTGTGGGGGGTTTGAGCCGAAAGATGGATGAACGAGCACAGATAATAACTGACTTTCAGGACACCTTTGGGACCCAACACGGCAAGCGGGTAATGGAGTACCTGAAGAAGATTTGCCATTATGACGATATAATTGATTGTGACGATGCTATGATACTTAGTAAATATACAGGCGAAAGAAATGTATATGTCAGCATTTTGAATATGTTAAAAGCAGACCCGAACCAAGAAGTTCAAACAGAAGCTGAAAGGAGCGACGACGATGACGATGACGATGACGGAAATTGAAGAATTAAAAGCGAAGTGTCTTAACAAGAACGGCAGCCCAAAGAAAGGTGCTAAACCTGGAGACTTGACAAGGCTGAAATTGTTACAGGACGGCGAACCATTATCAAAGTCCGATGTAGCAGCGGCCAAAGAGCGAGAGGAAGAAAGGGTGGCCCAGGACAAAGCTGATTTTAAGGCAAGGCAGGCGACAAAAACCCAACAATTAAGTAGGCACGACCCAACAAAAGTTGCATCTATGGAAGAAATCAGTGCTATGGAAGACCTTGACCCGCCAGCCGAACATCCTCGCATCGTGAAGTTAAAGGCGGCCTTGTTGCCGTTCACGAAAATCGAGGCCCACGATTCGAGGCCGAACGAGTTTGTATTGTTCACAAGGGACATAAGTATAACCGCAGGCATGGTACGGGACGCCCGCAAAGCGATGAAAGTATGATAACGAAAGGATAGAAAAAATATGGAAGCAGAACCAATAGAAGCCAGTGCATTTTTAGGTGAAGATGGAGCGTTACAGGAAGGCTGGCAGGGAATAGCCTTTCCTGATGACGATGACCCCCACAAAACAAACCCGACCCTCGCCAATATCAAAGACATTCAATCTTTGGCAAGACAAACCGTAAGCGGCGAATCGACAATCGGCAAACTAAGTGGCGGACGGGCGTTTGCAATATTACCTAACGAAAACTCAACGCCCGAAGAAATAGTCGAATATCATACCAAGACGGGCAGGCCGGAAAATGCCGAAGGATACGGGCTGGGCAAGGATTGGCCAGAGGGCACAAAGGTTGATGAGAAGTTCGTGGCCAAGATGTCTCAGGCCATGTTCGATGCCGGAGCATCCGGGAACATAGGTGCGGCGGTCAAGAAGGCTTACGGAGAATATACAACTGAGTTGGCGGCAACGATGGCAACTGAGGACAAAATCACCAACACTAAAGCCGACCAGCAGTTACGCTCACTTCTTGGCAGCGCCTACGATGACAAGATGAAGCTCGGTAATCTTGCGATACAGGCTTTGGCTTTACCGATAGACCCGGCGTTTGCCGAAACACTCACAAAGGAAATGCCTTACGATCAGAATGTCGCCCAGATGATGATTAAGATCGGCGAGATGATAAGCGAAGACCCAGGCCTGAAAGAAAAGGCGGCCGGCCAAACTTTCACCCCAGGCGATGCTATGGCAAAGATAAACGAAATAATGGCTGACCCATATTATAGGACGGACAGCCCGAAAGACATGCCCGAAAACACTAAATTACACCTGGAACTTGTACAGAAAGTAAACGATTTATTCAAAATGAGGCAATCGTAACGAAATAAAACCCCGGGTGGCCAGAAATGGTCCGGGTTGACAGGTTGAATAGCGGCCCATCTACCAGATGCAAAATGTAGGACGAGTCTGAGGAAACTCAGGTGGCTCTTCTGAAAAACAATTTATTGATGTTTTTTAAGGAGACCATTATGAGTTTCGAAATTCCAGTAGCGACAGTAGAGCAGTATGATGCCAATATCCTGCTCCTGTCACAGCAAAAAGACAGCCGCCTGAGAATGACCTGTAAGGAAAAGTCAGTTACAGGGCGAACGTTTTACGGCGAACGCATAGGCGCAACGGCTGGAGAGGACATCACAGACCGCCACGGTGACACACCGTTAATCTCCACTCCCCATTCAAGACGCAGAGGTTCTATGGTGGATTGGGACTGGGGCGACCTCGTGGACGAGATGGACGAAATCAAGATGCTCATCAGTCCACAAAGTATGTACGTCCTGAACGCTCACGCAGCCGCCAACCGCCGCATCGACCAGCACATCTATGACGCTCTTGGCGGCGTAGCGGCCGCAGGTCGAACGGGCGGGACAAGTATCAACAACTATGATGCTGACGAATGTCGTCTCATTGACGGCCAGGGCACGGTTGTAGCTCCCGGCTCCAACCATTCGGCATCCACAGCAACTGCCTTGACTATCGCCAAACTCCTGACGTGCAAGCAACTTCTGGACGAAGGCGATATCGACCCCGAACGCCAGAGGTTCTTCGTTTACAACCCATACAACCTGGCACAGCTTCTGAATACCACAGAGGTCAAGAGTATTGACTACAACACGGTCAAGGCTTTGGCACAGGGCAAGATTGACACTTTCATGGGCTTCAAGTTCCTTATGTTGCAGAATTACATCGATACAACGAAAGGCCACTTGAGGGACAGTGAACATGAGACGGCTGACGAAGCTGTTGAATGTTACGCATGGGCACAGGGCGCTATCACACTCGGAGTCGGCAAAGAAGTCACGTCCGATGTGAGTGTCCGAAAAGACAAGCGCATGTCTGTCCAGGTTTACATGAGGCACAGTTTCGGCGCTGTCAGGAACGAAGGCCCGGCCGTTGTGGAAATTACGCTCAAAAAGAAAGCGTAATCGTTAGTTGAACTGAAATTCCTGGCCGGAAAGGGTCAGGT
>SDBT01016521.1_pt1 | contig 11682 bp, 10 predicted proteins | sample 2277101 | NCBI WGS metagenome assembly SDBT01 (sample SAMN10404973, study PRJNA504765) | marine sediment metagenome | isolation source: marine sediment core GS10_PC15, 103 cmbsf | place: Arctic Ocean: Southern Knipovich Ridge | collected 2010
ACTTTATTCCATTTCTGTGCATCAATTGCTTCAATAAACTTCTCAAGTCTAACATTTTTTGCGTTACCTGCGCTCGTACCTTTGCCTTGTACTTTAGCAATATCAGCCCTTAATTCCTTAACCTGACTTACCTTTTTTGAAATATCTGCAACATCTTTCCAAATCAAACAACTCATGCCAATTTCAAGTGCAACACCACCGATCTTTTCGAGAACCATCGCAGTATGTTCATCCATATTGACCCAAAGAAGCTCGATTGTATCTTGAACAGAGCCCCAGAGGTTAGTGATGTCGGATACCACGTCGCGCATGTGATTAACAAGAGTCATCTTCGTTCCTTCGCTTCTAAAGACAGGCCCCACATTCTTAATTACTTTGATAGTATTTTTAACCAGGGACCCAACTTTACTGGGTATTTCGACGCCCGAGAGAACCTTCTTGGTAATATCCGTACATTGGTAAATACGTGCAACAGGCTGATCCTTTTTTTTGTTAGTAAGACCAAAAAGGTCCGCCCAACCAATACTTATTTTTAAAGCCTTTACAATAGCTGTAACTCCACTCACAAGACTTAAAAACGAATTTACTCCCCATAGTTCGTAGCCGCCATCAACATCTAATCCATTAACCATAATTTGCCTCGCTTTGCGTTAAGCGTTTGTTAATTTATGAAGTCAAAGCATAGCCTAGCCCTCTTTTTTTGCCCAGGGAATGATTAATTTTTTTCTATTCTGCTGTTGTTTTTAGTCAATGAGCAGATATCAAGATATCGTTAAGAAACGAACCATTGAACACTCTAAAACAATCAGAAAACAAAAGAAACAGAACCGCTTTTAAAGCGTTATAAAAATGTATTTTTATACACCCCATACAGATGTATCGCAAGTGAATTTTCCTTCTCAGAGAGGTCTCTGAGCTGGAATGCACATAAATAAATATTTTCTATGCTTTAGAGATTGCTACTTCTTCTTTGACGGGCTCTTCATACTCTTCAAGCTCGTCTTGAAGATCGTGGGAGACTCCATGAAGACCTATCAAGCCTCGTTTGGAGGTACGACAAAACTGTACCCAGTGCTTGACATGGGGAGTGAGTTCGATCTCAGATTCGATCTGCTGAAGAGCCTCTGTAAGATGAATACCCGAACGATAGGTGAGTTTAAATGCGCGGCTAAGGGCGCGTCTCACTTCTAAAGGAAACTTATGACGCTTAAGGCCGACGAGGTTGAGCCCTCCAAGTTTGTAAGGAGAGCCTGCACCTAGAGAGTATGGAGGGATATCGTGTGTGATGCGGCTTAACCCGCCAACCATGGAGTAGCATCCAATGCGTGAAAATTGATGTATTGGAGTCATGCCACCGATAATGACGTGATCTTCTAAAACGACATGGCCGGCAAGCTGACATCCATTGGAAATGATAACATGATTTCCCACTTCGCAATTGTGCGCAACGTGGCAGTAAGCCATGATCAAGCAGTTGTCACCTACTTTAACAACGGACCCTTCTTCACAAGATGAGTTGATGGTTACAAACTCGCGAATCTCACACTGTTTGCCTATCGTGACAAAGGTCTTTTCACCTCTGAATTTCAAATCTTGGGTCTTTGTGCCGATGCTAGCAGAGGGCCAAATAACGGTGCCCTCGCCAATCGTGGTGTGACCATCGATGTAGGCGTGAGACTTGATGACAACACCGTCTTCTAACGTGACGGTCCCTTTGACAACAGCGTACGCTTCAATAGTGACGTTTTTGCCAATTTTCGCACCGGACTCGACAATTGCTTGCGGATGAATGTTTGATTCTGCCATGAAAATCCAAATTTCTTAAAGTTTATCCCACTCTACCAAAGCAAATCCAATCTCTGCCTCAGCTACTACCCGATTATTTACCATTGCTTTTCCAAGAATCTTTCCACCTTTCGATCCAATATGAAGCGCTTTTGCGTGAAGCATCAGCACATCCCCCGGAACAACAGGTTTTCTAAATTTTCCATTTTTGACGTTCAAGAGAACTGCTAATTTTCCTTGGTGTCCCTTTTCGTGTATCAAAATACCACCAGTTTGTGCAAGAGCTTCAAGAATAAGAAAGCCTGGCATCAAGGGAACTTGAGGAAAATGCCCCAAAAAGAACTCTTCATTTGCCGTCACGCACTTATGCCCAATAATCACGCCCTCTTCTAAGTCGAGATGTGTGATTCTGTCGACTAACAAGAATGGATATCGGTGTGGCAAGATTTTTTTAATGCCTTTTATATCCAGTACTACGGACTGGCTTGTTGTCTCCTCAATCATTCTCTTTGTCTCCGGCTTAATATTCTAAGCACATATTCTGTGCCTATAAAGCATTTGTGCAATGGCGATATTTGAGGCGTGCCCCGAGCGGATCGCAATAATGTGTGCTTGTAGAGAACCTCCTAAAAGGGAGAAATCTCCGATTAAATCTAACACCTTGTGCCTAACCATTTCATTGGAAAAGCGCACCCCTTCGGGGTTGACGATTTTATCTTCTTTAATGACGACAGCGTTCTCTAAGCTCCCTCCCTTGATAAGGCCAGAGCGGATAAAAGGCTCGACTTCTTCATACAAGCTAAATGTACGACACGGTGAGATTTCTCTTATGAAGATCTCCTCAGTAATCGTTGTGGAAAAAAATTGAGAACAGAGGATTGAGGATTGTGGATAGTGCAGTGTGTAACTAACCTGAAACTCATCACACGGGACAGCCATGAGATGGACGTCACCCTGTGACCACGAGAAGGGGACGGTTAGCTTGATAACAAGCTTATCTTCACTCTGCTCTAGGTACCCGGCCTCTTCAAACATTTGAACGAAACGCGTTGCACTCCCGTCAAAAATCGGTATTTCCCCTCCATTCACTTCTATGAGGAGGTTGTCAACCCCTCCACCGTAAAGAGCTGAAAGGAGGTGTTCGACGGTTTGAATCGTTACGTCTCCCCTACCTACCCCAGTACATCGAGGCATGGCGTGAATGAACTCTAATTTAGCGGGAATCTTAGGCTTTTCAGGAAGATCAACTCTCTGAAAAACAATCCCGTGGCCCGCAGGTGCCGGACACATAGTGATTGTGACTTTCTGTCCTGAAAAAAGCCCGATACCAGAAGAGGAAATTTTTTTTTGAAGAGTTTTTTGTTTTCGTTTAGTCTGCTTTAAAAAAGTCTCTTTTTCAATAGACTCAGCACATTCGATAGTCAATCTAATACCTCAAAAAAACGCTACTTCAGTAATTATTAACGTAACGTAACTTTCTTATTTTGAGCAACCCTCTTTTTATAAAATCAGCTCAGGAAATTCCAATTGGTTAATTTTTTAATTAACTTAAAAACAATTAGACTACCTTCTATTTACCTTTCTTTTTTCTAAAATCAACAAGAAACCAATCAGAAAAAAAACTAAAATTAGAATCCCGGAATTTCCCCAAAAAAAATAAGGGGTCTCGTAATGATAGGTGCTAATTTGAAAGGCAATGCTCCCTGCCATCCAATCTGAAGAGCCTCCATGTCCTAGTTTTGAGACAACTCTTCCTAAACTATCAACGCCCCCTGTAATACCCGAATTGCACGCTCTCACGAGGGGAGCACCGTTCTCCACTGTTCTAAGTCGTCCTAAGTCAAAATGTTGCTTGGGCAGTCTAGACTCGGGGTACCAGTTGTCGTTTGTCACGGTAACTAGGAGGGTAGAGCCATTCAACCGCCCCTCTCTCACTAGATGGGGAAATGTCTCATCGTAGCAAATGGAGACGGAGAAAGGGACTTTCCCCTGAAACACTTTTGCCTTGGCCCCAGGCTCAAAAAACTGTGTGATTCCATAGGCAGCGGCCAACTTTCGGGTCCATTTGTAAGGCAAATACTCTGCAACTGGCATGAGCATCCGCTTGTCATACCTCTCAACTTTTTTTGAAAAAGGAATAAAGTGATAGGCAGCGTTAAAGTGCTTATTTTCCAGAGGGTCGTATCCATCAAACCCGCTAACAACTTCAGAGCGCAAGTAGTTTGCAATTGCTTGTACAAAGAAGGCGTTAGTCACAAACACTCTACCTTCGTGCATCGCAGCAAAAGGAGGCTCAAATGGGGGAAGAGTGTAGGGCCCAAGCTCTTCATGTATGATCTGATCTGCAAGCGTTAAGGGATAAACAGGTTGATCAACGAGAAAAGGAAGCGCAGCCTCTGGAAGGGCAACAAGATCGTTTGTCTTAAGCTTGGCTTCTTTAACGAGAGAGAAGATCCGTCTCCACTGCTCCACTGGAGGGATAAAGGAGCTCAGATGGCCTGAGAGGGGTACTTTTTCCGAGGGAAGTAGCCCTGGCTGGATTAATACGACGTTTAGTTTCGGCGCCCAGTTTAGTCTACTTTGATGAAATGAAATGTGCCCCCAACCAAATAGATAGGGAACTGCCGCAACGACAACCCAAGGGAAGAGGGACTTTTTTCTAAGTACGTTAAAAGCTAATCCATTTGTAAGCATCACCCAAAATGAGAGGCCAAGCACTCCGAAGATAGCTGCAAACTGCAAGGATAAGGAATTCCCTCCTAAAGCAAGTCCTGTAGGATTAAAGGTAAAGCCACATACAACGTGATAACGGATCCACTCAAATAAAACCCACACTGATGCAAGCATCAGGCAACGAGACACACGCAGCCCTCCCTCTTTGGGAATGAGAAGAGAGATGAAACCAAACTGCACACCCAATGCAAACGCCAAAAAGGCATACACAAAGAGGATGTAGATGCCCTGATATTCAAATGAGGTCATCCACGAGAGTTGAACGCTCTGAACCAGAGCAAACCACACCACAGCCACCCAAAATCTCTTTTTAAACGATGGGAAAACAAGAAACGCCCTCCAGAAAAGGGCGTATCCACAAGCTGCGGCAAAGGGAGCTAGATGAGGGATCCAGCCCGGCTGTCCAAAAGCGACAAGGACAAGGCTAAATATCCCAAGGAGTAAACTCTTTAACACCACCTAGGGTTTCACCTCCTCCATGGACTCAATTTTTTCCTTCTTTACAAATTTATGTGTGCATCCAAGGAGGAGCAGAAGCCCACCGAAGATGCTCATGTTTCTCAAGAAATTAGTCATTTGTAAGTGACGGTCTGCGTCTTGAAATGTCCAAAAGCCGTGGAAGAAAAAGGTTGTTGGTATCAAAAACAACAGGAGCAGAACAGCCCCAAAACGCACCTTAGCTCCAAAAAAGACAAAGAGCCCTCCCAGCAGCTCAAAAACAAGAGCAACGACAAGCAGAAGAGATGCCCATGGAATTAAAAAGCCGATAAAGTCGTGCATCCAATCGATGCCTTGATACGAGGTCAGCGTGTGATTCAACGCTTTGACAAGAACATCTTCTGATCCATGCCAATCAATAATTTTATGCACTGCTGAAAGCAAGAAGATAAAACTTAAAAATATTCTTCCAATAATCACTAACAATTTTTGTAATCCACTCATAATTTCTCCTTTTGGAAATCCATTTTCTTAATCAAGGGAATTTGGTAGAATATATACACAATTTTATAAATAATTCTACCACTTTATGCATTATCCATTCAGAGAGTTTCATATCTTCCGGATTTTAGACACCTTCTCTCAAGAGGAGATGCGACTTCCACTCGATCGTTTTCTGAGCTCATATTTTCGAAAGAATCGAGCTGTAGGAGCACAAGATCGACGGGTAATATGCCAAGCAATCTACGATATGATTCGCTGGAAAGGATCTTTAGACTACCTCGCCACACGCCCACTAACCTGGCAAAGTCGTTACGATACCTATTCAAATGTAGAGTGGAAGAAACAAATTGAAGAAAGCTCCATTCCCCCTCACGTCCGCGTGAGTTTCCCGAATGAACTCTACTCGCTTCTCACACAAACTCTCGGCGAAGACAAGGGCAATGAGTTTTGTCACGTGTGCAATGATCAAGCTCCCACAACTATACGCATTAATCCATTAAAAACTACTCGCGAGGCGCTCCTTAAGCAGTGGGAGAGTCTCTACGACATTGCCCCTACTCCGCACTCCCCCCTTGGGATCGTCTTTTTCAAAAAAATCAATTTTTTTGCCTTGCCTGAATTCAAAAAGGGACTCTTCGAGATGCAAGACGAGGGGAGTCAACTCCTAGCTGACTTGATGGAGGTGGGCCCTCTCGACCAAGTTCTCGATTACTGCTCTGGCTCGGGAGGTAAAACGCTAGCCTTTGCACCTAAAATGCAAGGGAAGGGACAGATTTACTTGCACGATATCCGCACTAATATTTTACAAGAGGCAAAAAAACGCCTGAAGCGCGCAGGCATTCAAAACTCACAAATCCTCTTGCACGATGACCCAAAAAAAAAGAGGCTTCGCAAAAAAATGGACTGGGTGCTTGTCGACGCTCCCTGCACTGGCCTAGGCACCCTAAGACGCAATCCCGACATGAAGTGGAAATTTAGATTAGAGTCAGTTGAAGAGCTCGTTTACAAGCAACAAGATATTTTTGAAAAAGCCTTGAAGTTTCTTAAAGAGGATGGAAAAATTGTCTATGCTACCTGCAGCGTGCTCCCTCAAGAAAATGAGGAACAGGTTGCTTTTTTTAAGAACAAATTTTCTCTTAACGTGCTAAAGACATACCAGACTTTTCCCAAAAAAGGAGAAATGGATGGCTTTTTTGGTGCCGTACTATCTCCTTCAAAAGACACTGAATAAAACCGCTATGTTTGGATGCTTGTCGTTACCCACAAATGTAAAGTTTATTTTTTAGTCATCAAGTGCCTTCAGTTGCCGACCAATCTCACCCACCCTACATAAATCTCGCAGCTTAATCTGGCCCTTCCAAATCTTTTGCCCCCCTGGACCTCCATCAGATTTTCTGCCAATAAACCCCACCAACATAACTACTCTCTTCCAGTACTCTCTCACGGTCCAGGAAGATTTCAATTTATAGATGTGTTGCAAAACGACAAGAGACAATTCGTCCACATCCTTGTACGCGGGGTCATCAGGATTAATTCGGCTAACAGTTTTAAGCTGAAGAAATTATGTGGCAATAACCCCTAGCATCCCAAAAAGAGCTAGTGGGCGGTCACCGGTTCTAAGCTGAACCTTCTCTATCTAACATCCTGTTTTCAAGCATTAGTGATACTCTTCAATCAGCCAACGATGCCTATAGATCGTCACAATCTCTATGGCCTCTTCGAAAGAAGCGATGGATTATCGTGTGAATAAAGGGAAAAATACAGACTCCTCGATCTTCAACAGTTGTCCATTTAAGATTGTTGTAAATCAGCTCACTTCCATACTGGATAAAGAGAACACGCCCCAGATCTGAAGCTGCCTCGTCAAGAACGTTGCTTTAGTGTTGACGCTGTAACATTTGATGATTAACCGTCTTATTGTTTAGAAGACGATAGCAGCGAGGCTGTTTGTTGCTTTAGCATCTCCGATGCAATTTTGATTACTCTTTTATGAACTCTTGGATCGAATAATACAAATGAAGGCAATTGCCTTTCTATCCACTCATTCTATTATACTTAACTAGTGGTAAATAGTAAATTATTCATTGGCACTTGTGGGTAGCGACAAGGTTGGGATGGGCCTAGAGGCAGAAAGCCGCTTCAAAGAGGGCCACTGCATCTCTAAAATTCTGTTCCTTTTGTTCGCTTCCTAAAAAAAATGCAATTAAGGATTCCCTTCGTCTGCCGAAGCCACAAGATTATTTTTAGACAAGAAAGCTGCCCCTGTTTTAATTCCTGTGGCCTGTGGATAAAAATAGGGGCCCTTTTGAACTAAAAGATTTTTGAAAATCCATTATGTAGTTCAAAAGATGTTTTTGGAAGAGGCTTCTTGACCAAACAAGGAACATATGAGTTGATCAGGGGCTCCTTCATCTGCTATGATAAATTCTATGAAAAAACTATCTTACCTTTTATTTACTGTTTTCATTGGGATTACAAACCTGCAGGCCAATCCCTCCTCTTTTCTTACCCCTCCCTCAACGGAGGGAAGACTCGCCATGCAGAACCGCATTTTAACGCGCGTGAATGAAAATACCATCACTGTGCTCGACGTCATGCAAAAAATGGCTCTCTTTTTGCAAAAAAACTATCCTGAACAATCAACATCTCCACTAGCACGCAGCCAATTTTATATTTCGAGTTGGCGCGAATTTCTCCACCAGATGATCGACCAAGAGCTCATCCTTGCTGATGCAAAGCATATGGAGGTCAAAATTTCTGATAAAGATGTCCGAGAGAGTCTCCTCAAACGTTTTGGCCCCAACGTGATGCTAACTCTTGATAAGATTGGTGTCCCATTTGATAAGGCTAAAAAGCTCATTAACGACGAAATGGCCATCGAACGCATGAATTGGTTCCGCGTTCATTCCAAGGCTTACGAAAGGATCAGCCCAAAACACATCAAGCTTGCCTACAAAGAGTATGTAACAAATAACCCTCCGACTAAAGAGCTAGAGTACCAAGTACTCTCTATTCGCAGCAGCAACTCCACAGATGCTAAAGCACTTACTGATAGGGCATACGCTTTACTTAAAGATAAAACAGCTGACTTTTCTACTCTTTTAGAACACCTTCCTGATTCTGATGAAATCTCTATCTCCATCTCCACTCCCTATCAAACAAAAGAATCTGAGCTCTCTAAAGCACACAGCAAGGCGCTATCCACTCTCCAGACTGAAGAGTTTAGCACCCCTACCAGTCAAGTAAGTCGTTTTGACAATAATGAAGTCTTCCGCATCTTTTTTCTTAAATCACAAACAGAGACAACACCTCGCACTTTCGAAGAAATGGAGAAAGAGCTCAAAGAGGAACTCTTTGGCAGCGCTATCTCCACGTTAACTGATGAGTACGTAGCAAAGTTAAGGCAACAGTACGGGTATGAATTGAAGTATCTAAAAGAGACCATACCCGAAGACTTTCAACCTTTTTCAATGCAATAGTCTGCCTTGAGGAGTCGCCGAAAATGCGGCATATGAGTTAATCAATGGCTCCAGATAAGATAAAACTCTTTCGTCCCTCCGATTTATATCCCTACCTTAAAGATCTTGGCGCCTCTCCTAAAAAAAGCCTGTCACAAAACTTTCTAACTGATGGCAATATCCTCGATAAAATCGTCAGAATCGCTGAGGTGAAAGAAGACGATTTCATCTTAGAAATTGGTCCGGGCCCAGGCGCCCTAACCCAAGCTCTTCTCAATCAAGGTGCTCATGTCCTTGCGGTAGAAAAAGATTTACTCTTTGTCAAAGGGCTTAAAAATCTAAAAATGCAGCACCCTTCTCTCGAAGTTATCGAAGAAGATTTTCTGAAGCTTCCCCTTGAAGAATTACTGAGCAAACAGAAAAAAACGTGGAAAGTTGTAGCAAATCTTCCCTATCAAATCACCACACCAATTCTAGCAAAACTCTTTCCTCTCTTTCCTCAAATCAGCTCACTCACCATCATGGTGCAAAAGGAGGTGGGCGAGCGCATGGTGGCTGAATCTGGCGAGAAAAGCTACAGTCGATTGTCCCTCTTTACCCAATATTTCTCTTCACCAAAGTGTTGCTTTACCTTCTCTCCTAATTCGTTTTATCCCAGACCTAAAGTCTCTTCCTGCGTGATGCATCTTAAACTACATACCCCTCCTGCTATCTCCTCTGAAAAAGGGTTATTTGAACTGATTAAAAAGGCTTTCATGCAAAAAAGAAAGATGCTTCGATCCTCCCTAACTGAGCTATATAGAAAAGAGAGCGTGGAAGAGTGCTTAAGCCAGCTCTCTCTTTTTAAGACTGCGCGCCCCCAAGATCTCTCGTTAGAAGCGTTTATTCGCCTTTACGAGTCCCTTTCCGAGGCCTCTTCTCGTGGACCCTAAATATTGCCAGCGCCACACAAAGGCACATCAAAATAGCAATGAGCACAGCGCGATATTGATATAAAATTGTCTTCACTTGAAAGGTAAGGGTGGGCTCCACGTCTTCTACCGCAAAGAGAGCGCCGCACTTAATAACAGTTTGATCCGCTGTGACGAGCTGAATCTCTCCCAAGCGTTCTCCCTCTCTAATGGGCATCTCTAATGAATCCCACTTTAAAATAGCCCTAACCTCTGGCTCCTCTGAAGGATAGTAGGTCACGGTAAGATCGGCAAAGAGTCCCCCTTTGACTGGACGCGCCCCCCCTTTAACTTCTAAGGAAAAGGTGTCGCACCCTTTAGCAAAGAAAGTCCGCATCACAGTTTTTTCGGCAAAGGCGGTATCAAACAAGGTCGCAGCATCTCTAAAATTTTGTTTGCTCTGCCCGCACCCTAAAAAAACTGCAATTAATGATCGATTCCCATCTTCAGCTGCAGCCACAAGTGTATTTTTAGACAAAAAAGCTCCCCCTGTCTTAACCCCTGTCGCTTTTGAATAATAATAGGGGCCTCTTCGAACTAGAAGATTGTGCTGATCCAAGGTAGAGGGGGGCTGCTTGTTTGTTTTTGGGCGAGGGTAAACTTCTGTTTTAACAATCTCTCTAAAAATGGGATGATTCAAGGCCGCCTTACCAATGAGTGCCATGTCATACGCTGTGGTGTAATGGTCATTGTCGTGCAACCCATGAGGGTTAGCGAAAAGGGTGTTCTGGGCTCCCAATTTCTTAACAAAGATATTGAGCTCCTCCATAAACTGCGGAATACTCCCGGAACAGTGAAATGCTAATACATTGGTAGCATCGTTGCCCGAGGGGAGCATCGCCCCGTATAGTAGGGTCCTAAATGCGACCTTTTCTCCGGCAATCAACCACATCCTTGTCCCTCTAGGATCAAGGCGGTAGGATGGACACGAAGGATCACTTCTCACGTTGGCCGGAACTATAGTCAGGCAATCCCCGGGAGCTGCAACTACCTCATCTAACCGAGCCATTCCTATTTTTTCTAAAAAGTAGTGGCAAGTGGCAATTTTTGTAATACTTGAAGGAAACATGCGAAGGTGAGAATCCTTCTCGAAGAGAACAGTACCCGTTTTCGCATTGATCAGAATAGCAGTTTTTGCAGCAACTTTAACCTTAAGCTTTTGAGATTCAGCAGCCAATAACGAGGATATTGCAAGAAAAAGGATAAATATAGGTCGCATGAGGTCCTAGGTTGTCAAAGTAAGAATAAAATACTCATTTGAGGAAAAATAATCAAACCCGGGAGAATTAAATAAAAACTTTGACAACACCTCAATTTTCAACATACAATAAACCTACGGGGGTGAACTTAATGATCAATCCAATTGAGCTAGAAAGGGCGTATCAGACATTTTCTCAAGACCTTACGAAATGGACTCCTGACGGAATTATCCCCGTCAATTTGTCTCTTCTTCATGAGATGGGCATTCTCAAAGAGGAGCAAAAAGAGGTTATAGAAGATCAAGAGGGGCTCTCTCACTACTTTCATGTCATTGAAACTGAAGAGAAAGTCACCCTCTTTAATGAGCAATTCGTCATCTGGATCACACCACAACTCATCGATGAAACGCCGACCACCCTCACACTCATTGCCCTACTGCACATCGGAAAGCCCCAACTCGAGGCTGTCTTTTCATCCTCAGGGGTTTACAACTCCCCTAAATATATCTTAATGGTGTTGCAACATTTTCTCAAAGATACCATCGACACGGAGAAGACGCTCTCCTCCATCGAAGAGAGTAATGAAGCCTGAATAGGGGAACAGGAAGTCATAGA
>SDBT01016522.1_pt1 | contig 11681 bp, 20 predicted proteins | sample 2277101 | NCBI WGS metagenome assembly SDBT01 (sample SAMN10404973, study PRJNA504765) | marine sediment metagenome | isolation source: marine sediment core GS10_PC15, 103 cmbsf | place: Arctic Ocean: Southern Knipovich Ridge | collected 2010
GCCAGAGTGGACACCCCGAACATCGTCGATGGGGCCGTGACCAGGGCGAAGATGGCCGTGCAATCCCTGGCCCCCCACCGCATCCGGCTGGATCGAATGTACGGCGGGAGCGCCGGGGGCACGAGGTTCGGCCATGCCCTCTACTCGGTGCTCAACGGTCACCTAGCGAACGCCAACCCCGGCGACGGGACGACCGGATGGGGTCACGGGGCCGCCGTAGAGGACATACTAAGTGCGGCCGTGACGAACTCCAGTAGAACGGTCTGGCTGGACTTTGACCTACCCCTCCCGGTCGACTACGTCGACGGCGGGGCCATCACGATCCGGGTCAATGCGGAACGCACTGAGAGCGGGTCGCCCGAGTTCGACAGCGGAGACGCGAAGTGCGAACTTGAGGTGTTCGCCTACAAGCTCACCGCCGGCGCCCTCGGGGGCAGTATTGGCGACGGCACCCCCCAGCAACTCGACGACTCCGCTCCGGCCGACTACGACTTCACGGTCACGCCGACCGGCATAGTTCGCGGCGACCTCCTCCGCATTGCGTTCAGCGTCGATCTCAATGAGGACAACAGCGGCGGCTCCGTGGCCGCCTCCGTTTTTGAGGTCCACCTCCTCTGCGACAGAAAGGTATAGAGCAATGGCAATCGCAATCGACGGCAACCATGTGACTGGTGACGTACCGGCCGGGAAGAAGCTGGCGATCTACCTCCGCGATGGCGAGACGGAGATCGTCGACGGCCCCGCCCAGGTGGACGCGTGGAGAATGCACCGAGGCGCCGAGCTGCTCGACAACGCCGCTGACGTGCCCGCCAACATCGACCCGCCGACGCAGGCCGAGCGAGTGGACGCCCTCGAGGCGCTGGCCGGCAAGGAGATCGTCGAGACCAAGGTGGTCGAGCTGAGGGCAAGCAAAGAATGATGCCGGGCCTGACAGTAACGGTGGTGACGAAGGACTTCTTTTTCGACAAGCCGTACGTCATGCGGCACGTCGATCGAGCCAGGCGGCGGGTGCTGAGTCGTTTCGGCGCCTACGTTCGCCGAACGGCCATGTGGAGCATTCGCCGCCGCAAGAAGGTCAGCGAGCCGGGCAAGCCGCCGAGTTCGCACAGCGGCGACCTGAAGCACGGCATCCTGTTTGGCTACGACGTGGGCCGCGAATCGGTCGTCATCGGCCCCATGCCGCTCCACGGCAAGGATACAAAGGACGCCCTGGAGCTATTGGAGTACGGCGGCCGGACGAAGCTGCGAAAGCCCCGGTACATGCGTGTTGGCCCGGCGGGCCGCGACGCAGCCGGCCGCTTTACGCAGGGAAAGATGGTGAAGCTCAAGCGAGGAACTCGCCTTCGATACAAGGCCCGGCCGTTCATGGGCCCGGCCCTTGAGAAAGAGAAACCGAAGCTGCCGCAGATGTGGCGCGACAGCGTTCGATAACAGATAGCCCCCTGGGGGCGGGAGAGTGTCAGATGGCTCAAGTATTGGGGATGGACTGCAAGCTGTACTACCGCGTCGCCGGCAATGAGGACCCGATAGTTCCGGGCAACTGGACCGAGCTGACCAACGTCAAGGACGTGACGCTGAACCTCGAAACAAGCGAGGCCGACGCCACCACGCGAGCGAATAGCGGCTGGCGGGCCACGATGGCGGCGCTGAAGGACGGCTCGATTGAGTTCGAGAGTATCTGGAACACGGACGACGCCGGGTTTGCGGCGTTGCAAACGGCCTGGGCCGCCAAGAGCACCATCGGCATCCTGTGCCTGGATGGCCCGGTCGGGACCACCGGGAGCCAGGGGCTTGTGGCGGACATGTCCGTGCTGAACCTCACCCGCGGCGAGCCGCTGGAGGAGCTGGCAACCGCGTCCGTCACCATCAAGCCGGGCTACTCGACAGAGGCGCCGCGCTGGGTAACGATCCCGTAGGCGCGAGCCTGGGCTGACAGAAGACAACAGTAACAGAAAGGAGCCTGCAACATGGCTAAGACTACAACAGGGAGAGTGAAGGCGTCCATCAACGTCAACTGGTCGAACGACTTGGACATTGGATCGGTCACGGCCACGCCGTCCTCGTCTTACAGCCAGGCGTTCACCGACGGCGTCGGCGCGGACAAGATCGAGAACGTGATCGTCAAGGCCGGCACGATCACGGCCAGCGGCACGGCGAACATCGACCTGAACGCCGTGCTGACCGACCCCGGCGGCGACGCCGTGAACTTCACCAAGGTGAAGGCGTTCCTGATTAAGAATCTGTCCAGCAGCGGGGACGGGATCAGCGTCGGCGGCACGTTCAACGACTACTACGGCGCGGGCGGAGATCTGGTCGAGGTCATGCCGGGCGGGTGCTTCCTGCTGTCGAATCCTACGGCCGCCGGCTACGCCGTAACCGCCGGCAGCGCCGACATGATCACGCTGACCAACCTGGACGCCGTGAACGAGCAGGATTACGAGGTGGAGGTGATCGGAGAGGAAACGTAATGGGGACTACAGCGACAGCACAACTCAGAATGAGCATCGCGGTCAAGTGGTCGAAGACCCGGGACGTGGGCAATGCTGTGGCCGCGCTCGGCTTGTCTCAGGCCGATGATTTCGCCAACGGCGAAGATGTGTCGGAGATTGAGAACGTCATTATTAAGGCCGGCACAATCGCTCCCAGCGGGTCGGTTAACATCGACCTTAACGATGCGGTGCCTGATCCTGGCGGCGACACGGTGGCGATGAGCGTGGTCAAGGCGTTCGTGGTCAAGATTACGACCGATCCCGCCCTAACGACAGAGGCCGTGAAGGTTGGCGGCTCGTTCAATTCCTGGCTCGACGACGCATCGGACGAGGTTCGGTTGCATCCTGGTGGCGCCATGATGATCACCAATCCTCAGTCCGGTGGCTACCCCAGCGGCAGCGGTGCGCTCACGCTTATCAATGAAGACGCCGTCAACAGCCAGACCTACGAGGTGATGATCATTGGCGAGGTGGCCTAGTGAAAACATTCAAGGACGAGGCTGGCCGGACATGGACGCTGGCGGTGAACGTCTCCGCGATCAAGCGCGTGCGCGACCTGATCGACGTGGACCTGATGCAACTGGTCGAAGGCGAGGCCAAGCTGATCGAGCGGCTCTACACCGACCCGATCTTGCTGGTGGATGTGCTGTATGCGATCTGCAAGCCCCAGGCCGACAAGGAGAGCGTCACCGACGAGCAGTTTGGCGAGGCCATGGCCGGCGACGCGATCGAGCTGGCGACGACAGCGCTGCTGGATGACATCATAAGTTTTTTCCCGAGCTCCCGGAGCCGGGAGCGGATCACGAAGGTGATGGCGAAGTTTCGGGCCGTGATCGAGAAGGTTCACGACAAGCTGGACGTGGCCGTGGACAGTCCAGCCCTGGAGCGAAAGCTAGAGGAAGTGCTGGAGACTGTTGGCGAGCCATTTGGCGACTTGCCGGAATCATCGGAGTCGACCCCGGCCCCCTGACGCTGCGGGAGCTGGTGGCGATGGCCGAGGGCCGCCAGGAAGCGGACTGGGCGCAGACGAGTTTGCTGGCGGTGCTTCTGGCCGAGCCGAACCGGAACAAGAAGAAAAGATCGAAGCCGTTCACGGCCGACGAGTTCAACCCGTTCGCCAAGCAACGGCCAAATATCAAGGGCCGCATCGAGGACCTGAAAGTGTTCCTGAAATGACGGGAGATTGGCCATGCTGGAAACCATCTGGACCGCATTGAACTCGCCGCTGGCGATCACTGTCGTCGCCGGCGTTGTGCTGTGGCTGCTGAAGCGGCTTTACAGCTCACAGCCGTATTGGCGGCGATGGGAAGGCGCGATCATTTCGGCCGTCAAGCACGCCGAGAAGCTGATCCCAAGTACCGGCGCCGATAGCTCGGTCAAGCGGTTGGCGGCGGCCCTGGCCTATGTTCTCAGGATCATCGCCGAGGTCGAGGCCCGGCAGGCAAGCGAGAAGGAAGCGGCGTCGATCAGCGAGGGCATCCGCATCACGCACGCCGAGCTCGAAGTGTCGGGCGCGTTAGACCCGGCGGAAAACAGGGGTGACGAATGAAGCCGAGGCGAATGACAATTCTGACGGTCCTGGCGGCGCTGATGTTGTTCGGCGCCGGTTGCGGCGGCGCGTGGACGCCGGAGGCCAAGCTGCTCGCCGCCAGGCACACATTCAGCGGCGCCGTAAGAGCCGTGACGGTCCTGGCCGATGAGAACGTGTTCAGCGAGGACGAGGAGAACGCGATCGACCTTCTGATTGACGTGGGCTTGCGCACGCTCAACCGATGGGACGCGGCGATCGAGCTGAAGGAATCGACCCGCGGGTGGGTGCGGGAGTTCAATATGATCCTGCGGGAGCTGGTGGCGTACCGCATCGCCGCCGAAAGGAAGAAAACCAATGGACCCTAGCGTAATTCTAGCGTGGGCCGGCCTGGTGACGGAGTTGGCCGACGCCCTTGGTCGGCTGGGCCTGCTTGGCCGCCAAATTGGGGCGGGTGAGGAAGTCACGCTCGAGCAGCTCGCCGCCGCGGCGCAAGACAACGAGGCGGCCGTGGCCCGCTGGAAGGCCACGATCGGCAAGGGCACGGAGCCTGCGCCGGACTCACCACCGGAAGGAACGGATGACACATGACACGGAAGGCGCTAATCGAACACGTGCAGAAGCTGGGCGCGATGCGCGAGCGGATCGGCAAGCTCGAGGCCTCGGAGCGGCAGCTAAGCAAGCTCGTCCGCGACGCCCTGGAGGCCAGCAAGAACGGCCAGGTTCAGTCGGCCGACTTCACGGCCTGCCTGGCCGAGCGGCGGGCGCTCCAGGTGGACGCGGCGAAACTACGACGCAAGGCCGGGCCGAAGCTGTTCATGGCGTGCATCAGGGTGGACGTCAAGGCCGCCCGCCGGCACTTCGCCGAGAACGTCCTGGCCAAGCTCGGGACGGTCGCCCGCAGCATGCAGCTGCGGGTCTCACGCCGGCCGGCGACGGGCAAGTAGCAGCGCCGCCGAAACCGGGCCTATCGAACGAACAGGCGCCGTGACGCTGAGCGTGACAGCTACGATCGTACGCGCCACGGCGTCCGTAACGGCCCGCCCCCAAGGGGTAGGCGGGCCCGAACTACGGGGATCTTACGATGGTCGCATTCGGCCCCCAACCGACCAGCCCACCAGATGTCGGGGAGGCGCCCCCGCGTGACGCGGCCGCCTGGGCTCGGTTCGTGATCGCGCTTCTGATGGCGGACGCCGCCTGTCAGGACTGCCTGGAGCGAGCGATTGAACGCTCGCAGTTCTACGGCCACGCCTGCCGGGCCTTCCGCACGGGGGCGCCGCTTACGGATGTCCGGGCCCTGGTGCTGCGAGCCCTCGAGGAGACACTGCTGTGACGACGAGAAAACCCAATCCGCCCGCACGGCTCCCTGCCGAAGGGGGCGCATAGCCCATGCCTAGCGCTTCTGGCATCCGCGCCGGTCGAGCCTTCGTGGAGATCGGCGCCACCACGCACAAGCTCCAGCGCGGGCTCCGCCGCGCGTCCGCCAAGCTCAAGGCGTTCGGGGCCGGCGTGTCGGCGGTGGGACTGAAGCTGGCGAGGGTGGGCGCGCTGATGGCCCTGCCCTTCGCCGCCGGGGCCAAGGTGTTCGCCAGCTTCGAGGAGCAAATGGCCCAAGTCTCGACGATGCTCGACCAGCCGGCCAAGCACATGAAACGGTTCACCGTCGGCATCCGCAAGATGAGCGTGCAGTTCGGGGAATCGACCGAGACGCTGGCCCAGGGGTTGTACGATATTCTGTCGGCGTCAATCGCCCCCGCGAAGGCGCTCGAGGTCCTGGCCGTTGCGGCCAGGGCGGCGCGGGGCGGGCTGACGGACACCGGCACGGCGGCGGATGCGATCACGACCATATTGAACTCGTATGGCCTATCGGCCGACCGGGCGGCGGACGTGTCCGACCTGCTGTTTGCGATCGTCAAGCGGGGCAAGACCACGTTCGCGGAGTTGGCCCCGGCGATCGGCATGGTGGCGTCAACGGCCGCCGCCGGCGGCGTAAGCCTCGAGGAGCTGGGCGCGACGCTGGCCACGCTGACCCGCAATGGCGTCAAGACACAGAACGCCGTCACGGCGGTCAATCAGATCGTATCGGCGTTCCTGAAGCCCACAGACGAAGCGGCTGCGGCGGCCAAGGCGCTCGGCTTTGAGATGTCATCGACCACGCTCAAGACGAAGGGGCTGGTCTGGGTGTTCAACCGCATCAGTAAGCTCCCGCCGGACGCCATCGCCAAGCTGTTTCCCAACATTCGCGCCTTGCGCGGCGTGATCCCTGCGGTCAAGAACATGCAGGGGTTCATCAAAGATATGGGCGTGATGGCGGGCCGGGCGGGAATGGCCGAGGCGGCCTACAAGAAGCTGGCGAACACGCTCGCGCAGACTTTTCGGAAGATCAAGCAGGGGGCGATCGCGGCCTTCAGCGTGATCGGAGAGGCCCTGGCCCCGGCCCTCCAGACAGTAGGTAAGTGGATCCGGGTCCTCGGCGAGCGGATCGGCGTATGGCTAAAGCAGAATAAGGCCCTGGTGGTGATGATCGCCGCGACCGCAGCCGGCATCTTGGCGGCCGGGCTGGCGCTGATGGTGCTGGGTAAGGCGATCGCCATTGTAGGGGGCATCCTGAGCGGCTTGGCGACGATCGCCGGCGTCGTAGCTACGGCGTTCAAGCTGTTGGGCCTGACTATTAGCTTCCTGCTTTCGCCGATCGGCCTGGTGATCGCCGCGTTCGCCGCCCTGGCCGGCTATCTGATTCACGCCAGCGGAGCCAGCGGAAAGGCGATGGATTGGCTCGGCAAGAAGTTCAGCAGCCTGGCCGACTTCGCCAAGAAGTCTTTCCACGGCATCGCCCTGGCCATGAAGGCCGGCGATCTTGCCCTGGCGGCGAAGATTCTGTGGGCGAGTCTGAAGATCGCCTGGCTGACCGGCGTGAAGTTTCTCAAGGACAAGTGGCTCGATTTTAAGTTCTGGTTTATGCGGGTCGGCACGGAAGCCTTCTACGGCGTGCTGAAGGGTTGGGAGTACGCTTGGCATGGCCTCCGCATCGCCTGGATCGAGGCCAGCAGCTTTTTTAAGAAGCTGTGGATACTGATGGTGCGACAGCTTCAGATGACCTGGACCGCCTTCACGGCGTTTGCCAAGAAAGCGCTGGGGCCGCTTGTGCCGATGCTCAAGAAGATCCTGGGCTGGGCGAACGACCTTAATAAGGCTGTTGGCGAGGCGCTGCTGAAGGTCGGCAAGGTCGTGGCCGGCGTGGTCATTAAAACGGAGATCGAGAAGGGCAAGATCGCCGCCGGCGTCGGCAAGGCGGCGCTCGACGCATATCAGAAGGCGCTTCTTGATCCCGAAACCGTCAAGCTGCTCAAGGAGGAGGAGGGGAGCCGGAAGGGCCGGCGATCTGAAAACACAAAACGCCACGACGCACGGCTGGCCGAGCTGGAGCAACGCCGTAAGGCCGCGCGCAAGAAACTCGACCAGGCCCAGGCGAGCGAGAAGAAGGCGGCCCAGGGCGAGCTGGACGCCGTGACGCAGGAATGGCAAGACCTGCTCAAAGTGGCGAAGGACAAGTACGGCCTGAAGCCCGACGATGGGCCGGACAACCTACCCGATCCGCCGGAGCCGCCGGACATGACCCGGATTCTGAAGCGCCTCGGCGACGCTGCGACCGGCTTAGTCAAAAGGGCCAAGGTCGAGGTCCGCGGCACGTTCAACCCAAATGCGATGCTCGGCCTGCTGGCGAGCGCCACAACGGCCGAGCGAACGGCCAACGCCACCGAGGGAATCCTCAAGAACACCAAGAAGATTCACAACGAGCAGAAGAAGGGCGGTGTGTTTACGTGAGCGTGACCTGCGTGGAGAAACTCGGTAGCGGCGCGCTTTCCAGCGGCCTCAGTCCCGACGGCGAGTTGCAGTACATCATCCAAGGCACGGCCGACGAACAGACGGCGCTGACCAAGCTGGAAGACACGGCCCCGCTGACACACAAGACGCTTCTGCGGGATCAGTGCGGCGTCGACCCGACCGAGATTTCTACGATGTGGATCGGCACGGTCACCTATGGGATTGTGGACCCGACCGAGGGCGGCGATTGGTCGTTTCGCTTCGACACCGGCGGCGGTACGCAGCACGTCACACAGGGCCTGGTGGTCCCTACGAAGTACGTCGCCAGCGGCACGGCGCCGGATTTCAAGGGCGCCATCGGCGTGGCTGAAGATCGTGTCGAGGGCGTCGATATTGGCGTAGCGGTCTTTGCCTTCGAGGTGACGTACTACATCGACGACGCCGACATGATGGCCCAGGACATTCGGGCGTTCTACGAGTTGAGCAACAAGGTCAACGACGCCATATTCACGGTGACGATCAACGGCAAGCAATTGACCTTCGCCGCTGGCGAGGTGCGACTGCTGGGCGTGGTCGGCGGCATACGCCGGACAGAGGATCAGTGGGAGATCACCTGCCGGTTCGCGGTCAACCCGAATAAGACCGGCCTGGTCGTCGGCGACATAACCGGTATCGACAAGCTGGGCTGGCAGTACCTGTGGGTCCGCTACCGGCCCGTCGAGGACGGCGTGGCGAAGGCCATGGTGCGGCAACCCCAGGCCGTGTATGTCGAGGAGGTGTATGAGTACGGCGATTTCGACGAGCTCAAAACATGACCGATGGCTTGCAGAAAGTCCGGCCGGGGGACACGCTGGCGATCCCAGCCAGCACGCATAACGCCTTTGTCGATGCGGCCCGCGCCCACAGGGCGGGCGAGCAGAACCGCGGCCGGCAGGTGCGGCCAGCCCTGGACCGCGCTAGTGTGGTCTGGATTAAGAATACTACGGGCGGCGCGCTAAATCGCTTCTATGTCGTCGGCCTCGGCGGCCCGGTGTTTACCCCCAGCGACGAGAGCTTCTTTAATGAGATCGGTTTCGACGGCGTAACGCCCGCCACGGCCAGCCACGTCGGCCTGTTTGCGGTGCTGCTGGAGCCGCTGGCCAGCGGCGCGATCGGCCTGGGCATGGTCAGCGGCGTGGCGCCCGTCCAACTGAACGTGATCGACGCCGACCACGAGTTCGCCGACGTAAAGGATGGCGACGCGACCGTGCTGGAGACGGGCGACACCGGCATGGCGCAGATCCTCTACAAAGAGTCTGGCACGGGAACGAAGTGGGCGCTGGTGCGAATCGGAACCCCGGCGGCGTCGGTCTTGCCCGCTGGCGACACCGGCGACATTCTTTATCACGACGGCGACGATTGGGTGATCCTTGACGTATCCGCCGCGCCGGCCGTAGTGGGCGATGTGATTTCGTATTACAACGACGGCGGCAAGATTGTCCCGCAGATTGAATCCCCCGTGACGCCGAGCTAGTGCGATGCCAGATACAAACCTATGGCGAAGCAAGGTCAGCGGCAAGCTGATCCGCGTCCCCACGGGGTTGCAGTACGGTGACGATGGGCTTCCAGTCACGACCGAGTACGGCGGCTGCCTGGTGCGCGGCAAGAGCGTTCTGCATCCCCCCTGGGTCGGCGACGCGACGGCGATGAACGCATGGGACTTGGGGGTGCAGCCATTCGACCAGAGTTACGCCGAGTATCACGATCAGGACGTGAGCGGCAGCTTGTGGGTTCCAAAGTATCTCACGATCGAAAATCTGGACAACCTAATAAGCTGCGGCAGCAGCGAAGGCGACGACGCCGTGACCGACCTGAACGGCGCGGCCGACATTCTTCTCACGCAATCGGAGCAATCGTCTCCGATCAACTGGAACGCATGGGTCGGCGCACACAACGGCTGGACGGTTGTTGCCTACGGCCTGAAGCCGGTCGATGACTTCTGGATTGAGATCATCAAGGACTACGGAGGCACCTATTACTCCGCCTATTCGTACGCCCACTGGACCGAGCTGGACGTGCGGAACGTCGCGGGGACGGCCCTGGCGAATATCCAGGTGATCGGCCAGTGCGGAGATCCCGCTGGCGGGCCAGGCGGCGCGACGATCGCTTGTCACGGCGGCGAGCTGGACTTGCTGCTGGGCGACCAGACCTGACCAGATCGCGGCCGAATTTGACGTTTTACTGAAAAGGTCGCATTCGGCCTTGACTCGGCCCCTCGGGGGCCCAAACTGGGGGCATGATAGTCCAAGCCATGAAAGGGTGCAGACCATTAACCGATAAGGAGGTCGCCCGGATCTCCGGCTACTTCGCCAGCCGAGACGCTCGGCGCGACCTGGCCCTGTTCGTGCTCGGCGTAAAGACCGGGTTCCGGATCTCCGAGTTACTGTCTCTGCGGATCGGCGATGTGCTGGCCGGGGAAGGGATCGTCGATCGCGTCCGCGTCTACCGCCGGAACATGAAGAAGAAACGGGAGGGGCGGACCGTGGTCTTGCACCCGCTGGCCAAGCAGGCCCTGGCTGCCTGGCTTCAAGAGCTTCAGGGCCGCGGCCGAACCGATCCGGAGACAGCCGTGTTTCTCAGCCGCAAAGGAGACGCCCTGCCCATAAGCCGCGCCCAGGCGTGGCGGGTGCTCCAGGTGGCCTTCGAGGCCTGCGGCGTCCTAGGCCAAACCGGCACTCACAGCATGCGAAAGACCTTCGCCAAGAACATGTATTCGGCCTTGGGCGGGGACATCATCCAGACCCAGCGCGCCCTCGGTCACCGCAACATCAACACCACCGTCCAATACCTGTCCTTCTCCGAGAAGGAGATCGACGCCGCCATCCTCTCCTCCTGACCGGCCCCCGAGGGGCGGGGCCTACCCGCCCGACGGCCTGCTGGCGATCGGCTTGCACACCAGACAGGCACGATAGCCGTCCGCGATGCAATCGGCGGGGCTGTCGTAGCCCACCAGGTTCCGCTCGGAGATCTTCGCGGCCCACCGACAGTCGCTGTGATGAAAAACATCTCGGCGCGACGAGGCGACGTACGGTTTCGCTCGGGCGGCCGCGCCCCAGGCCGACGCGTTCGGTTTCTGCTGGCGGCGCTTGTCGGCGTCGGAGCTACAGCCAGCCCCCAGGGGGCCCGCCACCGACGCCAGCAGTCCCAGCATCACCGCGTACGCCATGATCCGTCTAGTTGCTCGCCTATCCATGTTTCCACCAGATACTGATCCGCGTGACGAGAAACCAGACCAGCCCGAAGGCCAGGAGCGGGATGCCGACCGGCAGGACGCCGACCATGGTGAGGACAACACCGGCAATCACCATGAGCGTCGACAGGCAGCCGTGGGCCTTTAATTGCTTCGAGGTCTTTTCCGTTGTCACCACCTGACCGGCGTGCTTTGGGTTGTAGGTGGTGCCGGGAACCGGCGCGGCCGGAGCCTGCGGGGGTAAAGCCGGCGGGGCCGAAACCCGCGAGGCCAAAGCCGGCGGCGGTGGAGGCGCGGGCGCCGGGGCCGAGGCGGCGACTGTCGGCACGCGGGCCATGTTGCCGCAGGCCGGGCACTTGTCCGCTTGGCCAGCCAGCGAATCAGGACTGGCCATCGGCGTCTGACAGTTCGGACAGCCGTAGTAGATCATACCTTTGCTCCTTCCTGCCCGCCGAAGCCTTGGCGAAGGCCGATTTCTCGGTTTGTAGTGATCGCATGGTCTGTCCTACTCGACGTTCCGCTTAATCTGGCCCACGGGGATGGTGATCTTGACTACGCCGTCGCCGCCGACGTTCGCCAGCGGCAATGTCAGGATCAATCGCTTCGCCTT
>SDBT01016523.1_pt1 | contig 11680 bp, 10 predicted proteins | sample 2277101 | NCBI WGS metagenome assembly SDBT01 (sample SAMN10404973, study PRJNA504765) | marine sediment metagenome | isolation source: marine sediment core GS10_PC15, 103 cmbsf | place: Arctic Ocean: Southern Knipovich Ridge | collected 2010
TATGACCCGGAACTGGAGAAGAAATACCAGCTGGAGACAACCAAGTAATTTCCCTCAGGCAACTTTCTCTATTTCAACCAGGCAGCTATTGCAGGCGAAGGCACCCCCGGGAGAGGCCTGGTCTCTGGTGAGCACGTTGACGCAGCCGCCGTGGTCGACGCCGTCGCTGTCCGGCTGAAACCAGGCGCCCGCGTCCAGACTGGCAACCCCCGGCATAATATGCTCGGTTACTTTAGCTGTGGTGAGAAGTTTACCACGGTCGTTGTATACCTTCACCTGGTTACCGTTGATTATGCCACGCGATTGCGCATCAGCGGGATTCAGCCAGGCCGCATCATCAGCCAGCGCGTAGAGTCGGGGAATGTCGTGCCACTGTGAGTTAACCCTGGCCCTTGAGTGGGGACTCAACAGTTGCAGAGGGTACTTGCTGCCGGCGGCGTCCTCCCGACCTTCCCAGGCCGGGATATATTTGGGGATGGGGGGTAGCAGAGGGTCTTGCCTGTCTACCAGTTGCTGGCTGCATATTTCTATCTTGCCCGAGGGTGTGGGGAAAGGGTACCGGGCCGGAGCCGCAATCTGTTCCCTGAAGGCAACCCAGGGCTGGTCCAGCGGAATGCGGTGCACCCCTTCGCGTTTGAAAACTTCGTATTCGGGGAGGTCTGGCGCCGCCGCGGTAAATTCCCTGAGCCAGGCCTCATCAGACTTATTATTATAATCGGTTATTCCCAGACGAGTCGCCAGTTCGGTGAAAATGGTCAGGTCTGATTTCGTCTGGGGCAATGGTTCTATGGCCTTGTCCATATGGATAAAGTAAGGCCCTCCGGTCCATGGTTGACCGATATCAATGCGCTCCAGGGTGGTGGTCACCGGGAGGATAATATCGGCAAAGCGGACGGTGGGAGTAAGAAAAAGTTCGTGTGCCACGATGAACTCCGGTGTTTGCAGTGCCGCCACGCCTTTATTGGTATTCAGAAACTGGTTCAATAAATTGCAGCCAACAATATATAGCAGTTTAATATCACCTGGGTAGCCGCCAGGTTTCCCTTTTAACAGGGCATCATAAAAAGAGATGACATGTACGAAATTGGTTGGACTCTCCGGTATGGGTAGAGCCTTGCCCAGGTAACCCAGGGGGATGCGGCCGGTGCCGCCGGAGGCATAACCGCCCGTGACCCCGATATTGCCGGTCATGGCGGCCAGGGTGCTTGCCGCACGGTGATATTGCTCGCCGTAGGCCGTCCGCCCCGGCGCCCAGCTGGCATAAAGGGCGGCCGGTTTGAGAGTAGCGTAGTCCCGGGCCAGCTGTTTTATAATCTCAGCGGGCACACCGGTAATATCCTCGGCCCACCGGGGTGTTTTGGGCACACCGTCTTCTGCGCCCATTACATAATCCTTAAATTGCTCGAAGCCGATGGTATAAGTCTCGATGAAGTGCTGGTCATAGATCGCCTCATCAATCATGACATGGGCCATGGCCAGGAGCATGGCGGTGTCTGTTCCGGGCTTTATGGGTATCCACTGTTCGGCCAGCGCTTTTGCGGAAACGGTGTATCTCGGGTCAACGCAGATAATTGTCACTCCCGCTTTCTTTGCCCGGGACAGGTAGTGGATGGTGTCGGGGCCGAAGCGGGTGACCACCGGGTTCCAGCCCCACATAATGATTAATTCAGAATGGAGAAAATTGTCGCGGCTGGTTCCGGTGAAGGTGGTGCCAAAAGTAACCAGTGAGGAAAAAATGGCTGCTTCCAGGGAAGTATTGCCCCACCAGGTAGTGCAACCTCCGAAAAGGGAGAAAAACCGGCGACCGGCTTTTTGCACGTTATGCAGGCCACCCTGCGAGCCGGTATGGTCCATGAGGAAAATGGCGTGGCTCCCGTAACGGTCTTTGACTCTCTGGAGTTCTCGCGCCACGATATCGAGCGCTTCTTCCCAGGAGATTGGCTTGAAGTCCCCGCTGCCCCTTTTCCCTGCCCTTTGCAGTGGCTGCCGGAGGCGAGCTTCGGCATACACGACCTCTTTCTGGGCCAGACCGCGGGGGCAGGCTTTCAGGCCGGGCACCGGCCCTTCTTCGGTGTCGATTCTGGTAATGGCGCCTTCTTTAACGTGCACTTTCAGCAGGCATCGGCCACCGCAGTCATAGTCGCAGCTGGTGGTCACCACCCTGCTTCGGGAGTCTGAACGGGCGCTTTTGGCCATGGTTACATCTTTTCTTTTTCCTTTATTTCCAGACCGATGCTGAACGCTTTGCCCTGGAGTTTACCAATGTCGTAATACTGCCGGGGCGGGTCTCCCAGAAAGGCCAGCGGCTTCACTTTGTCCAGGTCAATCCTGCCGTCGGCGAGACAGTCGCTGGAAACGTGGACCTCCTCAATCCGGCCGACGTAGAGCGTATGGCTACCCAGTTCCAGGGAATGCAGCACACTGCATTCAATATTAATCGGGCACTGTTCAATCATGGGCACCGTGTCCAGCTTGCCGTAAAACACGGTGAACTGGCAGTCCTTGACCTTGTCTACCTTGGCGCCGGAGGCGATGCCGCAGTAGTCGACTTCTTTTACCAGGTCGGCGGAAGGGATGTTGACGGAGAAAGTCCGGTTCTGCTCAATGCCTTTGTGGGTATGACGGCTGCCTCGTATGGCAACCGCTACCATGGGCGGTTCGGCATTAACTATGTTACCCCACGCCACGGTCATGAAGTTTGGCCTGCCATCGACATTGGCACCTACCAGGAGTGCGGGCATCGGATAAATACTGGTTCTGGGACCCATCTGAACTTTGGCCATGTATGTACCCCCTTTAAATGATATTCGCTGGATTCTTAATAACGGGCTGCGATTTGTAAATGACTGCCTTTTTCGGTTAAAATATATATAAGAAGGCAGGTAAAGGCCTGCCTTTCTGTTGTATGAGAAACATCAAGCGTCTTTATTATACCACACGTTTGCTTTGTACTTACGCTACTTATTTGACGCTGTTGCCGTTTGCTCAGGGCAAATTTGTAATAATTTTTTGAGTTTTTATTAAGAATTAACGCTGGTATCTTAACAGGTTATTAACCCTCTGGTTCTTTACTGGAAGAGGTGATAAATAATCGATGGCGATTACGGAGATGGAAGAGGCAGGGATGAGCAGAGAAAGGTTTCCTGAAACGGTTAATGGCGATTTGAAAGAGACAAATCTTCGCTCGGAACGTATTAAAGTGGGGCATCTTGATATCCACTATCTGACGGGAGGGGAAGGTGAACCTCTAATTGTCATTCACGGCGGTGGTGACAGCGGCCGTGCCTGGCTGAAAAACGCGACTGAGCTCTCCAGGTATTATCAGGTCTACGTGCCTGATCTCCCCGGTTTCGGTCGCAGCAAGGGGAGTGGTGTGGACTTCGATCTGTCTTCATACGTCACATTCGTGGAGGACTTCTCCCGCAGTCTGGGGTTGAAGCACTTCCACCTGGCCGGGCATTCGCTGGGCGGTGGCATCGCCCTGCACTATGCCCTGGAATTCCCGCATAAAATCAAGCGGCTGGTATTGATAAGCAGCCTATGCCTGGGAAGAGAAATCGCTCTCTGGTCCAGAATTCTGTCCCTGCCCATTTTTTACCGAATCGCGAAGAAAACCGTAGTCTCTATATTTAAAGCAATAGGCTGGCTGGTCAGGAAGTTAAATTGCCCGCTGGAAAAGTTAACCCCGCCCTCTCTCTTCAGGATGAGCATTGGGAAAAGTATAATGACCGCAAAGGGGCAGACCACTGTCCTGGTGAACCGCCTTTCCGAGTTACTGATGCCAACGCTGCTCGTCTGGGGCGCCAGGGACCCGATTGTGCCGGTTTGCCATGCCTACCTTGCCGCCGAGCGGATTCCCAATTGTCAGGTGCGCATTTTCCAGGATTCCGGGCACAGCGTCTACCGACAGAGAATTCGCGAGTTTTCCGACGTGCTGGTACGATTTCTGGGCTAGAGAATTGCTTCGATAGCTGCCGCCAGTCCGCTGTGGTCAACATCCAGAGTAACGTAATCGGCGATTGACTTTACCTCATCCTCGGCATTTCCCATGGCGATGGCGAGGCCGGCCGTCGTCAGCAGCGAGATGTCATTGGTGCCATCTCCTACCGCGATAACCTCGCTGAGAGGCACTTCCAGGTGGGCGGCCAGCTTCTCCAGGGCTTTCCCCTTGGAGACGCCGGGCGCGAGGACATTGAAGAAATTAACTCCGGGATAAGCCGGCGTTCTTGCCAGCGAGAAGTCAAGATGGTGCTCAAGCTGTCGGCGGAAGTCAGCAGTTTTGACCGCTTCCTCGGGACTGATGCTCACCAGGCCACCCTTGATGACTCTCTCCCGCTCCCAGACCTGGCGGAAGTCAACGATGGTCGGGTACGTGCTGAAGAAATCGCGGTGGGCCTGGGATGACCACGTCTCTCGCTCCACGAAATAATGCGTCACGGTGAACAGTTCAAGGTCAACGCGGCACTCGTGCGCAGCATCAATCATCTGCCTCACCAGCTCTTTGCTGATTGGGCTCGCGTATATTTCTTCACTGGAATCGAGGCGGCTGACCAGCGCGCCGTCAAACAAAACGTGGTAGCTGTCCAGTGAAAGCTCCCTTATAATGCCCACGGTGGCCTGAAGGCCGCGTCCTGTGGACAGGGCGACCTGTATGCCCGCTTCTTGGGCCCGGGACAGTGCTTCCCTGTCCCTATCTGAAATTGTGCCGTACCTATTTACCAGCGTACCGTCAATATCAATCGCCAGAAGCCTGTAGGCATTATCAGTCAATCTTATCTCCTTCCGGTATTATTCAGCTTGCAGATAGGTCAGGAGGGTCCTGGCGTTATTCAGGGCAAATCCCTCCGCATCATTATTGAAGTAAATATAAATCTTATCCAGTGTGCCGGCCAGTTGAGCCAGTTTTTTTGCCCGGTCAGCCAGCTCTTCATTTGAGTAGTTGCTGGAGTATAGAGTGCCACTGCCGTGAAACCTGACGTAGGCGAAGTCGGCGGTAGCCACGAGCGGGCAGGTGAGTTCGGGCATATCGAAGATGCAGAGGCCGATATTGTACCGGCGCAGGATTTCGAAGACGTGATCATCAAGCCATGACTCGTGCCGGAACTCGAAAACGTGGCGCAGGCCATGCGGCAGCTGGACGAGAAATGACTCCAGCACTTCGTCGTCGCGGTGCATGCCGGGCGGTAGCTGGTAGAGAAGCGGGCCGAGCTTTTCTTTAAGAATCTCCGCCCTTTTCAGGAAATTCTGCAGTGGCTCTTCAATATCCCTGAGACGCTTGATGTGAGTGATGAACCGGCTCACCTTGACGGCAAAGGTGAAATCGGACGGTGAAGATTTGTACCAGTTGGCGAAGGCGTCTTCCGAAGGCAACCGGTAGAAGCTGTTATTGAGCTCAACGGTGTGGAAATGGCGGGCGTAAAATTCCAGCCAGCTTGATTTGGCCAGCTTCGGCGGGTAAAACGTATCACGCCAGTGCTCGTAGTGCCAGCCGGAAGTGCCAATTAGATAGTTGGTCGTCATACTTTCTAACGCTCGATTTCATTCTAGCACCTCGCTGAATAGACTTCCACGCCGCTCTAATGGTATCTTGTATGGGGAACGCTGCCAGCCGTTTCACGGGCAGTTATTACCGGTAAACTATCAAAACCCACGGGAGAAAGCATGAATTCCACCGTAAAAAAAACACTGGTGCAATGTGACTTTGACAACACCATCGCCGAGTTTGACGTGAGCTTTATGCTCCTCGATGCCTTTGCCGATGGCGACTGGCGGCAGATTCTGGAGGAATACCGCGAGCACAGGATACCGGTCGGCGTGTTCAGCCAGAGGACTTTCGCCATGATAAAGGCCGATGAGAAGACCATGCTCGATTACCTCTTTACCGGGGACAGGATGAGCATCCGCCCCGGATTCAAGGAACTGCTGGACTGCTGTTCAAGGCGAGGGTTTGAGTTTGTGATTACCAGCAACGGGCTGAAATTTTACATCGATGCTATCCTGAAACATATTGGCGTCACGGGTATCAGGGTATTCGCCGCGCATACCGAGTTCAGCCCGGATGGGCTCAGGATTACCTATACCGGCCCTGATGGCCAGCCGGTGCTGGACAGCTTTAAACGGTTATACGTGGAACGTCACCTGAGCCAGGGCTACCGGGTGGCCTATATCGGCGATGGTTATTCGGATATAATCCCGGCCGGCCTGGCCGATTATGCGTTCGCCCGCGATGACCTGCTTGATCACTACCGGGAGCAAAATCTTAAATGCACACCCTTCAACGACCTCAATGATGTGGTGAAGGGGCTGGAGAGGATATCATAATTCTAATCTACACCGCTGGGCGTGCGGGATGTGGTTAGGACGTTGGAGAGGGAATAGTAACATTCCTCTATGAAGCGCAATAGCCGTAGTTCGGAAAAAGAACTAGTTAACAAGAGTCTATATTAGAGTCCAGACTCAGAATGTGTCCCATTTTCACTTGTATTGACAGAACGTTCTCCCGTTCCAGTTTGATGTCTGCGAACTAGAATCACATGCCAATCACCATAACAATAAATACCTTGAAAAACTAAACCACCTAACAGTCCATAGGTTATCTCTGGCGTTAGAAAGTGCATGCCAGTTGTGAAACTAAGACTAATTAGGAACGAAGAGTAAAGCCAATGGTGAAGATGAACCCCCCATCTTCTAAGAGGAATAACAACTGACCTTACTTTACCTCGTTCTCCTACTGATTTGCCTGCCAAATACTTAGATGCGAGAAAACCTATAAGCCAGCTCAACAAAAAAAGATAGCCGAGCATAATAGCAAAGACTAATGTTGATAGGATAGCAAATAGCCTTTTCTTCATCTAGGCAACGCCCCCGATAATGGTACCATACGCTAGAAATTAACCCTAGGTGTACGGAATGTGGTTCCTCTTGGCTTTATTCTTTTGAACTAATGCGGTGAAGTCGATTTAAAGCCTCGTTCTTCTCACTTAGTCCCAGCTTTGTTTTATTGATTGCCCTGGCGAGCAGCCCGATGCTCTGGTCGTAGGTCTTACGGTCAACGGGGTAGGGGATGCCGTCTTTACCGCCGTGGGCAAAGGTGTAGCGGGCGGGGTCGCGGTAGCTGGGGGCAACGCCGTGTACCAGTTCGGAGATGAGGCTCAGCGCGCGGAGCGTCTTGGCACCGACCCCGGAAAGCCCCAGCAACTGCTCAAAATCTTCGGGCTGGCGCTCGTAGGTGCTGAGCAGGATGCGGCTCAGGCTGTCGGGGTGGAGGTCATTGACCAGTAGCTGGTGGCGGGCAGGGAGGCTTAAGGTTTTTAACCTTTTCAGTTCCGACAATGTTTTTTCCGGCTTTTCCCCGGTGGCGATGCTGGTGATGGTGCTGCGTGCCGGGTCGCTCTCGCTGGCCACGAGGTTGAGCACCTGGGACTTCATCTGGGAAAGCACCGCCGAGTGCGGTTCATTGACGAAGCTGCTGACCGCTTCCCCCAGCCAGTGGTAGCGGCGGGCGTAGTGATTTGTTTCATTCATGCCCTGCTGGACCACCGCCCAGTGGCTGTTGCCGGTAAAGAAGAAGGTGTGATGGTAGAGCTGATAGCCATCCTGCACCGCAGCACTGTCCACCTTGGCTGACATACGGCTGGCATAGATCAGTGGCAGCGGGTCCAGGGAAAGGCGGTCGCCCCACTTTTCCAGCTCGTTTGGGGTCTGGCGAGAGGCCTTCCCCTTACCTCCAGCCACGTAAAGGCCGATGTCCCGTTCCATGCCCTTGACCGCTTCCTTGAGCGCACCGCAGAGCGTGGTGGTGACCCCGCTGCTGTGCCAGTCAAAGCCCAGTATGCAGCCCAGGGACTGGAACCAGTAAGGGTGGGAGAGCCGGCGCAGCATCTCCTCAGGGCCGAAGTCGGTGACGATGGCCAGCGTGATTTCCCGCGCCAGTTTCACCATGCGCTGAAAAAGCCAGGGTGGCGCCTTACCGTAATGAAGGGGGAGGTTGGCAATGCCGGTGCGGGTGGGGACGGTCATAATATGTCCGCCTTCCCGCTAATGTCCACAGGCAGCGCAACTGCTTGCGCTGCAGCTCGTGCAGGAGCTTCCGCTGCCGGAGACACGGGACGTTAATCCACTGCTGTCCCGGGACAGGGCAACACAGGGCGACATGATTCGTCTGGCCTTATTCTGGCAGCGAGGGCAGGAAGCACCTTTATCCGCCTCGCTGAACGGCCTCATCAACTCAAAGGTGAGCTCACAATCAGAACAGGTGTATTCATAAATGGGCATCTTTACACTCCCATATAAAGTTTACGGCTTTTCCGGCTTTCGGTCAATTCAGCTCAGGGAAATGGGGTATTGGCCGTGCTCTTTGGCGGCTTCATACATGGCAAGTATATTCTCCACCGGCACATCAGGCTGGAGGTTGTGCACCGCGCAGAGGATGTAACCGCCACCGGGAGCAAGGTCGCCGATGCGCTGCCTGACTTCCGCTTTTACATCATCGGTGGTGCCTTTGGGCAGCACGGTCTGGGTATCGATGCCGCCCCAGAAGCTCAGGCGGTCCCCAAACTCGGCGGCCAGCCTGGCGGAGTCCATATCTCTGGCGGCGACCTGTACCGGGTTAAGGGCATCGACGCCAAGCTCAATCAGGTCTGGTAAAAGCTTGTAGATTGAGCCACAGGAATGGAGATGAATGAAGGCGGAAGTGTGCTTCTTTACCATGTCGAAATATTTTTTGTGGCGGGGCTTGAAAAGTTCCCGGTAGAGTTCCGGAGAAACGATAAGTCCATTCTGAAATCCCAGGTCTTCGCTGAAAGCCACCACATCAACCAAATCACCACCTGCCTTCAGGATTTCGGTGGCGACGGCGGCATTGTGTTCTACGGCGGCATCAAATAAGGCCCCGGCCAGTTTTTTATCCACGGCCAGGTCAATGAACCAGTCTTCAAAACCACGCACGAACTGGGTCGTGTGTACGAACGGAACCGGGAGTCGTAGCACGATGGCGCAATCAGTGTTCTCCCGATAGTACAAGATTCGCTCACGCAGTCCCCGGGTATAACCGGGGTCAGAGGGGTCAGGCCAGGGAAAGCTGGTGATATCCTGAATGGTTATCGGTCCGGCGAGGGGACATTTTACCAGGTCATAGTAGAATGAACTGGCTGGCTTGCGACGCACCACCCCGTATTCATCCTGGTAGCCGTCTTCTCCGACCTGGATAGCTGGCTTGCTATCAGGTACCCCCGGAAGCGCGGCACGTAAATCTATGTCCAGTGCCTGAAGGATGGGCTCGTGCACGGCGGCGGTCTGCATCATTTTATTAATTATGGTATCTTCAGCCTCGATGCCGAAATGGGCTTTCAGTTTTTGATAGGTCGCGATGTGGGCACTGGTACAGATAGTGCTGCCAAAGTCAAGAGGTACCCTATCCGGCTCCTGGTGGCGCAACGCCCTGACAACCCTTTCGCGGTGGCTTAAAGGCATACCATCACCTCCGGTGCAGAGTATATAATAATCGACTTACTAAGTATACCGCTGCTTTGACCGCCTCAGCAACGCAGTAGTATACTGGCGATAATACAGAACCATCACGGAGGTATTGATGAATATCGAGGCTTTGGCAGAAAAATTAACCTCCTGGATAAGAGATGAGATAACGGCGAGAGGGAGCCTGGGAGCAGTGCTGGGGGTGAGCGGTGGCATTGATTCCTCGGTGCTGGCGGTACTGTGCCAGCGCGCTTTCCCCAGGAACACGCTGGGCGTGATGATGCCCTGCCACAGCAATCCCGACGACAAGGCGCACGCACAGGCGGTGGCTGAAAAATTCGGCATTCCCACGGTAGAGGTGGTTCTCGATGAGATATATGGTACTCTGCTGGAAAAATTGCCCGATTTGAACACCGATACCGCGCTCAGGCATCTGGCCCAGGCCAATTTAAAACCCAGATTGAGGATGGCGACGCTTTATTATATCGCCAACCAGCTCAAATATATGGTGACCGGGTCAGGCAACCGGAGCGAAGTGGCCATTGGCTACTTTACCAAGTACGGAGATGGAGGGGTGGATATCATGCCGCTGGGCAACCTGGTCAAGCAACAGGTGAAAGAGCTGGCACGCTTCCTCGGCATCCCCCAACCGATTATTGATAAACCGCCTTCGGCAGGGTTGTGGGACGGGCAGACCGATGAAGCAGAGATGGGGATGAGCTACGAGGCGCTTGATGGATTTATTCTCACCGGTGAAGCGTCGGACGAGATGCGGAAAAAGATTGAAAAGATGATGGCCGGCAGCGCCCACAAGCGCTCACTGCCGCCGATACCCGAGTTTTAAAGTCGGATTTCGGCTGCTTTTCTGTATCCTCGTTTTCAGCTACCATATACTGGCAGCTATGGGTACACTGGTACGGTCATTAAGCGTGATGGCGTCTTTAGTACAGCTGGCGCGGCAGATGCCGCAACCGTAACAGCGCCGCGGGTCGATTACTACTTTTTTATTGGCTGCGCTGTACCCCATCGCGCCGAACTGGCAGGCACGCATGCACTGGCGGCAACCGTTGCATAATTCAGGATTCAATTCCGCCACGTACTCGGCGCGGAACATGACGGGAAAGCCATACGTCACCGTGGACCGCATGGCCATACAATCGGAGCGGTCACAGTTGCAGATACCCCCGATGAATGGAGTCATGAAGGTCCAGACGCTATGGCAGAGGCCCTCTTTCTCATGCTGGCGGAAGCTGTCCAATGCTTCTTCCCTGGTCAGCGTTTCCAGGCCGGCCGTGTCCGGCCCTGTCAGGTAACTGGCGTCAATTTCCTCTATTATCTTCCGCATCTCCCCTTCTTGAGGCGCCATGCTGATTCCGTAGCAGTAACGCTGCTCCGTACCCAGGTTGGCCTGGCGGCACATACATGCCGTTCGTATAACGCTACTGACGAAACCGAATATACGTTCAACGTCCTCGATTGGCAGCACCTGGCCGAAGTGTACTTTTTTCTGCCGGCCTGACAGGTAAGGTGTCAGCACCCCTCTCACGAAAGCCGGTGCCCGGTTAAGTCCTTCGAGTTTCCCCACTTCTTCGGCAAGCTTTTCAGGGTGTGAGAAAAAATCGGCGATAAACTTGCGTCGCCTCAGGTCACTCAATAAGTCTTCCGAGTAATTCCTGGCCTGTAGATACCACTTCTTGCCTTCTCCGTGTTTATGACAGAATTCGCACATTTCCCCCCCCCTTGACCCATATTCAATTAAGGTAACCGCCAGGCACTTTAATATTCAGGACATTGCCATTATAGTCCCATATAATTATTTGTCAATATTATTTACCTATAGATGCTCTTGTTTTGCTTAACATTGTCTGCTACTATGTTAAAAAGGCAGATGATTACCGAAAGAGAGAAAGCTTTAGAGCTGGCGATCGGCCAGATTGAAAAAAAGTTCGGCAAAGGCGCGATTATGAAGCTGGGGGAGTCCGCAGGACGCACTCCCGTGGAAGCTATCCCCAGTGGCTCGCTGGCTCTGGACCTGGCCTTGGGTATCGGCGGTATTCCCAAAGGTCGGGTCACGGAGATATTCGGTCCGGAGGCATCCGGGAAGACTACCCTGGCCCAGCATATCATTGCGGAATCACAGAAACGTGGCGGTATGGCTGCCTATATTGATGTTGAACATGCGTTAGACCCACCCTATGCGGCAAAT
>SDBT01016524.1_pt1 | contig 11680 bp, 14 predicted proteins | sample 2277101 | NCBI WGS metagenome assembly SDBT01 (sample SAMN10404973, study PRJNA504765) | marine sediment metagenome | isolation source: marine sediment core GS10_PC15, 103 cmbsf | place: Arctic Ocean: Southern Knipovich Ridge | collected 2010
CTGATAATTTTTCATTCCTGCTGGAGATATCCCAATCTTCTTCTTGAGTCCTTTCGCTGTAGGAATTGGAAATTTCTTGTTATTATTATTGTAGGTCTCATCTACTTCTTGCCATACATTGTCTGGAAGCACAAACTCCAGTACTTGTAGGGGACGGTTTGACTGAAGCAGTTCTACTGTAGCAAAATCTATGGTTCGAGATGTTGGGTCTCGGAAGAAAATAGAGCCTTCTGTCATTAGTACCCCAATGTTAGCTGATTGTAAATGACATGTCCATCTCGTTTGTTAGTGGTATTATTGAACTCTGGAATTTGTGTAATAGCAGAAGCATCTGCACTCATGAAGACATTGCCTGCATCTATCTCTGCAAGGTTCTTGAGTCCTACAATTGAAGCAACTTCATCATGAACTAGTACTCTCAAATCAAATGCCCCTCCTGGACCGAATGCTTCTTTGACCATGTTGAAGATGAATCCAAGGGCAGCGATCACTGTGGCAAGTATTGGAATTGTTCTTCCAACTCTTCCCAGGGAGCCTGCTGCTGAGGCTCCAAGCAATTCATTTGATATGAGTTGACCAGGATTGCCAATCCCTGAGGTAATTTTATTGATAGTATCTTTGATATTAGCTCTGAATTCTTTCTGAGCTTTCTCAATTGCCTTGAGCTTGGCATCCATCTGTCTGACTATCTTGGCTTGCTTCTTTGCTTCATTGTTTGCTTCTCTGGATGCAAGCTTATCTCCAGCACTGGAGCCTTTTCCAGTTAGTTTTTTCTTTGCAGTAGCAATGTCTTTTAGTTGAGCAAGTTTTGCTTTCTCTCTGTCTAAATCCTTTTGAGAAATAACAATATCATCAATCTCTCCATCTTCTTCTACCATGATTCTATCACTCTGTCTTGAGTTTATGAACTATTTTTGATTTCTTGGATTTTATTATTGACTAGCTGTTTGTATCGCTGAGCTACTTCATACTGTTTTTCACGTACAGTATCCCTGATGATGTGAGTTGCCTCTAATCCAGGATGCTCCACTGATGCAACAATAATCAGAGATGTTGGAGCTCCAGTGATGGTCTTTGCTCTGAATGCCAGATATGGATTGCCACGTATCGTATGGGGGGGTATACCCCCCTCCCTACCTTCAGCAACATCGAAGCCTGAGCCCACCAAAAGTTCATTAATAATTGTGTATTTTATCTTGTTTGTTGTAATTTTTACATCTCCCACTATCACCTCATCTATGATTCGAATGGAGTAATTTTCTGCATACATCTTGGTCTTGATTGCCTCAACTGTGATATCCTCAATTGCCTGCTCTGCAAAGATATCTCTCTGTCTCAGAAGGGCTCTGAGCTTTCTCAAACGTTTTTCTAAAACTTCTATCTTGGTCAAGCACTTCTCACAAATGATGTGAGTGTTACTGGTACAAATCTCAATATGTAGGACTCGGTTGCCTCCTCTCCTTCCTTGTTTCCTGGTACAATTTCAGTCACTCTTGCAGTAAATGTCAAGGTTGCAGTATCTGGAACCTGGTTGACTGATTCCTTGACAATTGTGATAAGTGGGAATGAGCCTGCAATTATAGCGTCTATCCAAAATGACAGACTGTCAGCATCAACTGGAGTGGCTGGAACTTCTAAAACATCTGTAGTGAATGGGACTTCAAATTCTCCCTCACTGATAATCTCAGCAGGAAGCACATCTATTCCCCCACCTTGGACAGTCCTTCTCTCAGCTCGTCTGCCAATTGTAAGTCTGATATCAACATGGTCTTTCCACTTGTTGCCATTGGTCTGGACACTTCCCTTGAATGCTACTACGACTTTCGCTGTAAGAGACTGATCTGCCATTAGAATTAATTCCTCAATTCTAGTAAAAGGAAGTATCTATTATGTAGTAGGGTCTACAAGTACGGTCAGTGTGGCAATGAATCCATCTATCTCCTGACCTTCCAACTGGGGGATTCTTCTGGTTCTCTCAAAGATGATGTCCTTGCAGAGTGGGCTTCCTCCAGTAGGGAGTTCCAATGTGATAAAATCATACAGTCTCTTCTCCAAGAGTACCCAAAATCTATCCACTTCCTTCTCGGCTTCGTTGTAGTCATCCATCTGCACTACCAGAATGATATCATACCTTGCAGTTAGTGCAACTGAAGACCTCACTGTTCCAACATCTGGGCCTCGGTGCTTCTCCTCCATCCATCTCTCAGCATTTGTGATGACAATTGCAGGATGGTTCAGGTCTGCATAGTCCTTGTTGGGAGGAGTTCCAACTAACACTGTCCTGATAAAGTCTTTTGTCTTTCCAACGAGGAGGGGGTCTGCATCCAGGATTGCCTTTATCCTGGTTTTGGTTAGATTAGAGTCATGGGGTATCATGTGATATTGCCTTTTGCCTTCTGGACGAAGAGGTCAAACTCACAGACAGTATTTCTGTTTCCACCAGTATCTTGCAGATGGACTTCTCCTCTGTAGTTTCCTGGAACCTGGTTCTCAGACTGGGTTTTGGTGATTGTCCAGATCACATTTGGAGAGGTAATTGTAAAATCAGCATCATCAATTGTGTCTAAAACTTTGGTTTTACTTTCAGTTAGGATGTAAATTTTGGTCTTTGTAACATCAAATCCAGAGATATCTATAGTATCTCCAGCAGAGTCCACACACCTGATGGGATTTACATCTCCATACTCTCCCCATCTAAAGCTTAGCGTCATACCTATTCATCCAAGTCACTAGCATTTATGGCATCTGTCCCTCTTGTGAATGCTGTGGCATCAGTTCCTCTGGCGAATCCTGTAGCATCAATTGACTTTTTGAAGATCTTCTTGAAGCCTGTTACCAGTGAGGATATTGAGATTGTATCAGCTAGACTTCTGGTGTACTCTACGAATCGGGATACTGTGTCAGATATTGATTGAGTATCAAGGATAGTCCTCACATGTTTCTGAGTTCGGGATAGATTCTCAGAGATTGATATTGTTTCAGCTAGGCTTCTGAAGTACTGTATCATCCTGGTGACAGTATCTGATTGAGTTACAGTGTCAGTGATGGTTCTGAGATGATTCTGGATTCTGGTGACAATGTCAGAGGATACAATGGTGTCAACGAGTTGTCTGGCACTGGCTTGTATCTTGGTGAGAAGATCAGAGACTACCACAGTCTCTTGGCTTAACTCTCTACCATTTCCAGCATTGTATAATGATATGATTTCAGCAGGAGACAAGACTCTGCCCCACACTGACATCTCATCAAGGTCTCCTGGAAGGAAAGATGCGTCTGCTGTGTTCTGTCCTATCTCCCAAGCCCTTTCTGGATTGTCTGTGTTTGTGAAATTGTGACCACCAGATGTCTCTATTGCATTGCCATTGATCTGAACTTTTAGATCCCCTGTAGCATCATCATAGGTAAATGCTAAAAATTGGAATGTAGTGTCATTGTCAAATGTCTCAGTGGTTACAAATTGAAAGTCGTCAACTGTTACCTTGCCCAGGTCAAATGTGATTGTTCTGTTTGTGTTGACTCTTAATCCTATTCCACTATCATTTGCATTTCCATTGGTCTGACCAAATGGGAATACTTGTCCTGCAAAATTATCAAACTTTATCCAAGCTACAACTGAGAACTTTGATCCATCCACTGTTAATTTCCATTCTGCTACAGAAGCTCCCAATGCTCTACCTTTGCCAGTTGTTCCATTGAGAGATAAAGCCTGTTTGATTTTTCCAAGAACTCCCTGGGTAAATCCACCAAGTAGCGTTAGATCAGAGTTTGGTATCTCATCTACACTTCCAACCTCAGCAGCTCTATTGAGGACGTTTCCACTTGATTCATCAAATTTGTAGTATGCCAGAAGCCTGTCAAGACTGAAGTTTGTTGAGGGACTTCTGAAGTAAGCTATCATCCTGGAGAGAGAGTCTGAGAGGGAGATAGTATCAGTCAATGTTCTAAAGTATTGAACCATCTTGGACAGTGTATCAGAAACTGTGATGGTCTCAGTGAGTGTTCTGAGTTTGGCTAGAACTCTGGTGACTACATCTGAGGTAGTGATTGTGTCACTGAGGCTTCTGGTGTATGTCACCATTCTGGATAATTGGTCAGAGACAGAGACCGTATTGGAGAGGCTTCTCATGTAGGCTACCATCCTGGACAGAGTATCAGAGATGGATAGTGTATCTGAAAGAGTTCTCAATAATTTTCTGATTCCTGTCAACACATCAGAGACAGAGATAGTATCTGAGAGACTTCTGAAGAATCCTTTGGCTCTGCTTAATACTTCTGAGATAGATACAGTATTGGATAGACTCCTGAAGTATTGAACCATCCTGGATAATGCATCTGATACTGTGATGGTATCAGCTAAGCTTCTGAAGAATCCTATTGCCCTAGTGTCTACATCAGAGACAGAGATAGTATCACTGAGGCTTCTTGTATGTTCTTGATTCCTTGTGACCTGGTCAGACAGTGATGGTGATTCAGATAATGACCTGAAGTACTGAATCATTCTTGTAAGAGAATCAGAGACTGAGATGGTGTCTGATAGTGATCTGAAGTGAGCTTGGAATCGTGTCAACAAGTCTGAGACTGTTACGGTATTGTTCAGTGACCTCATGTACTCAATCATTCTGGTTAGTGAGTCAGATTGTGTAATGGTGTCAGATAGAGTTCTGAGTAGCTTTCTGATTCCTGTCACATCATCAGATACTGTGACAGTCTCTGCAAATTCTATTTCTAAGGTAGTAAGCCCCTCTACAGTGTCACTGACTGTCACAGTGTCAGCATCACTTCTGATATAGCATTTGATTCTACTAAGGGCATCTGAGAGAGTGACAGTTTCATTCAAGCTTCTGAAATATTGAATTACCCTAGATAGTACATCTGAGATTGTTTCAGATTCTGTCAGATTTCTGATATGATTCTGGACTCTGCTGAGTACATCAGATATGGTGACACTTCCAGTGACACTTCTGGTGTATTCAATGAATCTGGTCACTGTGTCAGATGTATTGACTGTGTTATCAGTCTCTGAAAGAGCTCTAGTATGTTGCTGAATTCTGGACAGAGTCTCTCCAAGTGAACCAAGTGCATCTGTGATGCTTCTGACATGACCTTGAGTCCTAGTGAGTGTCACTCCAATTGTACCAAGTGCCTCAGTTGGAGGTTGCCTGTTGTATGTAGAGCCTTCTCTGTTTAACTGCTCAGTGATTGATAGTGCTGCGTTTGGAATTGGGACTCTGTTGTATGTAGAGCCAGCTCTTGATAGAGTGGATGATACTGTTACTGTGTCAGATAGGCTTCTATCAAAAGTTGGTCCTGCTGCAACTGATAATATGTTGAATTGTATTGCTACACATTGGTCACTAGCCCATGTTCCAAAAGTCGCATCTAAGGTTCCACCTCCTGAAGCCATATCTTTCTCTGCAACTGCAAGACCAGCTCCATTGGCTCCTCCACTACTTCCAGCTACTCCAACATCTGTCCCACTTGTCCATGTTACTACATCTCCAGAATCCAATCTGTCTCTATCTACACATACTGCTGCGATTGCGAGAGTATCATCAGTGCCTGTTGTGATTGCTGGTGCTGCTAATGTAGTTGCTGCAGAACTTGTCGCTTCTGTACCGATAATATCAGCAATATCAGCTATGGCGATTCCATTATCCACTCCACTAATTCTGAGAGCCATGAATCTTCCTTGTTGTGAGCCAGTCCAGGTGACATCCTGTGTTGTCTCACTTCCTGATGCTCTTCCAACTAAGACATTAAGACCACAATTTCCTTCTGTGACGTCAAGAATTTCGGTCATAGTTATTCCTCCAGAACTTGCAAGAGATGAAATATCTCCATCTGATGCGAAAATAATTACGATAATATCATCTGCTGCAACTGAAGCTGGCAGTGTTACTGTATCAGATGTGATGTTGCTTGTACCTGTATCTGTCTCTGCTGTTCCTTCAAGAACTGGGACTGCCATAATTGAGATCTTAGAACTATCTAACTAAAAGCAGTATTTCGGATGTAATAGAGATGATAATAGGCATCAATCACTGGGCTGTATGCCTTTCTGCCTGTGTCCTGGTAGCCCAGTTTTGCATAATCATGTGCAAAGAATCGATCTCTATGATAGTCTGATGTCTCAGATGCTATCACATAGGACTTGGCAATTCTCTTGAGATGAGCCACAATGGGGATGACAGTTGCAATTGGTAGATGATTCAGGACAGAACTTGTGAAGACCGCATCATAGGAGTTGTCTGGTATCTTACGTAAGACAGTCTCATCACCAATCTTCACATTAATTCCAAGTTCCTCTGCTTGTCTTACATGAGTCTCATTGATGTCAATTCCAGCATACTTTAATCCTGGTAGATATTTCATCATCTCATATCCATTCTTTCCCCAAGCTGAACCAAACTCAAAGACTGAATCTGGATTCAGGTCAGTGATGAACTTGTGAACCATAATATGGCATCTCCAGATGTCTGGGCCAAAAGTTTCAGATTTGTAGATTTGTTTGACTTGTTCTAAGGAAAGTAACTTCTTATCCAAGTGTGATAACCCATGTGACTTGCAGGGTATCGGTATTAACTAAGTTTGCTGAAGTAAATGTACCTTCATGTGAAAGTATTCCAGTTCCTTGAGCTCCTGCTCTATCAAAGAGTCCTGATTTTTGGACTGCGGTTACGGAACCAGTTGCAGTAAATGTGACCACTAGTGTGGATTGATTACTTCCAGGAGTGTGAGTTTGTGTAGTTGCTTCAAGTCTTGCTAGACCAGAACTATCCACTTCTCCTGGCATAGTTGAGTCTTCAGTGGATGGTGATGTTGCATTGGTTGAAACTGCGATATAGTTGAATCCTCCTCCTACTGTAGCAGAGCCTTCAGTGTATGAGATTTCATGAATTTCATCTCTTCCATCATCTACTAGAAGATTGTGAACATCTCTACAGAGTATATCTTCATCTGGTCTTCCTGGATTCTTGACTACAGAGACATATCCATGAATAGTGTGATGCTCAACACCTTCTCTCATTTGCTGGATGGTTGTTCTGAGACCATCTGAGAGTAGTGTTGAATCTAAGAGTCCATCCATTGAACTGATTAATTTAATATCTTTAGAAGTGTGAGATAGTGATTCTGGTTTTTCCATTAGTCCTTACTCTCCTTTTGTGGTTTACTGCAATCTGCACATAAAATCAAAGGTACTTCCCTTGATGGTTTAATTTTAGCAATTTTATCAAATTTGACATTTACTCCACACTGCTCACAATCTGTATTTCCAATGTAGCGATGGTCAAGCTTCTGTCTGTGTTCACGATTTTCTTTCATACTGTCAGTAGTGAATTGATGATGATCGTAGTTACACTTGAAAATTCCCATGCTAGAGGTTGAATCTTAAGTATTAAGAGAATTAAACAGACATTTTGCTGGGACATTTGGATAGGTCTGAGCATTGTATGTCATCTTCATCATACCCCTGGAGATGTCTCTGACATTCCATTTGTTGAGAAGGAAGAACTGGTGAATCTTTGTAGTGAGTTTTTCTGCATAACTTCTCTTTGCTGGATTGTAGTCTATTATCGGGACGCAGTTCTTGTCATGGATTACCATTCTCTGGTCTGTGTGATAGTGGTAGTTCTGAAATGCTGGAATGAACCTTGGTGTCCATAGTTCCTTTGATGACCTTGCAGCAAATGCTCCAACCAGTCCAATCTTGGGCCATATCTGATCTAGTCCAGCTCCTTGCTTGTCAAGCCACATCTCCTCAAGTCCACTATGGAACCTGATGAATTCATCTCCATCTAAAATCATGTGATACCAATTACACTCTGTATCAATCTTCTGCATTATTTCCTCAGCTCTCCTGAGTCCAAAGTTTCTCTTCTCTCCTTGGGTTCTCCACTCTGCATCAATGGAGCCAAACTTGACATCGATTTTATATCTCTCTTTGATTTTGATAGCACACTCTTCAACAATCTCTTTTGTCTTGTCAGTGGAATGAGCTTCTCCTCCAGTGCCTTTCCAAGCTCCATCCAGGATAAACATGAAATCAACTCCTCTCAGTCTGGATGCTGTAGTGAGCAGTACAGATTTCAAGAATTGCTCTTCATTGTAAACGATGTACTCTATGCCAACTCTGGTCTTCTTACCGTCTAATTTAGGAGGATTATCACATAATTCTTCACAATGGCAGATCATGCAAACATGAAAGTCTCCATCCTCATGACAGTCACATGGACAGTATTTGATACCTCTGTAATCATTGTATCCAGGAGGATTGTTAGGATTTGGGTCTTTCACTGAGTATCTGCTTTCAGTCCAGCTTATGAATTATGATGTCAATAATTTTACGCAAAGTCATCAAAGACAAAGTTAGCATATTGTGTTGGAAGTGGGAGTTTGTCTTCTCTTGAGTCTTGGGAGATCAGGAATGACTTTGTTCTGTCAGTTGGTTTTGCTTCCAGTGCCTTGATGACGTTTCTCATCTTCTCAGCATAGAGCTTGTCAAGAGTCTTGGCTACCTCAAAATTATGCTTCTTCTCCTTCCATCGGGCTTTGACATACAGCATCCCAGCTCTGGAGCAAGCCTTGAAGACAGGGGTTCCATCAGGGATTGGAAGGACATCCACATGGGGAAACATTATCATCTCCATGTCCTGGTTGCTTTCTTTTACAATTGTAGTGAGTTCTTCTTTGTCTGCATCATCTGGGATATCCAGACCATTCTTGGCTTCATCAAATGTGACGTACTGACCTACAGCACCTTCGTCACCAGTATCAACGGACAAAGAATTCAGTCTTCCTTTTTAGCTTGGCTTCTTGTTTGTCGATCTGTTCATTGATGACATCAAAGACAACTGTCTCATCATAATGTGAAGTATCGAATCTCTCAACTCCTATAGTGTAAGTTACGATATCGGTAGGATTTTCTAGGTCATGAAGCCTTGGTCTGCGTTGTCCATAGTTTACACCCATGATAATCTAACACTAAGGAAGAATAAAAGAAAGTTGTTTTAGTTCTTTTCTTGGAATATCTCTACCCAAAAGAACCCATTGGTGAAATCCTGCTCCAAGACTAGAATATCGCCTTTGTTGAAAGTCTCATCTGTTGCAGAGTCTAATGTTATAAGTGAGCCACTTAATGCTGTCTCACAATCTGTTTCATGTTTGATTATAGTGGTTTTTCCAAATTGTATGTAAAGATCAGTTCCCCCTGATCCAGAATCAATCTTGCACAATGTATCTCCAAAATAAAGGATGTCGGAAGTAACTAGTTTTATACGTCCATCCATACTTGCAAGGGGTCCCAGTTCTGTGTTAAATTCGTAGTTTTGAGCCTCTAAGGCAATTAGTCTGCTTTTCATGTTTGAAATATCAAGCTCTACTAAATCTACATCTGTAATCAAAGTAGTAATGTTTGATTCATCAGCAGTTACGTTTCCTTGGAGATCGAATATTGCCACAGTGTTAACGTCTGTTTCTGCATTTAATACTGCCACTTATGTATGATGATTGGCAACATGATCTTCAACAATTGTCAAGTCTCCTTCAATTATTGAAATATCTAATGTGTTGACATCAATCTTGTCATGATTTAGATTTACTCCAACACATATTGTTTGAAGTACACTCATTCCAGATGGACATGGCACATCAAAATCAGGTGGTAGATCTATAGCATTTACTGCTGTCAATGACAATCCAGCTACAAAAGCCAGAGAAACAGCTAAAAGTAAAAAATGTTTTTGCATAGTTTTTCTATGGTGTGACTGGGATTTCCATACCGAATCTTCTAGTCAATTTGGTTAGTTGGTCATCGACTGCTATGTATTCGTGGAAGTCTAGCACCTTGATGGCGTCTGCATCTTTGAACTCATCATAGTAACGTCTCATAATCTTTGGACCTTCACCAACTCTCATGGCGTTTGGTTTGTTGACTGCAAAGATTGTGTTATCTGGTACAGTGACATCTACGACTGCTGTGACTCCTTGTACTCCTGGTAGTGGGACTACGCCTCCACCATTGAGTCTGATTGGGTCAAGTCCTAGTGGTCCATTTTTACCAGTCCAGGTGTTCTCTGTGTACTCTGTGAAGAGTTGAGTGTTCATAGCTACGTGTGTGATTCTCACATCGTTGGCTTTGAGGAAGTCATTGAAGAGTTCGTTGAGTTCTTTTGCTGCTCTGTTGGTAGAGTGGAAATCAGTTGCTGCTAATAGTTCAAATTTGCCTACTGCTCCCTGGACGTTTCCAACTTTCTTGAGTGCTACAAGTGCTGCTTGGTTCCTCTTCCATTCAAATCCCCATTTGAGTTGAGATAAGTCAACTTGCTGAGGATTGATGATGGTTCTGAAGATGTCCTCTATTGGTGTATAAACAGAGTCTACAAGTTTAGGTAAATCATATTTAATTTCGTCATAGACGGTCTTGGTTGCTTTGGATTCCTCTAGTCTTCGGAGGTATCTTGCAGTTGCTGTAGTATCATAGAATGTCTCTCGGTATTCGAGATTTGGAACATCTCTTGAGACAAACATCTCATCCAGATAGAAGTACTTGTCAGGTGTACCTTGGGCTTCTGGGAGTAATCTGATTAGTTGTAAGTGGGTTAAGTTTGTAGAGTTTGCAATTGAGACTGCTCCTGATAGTGAAGCGTCTGGACTACGTGCAATTGATGCTGATAGTGAACCTAGTTGAGTATTTGTTATTATTCTTCCATTTGGAATGACTGTGCCAGATAGTGCGCCAGATAGTTGTTTGGGACTTCTCTTGACTGTAGCAAGTAGTTTTCCATTCATTGGTTTGGTAAGTGGATGTTCTCCTTCATACATTGTTCCATCTGGGAACATGGTAACTGCACCGTGGTATTTGTCATTCATGATTATACCTCCAAGTCGATAATGACCAAATCATCATCGGCTGTAAATTGTTTCTTGACAGGCTTCCGATGCTTCACTTATAGCCGTTGCCGCTGTGATTTGCGTTTGGCTTTTGCGTGTTAGCTGATCTCTGGCAGTGGTGAGTAGTTTTTTAGTATCGCTAACAAGGTTTAGTTTATGCAAAGAACTAATAGCCTGTTCACACTCTGGGCATTCATCTTCCATAGCGTCCATTTTGTTACACCGCACAACTAACATTTCAATCTCAGCATTAAGTTGAGCGACTTTTTCGTCACTGTTGCTACCTGCTTTATTCGCTTTGGCTAAATCCAACTGCCGATCCTTGCGGTCAGCTTCCAGCTTTTCGCTTGACGGAAAATCATCGAGCGACTTTTGATGTGCCTCTGCTAAAGCTGTCACATCGTCTATGTTTTCGTCATAAACTTGGTTTTTGATTAGCTTGTCTCGCTCTAATTCCCGCCGGTCAATCGCATCGTCGGCCTCAGTAATTGTCATCGGTGTTTCGATAAAATCAACAGTATGGCCGCTGATCTCGACAAAGCTGTCCGGCTTATTCCTAACAACTTCGTTTAATATTTTGATTTCCCGCCCGGCAATTACCCGCTGTTCAACCGCGTGTTTTTGAGCAGCATCGAGATCGGCTATGCACCGCTTAATAATATCAGGTGTCCATTCGTCTATTTCCCTTAGCTTCTTTTCGATCTGTTCAGCCGCACCATCGCTTTGCAGGATCGCAGAGAACACCTTTTGCCGTTCCGTAGGTTTCATACTCAACACTGTTTGCGGATTG
>SDBT01016525.1_pt1 | contig 11680 bp, 5 predicted proteins | sample 2277101 | NCBI WGS metagenome assembly SDBT01 (sample SAMN10404973, study PRJNA504765) | marine sediment metagenome | isolation source: marine sediment core GS10_PC15, 103 cmbsf | place: Arctic Ocean: Southern Knipovich Ridge | collected 2010
GAATTTCCCAGTGTCTGCCAAATTTTAGAAGAAATTTCCGTTCATCTCTTTTATCCGTATCGCCTAACTGGGGCATATATCCTGTTGGTTTGTAAAGATGCATTAAAGCCAGCGCCGGAGGGATTAATAATTCTTTTAGAGGCCTGAGAGGAATTTGTGAATTCCAGGAATTCCTTACACCATTTTTTTCCGCTAACCTGATAAAATCAAACCAAACTTCCAATTCGTGTCCATGATAACTGGGGCTAACTTCTATATGCACTCCGTCAGGGTGGTAACTCTCTTGTAATTGAAATCGCATCCTGAAATAGATTTCCCGCAGCCACATATCACTTCGTTTAAACTCCGGAAACATAACCACAAATTTTGAAAAACCGGAATTTTCAAATGTTCCCCAATTTGAATATCTGCGCCAATGATCCGGGTTGTATAAAAATTCTGCCTGTTCCGCCATTGATTGTAATATTTTAGCATTAAATTCGGGAGTCACGGATAAGGATTTTAAGTTTTGCACAAACATCCAGTATGAAATCACCCAATTTTCAAGCCGCCTGCCGGAATCAATTGTTCTTGGATATCCGGGATCGCCCAAATCTATCCAGCTTTTGGTCTGCCTCATCCAGGCATGAACATACTTTTCATCTTCGGTTTTTTGATAGACTCCCACATAGTTTAAAAACCATTTCATTTTGTTTAGAGTGAATTGCCATTCTTTGTCCTGGTGAACCTTTTTCCAATCGATTTTTTCGCCGAATTCATAATTGGCGGATTTAATTAAAAAGATGTTTTGGCTATGCTGATCAGCTTTTTCCCGGTTCTGTTCAAAAACAATTTGGTAAAATTGTCTGTTTTTTCGGTTTTGGAAATATTCTAACAGATGTTCTTGCGCTTTTGTTATATCTCCGGTATTATAAGAGTTTTTGACTTTTTCCAGACCCGGAAAATCTAAATTTAGAAAATTAAAAATTTTTTGAGAATCGGTTTGACAATAAACTGATGAAGGGTAAGCCAAAAAAACCAGGAACCAAAAGCGATAAAATTTTCTTTTCATAAATGTGTCCATATTAAAAAAGTGAGGGGATTTCTCCCCTCACTTTTACCATAATAATACCACTTTCAGCTTACTTCAATAATGTCATTTTTCTAATTTTTACAAAATCACCGGCAATAATTTTGTAGAAGTAAATTCCTGAAGGAAGCTTTTGAGCATTCAAACTCACGAAGTGAACACCCGGCTCCATAGTCTTATCAACCAATGTAGCAACTTCATGACCAAGAAGGCTATAAACCTTAAGAGTTACCTGACCGGATCCAACAATTGAAAATTTGATTGTTGTAGTCGGATTGAACGGATTGGGATAATTCTGTTCCAGGACAAATTCTTCGGGAATTAATCCTTCTTCATTCACTCCGGAGGCAATCCAGGTTCCCCAGCTCGGATCACCAAGATTTGATCCATCGGAAGCCCCGCCAACTGCAAGGCTATTTTCTTCCAAAGCCAAGTCAGTATTTGCTGCTGAAGTATCTTTAAACATCGGATCGAATTCATCATTAAAAAATGGGAATGTCAGAGTAGTGTCAGCAGAATCAATTTTTAATGTATTATCCCAGAAACAATTGTTCTCAATAACAGGATTACCGTATACTTTTAATGCAACGGTTTGAGAAGACACAAATATGTTATTTCTAATTACCGTCCCGTTTGTATCCTGTTTTGCATATACAGCTCTATCTGCGATATTAAAGAAGGTGCAGTGTGAAATTTCTAATACTTCGCCAACATCATGAATATAAACACCATATTTAACATTCCAAAACGAACTATTGGTTATTTTAGCTACCTGGATTTGAGATGCAACATCTTTGACACGAATTGCCTCATTGAGAAAATTCGAGAAACGGCAATTATTGATCAATAGTGTGTCTACTGTTAAAGCTGCGCCATCAAATCCTCGCCCGCGGATGTTGTAAAAATCACAATCTTCAATTTCTACTTTTCCGATATTCTTGTTAAGATATAATATTCTAAATGTAGCAGTAGCTCCATTCTCAGCATGCAATCCATCAAAAGCTAATCCGGACACTTTTAGATTAGCATTCACTTTTCCGATATAACTACCATCGGTGGAAAGAACCGGTTTTTTTGCTAATCCCGGTGCCGCCATGAATACTAATTCTTTGCTTGGAAAATAGTTTGTTGAGGGCGACGTATAACTACCACCATCAGTTACAAACATTAAAGTATCTCCTGCCGTTAAAGCATCCTTGACTAATCCGCACCAATTATTATTTTCAACAATTTCCCACTTGGTTATTTCTGCGGCATCCCAGGTTCCGTTATTGCTGTCACCCAACGCAACTCCGCCTTCGCCGAATTTTGCAGCCGGTGATTTGGCAGCAACAGCAAAATCGCCGTTTTCAACGTCTGCGAAATAAGGATTCTGTTCTTCCAATACTAAATCAGTATCATAGGTAGAATTATCTTTAGTATTGATACCAGTGGGAGTATTATAATGAAGGAAATATTCAATAACACTAGATTGATATATCGTAACAGCAAGACCAGGAGTATTAGCCACAATGGAATTTTTGACTACTACACCATCAGTTTCTTTCGGGTAGATCGGTTTTGGACCAAAATCTACACAAGTTACATGATTTATTATAATCACCGGGTGTGGCCCTGTTCCTGAGTCACTATCATTGTCTTCTATATAGATCGCTTCATTAGCGCCATCCCAGAATGTACAGTGTTCAATCCTTGAGTATTTCACCGGACCATTGGAAGAGTCCGCAACTCCGTCTTTAAATGAGATATGCTCCCCCGGCATATGTTCAAATCTGGAATTGGTGATGATCAGCGTATCTAATCTTGCTTCCTGTTTACCCTTTATACCGTGACCATCACTTCCATTACTGAAATTCCTAATTACACAATTATTTACTTTTAATACAATTCCTGCTTCCCCTCCGGTTCGAATACAATCTGTGGTTAATGAATCACCTAATGATCCGTCAAATATAATTCCATCGAGTGTGAGTGGCGCCGATACAGTCATAAGACGACCGGTGGCATCACATGTCCATACAGGTCTATTTGTCAGACCCGCGGCAGCTCGAATAATCACAGGTATATCGATAATGGTTCGGAAAGTTTCGTTATAAATACCACCATCGGTTACAAGCTCGAGAGTATCCCCTGCTTGAGCAGTAAATAACGCAGCATCAATTTGATCTTCTCCCTCCGTAACCGGAATTACAGCTTGACCAAAAACAATTGTTGGCAAAATGATTAGTGTTACGATCCAGGTTAAAAGAAACCTTTTCATTGTTTTTCTCCTTTTTTAGACTTTAAAAATTTTTCCCAGTGGATATTTCAGGTGTTCGGAACAGATCACCTCCTTCCTTTTTTAATTCTCACCTGTTGTAAATGTGAAATTTTTATCCCTTTCTATTGAGTTACCGGATATATCTTCTGCCCCATAACTTCCCTTAAAAGTTTCCCTGTCACTTTCAAAAGTGCCATTTATCCTGACCTGATACTTTCTTTTAAGCAGTAATGGCCGGGCAAGCTTAAAAGTCATCTTGGTTGCGGGAGGATTAGGATCGACCGGCGGTTTGCCTTTTTTATCATTCAAAAGCCATGCAGTCAGTGCTCTACTGTAAATGTAGGGAAATATAACAGATGTGTCTGTTTCAGTAGAGTTCATTGGCGCAATAACTATAGTCGAATCCTGCCAGGTTTCGAAGGCAAAAGAGCCGGAAATTAGTAAATTTTCTAATGATAAGCTGTTTTTTGAGATCCACGATTCACCTATATTTTCGCTTTGATATAAACCGGCAGTTGTTCCTGCAAGTATTCGATCAGGTGTCCCGGGATCAGATGTTAACATAAATATAGCAATTTCGGCGGGGATGGCCCCGGTGTAAACCCAGGTATCACCTTGATCTTCACTTTTGTAGAATCCGGCCCCGGTGCTGATTAAGAGTTTATCCACATTCTGAGGATGAACAATGACACCTTGAATGTTCAAATTTATTAATCCTATAACGATTATCTGCCAATTTGCGCCGCTGTTTTTTGAGCGATATATGCCACTCCCATCCGAAACTGCAAAAACGATCGAAGTATCCTGTGGATGTATGATTACGGAATTAAAATTAAAGGTTAAAAAACCGGTTCGCAGCCTGGTCCAATTTTCACCGCCATCATTACTTTTGAGGACAAAATCACCTTTAGAAGGTGTATACAGTACATTGGAATTTAAGGGATTTATTTCCACATCGCCGGGTTTTCTGGAAATTCTGAGACCATTGTTTTTTGCATTCCAGCTACTGCCGCCATCTTCAGATTTAAAAATACCATTGGAATTTGTAGCAGCGTAAATAAGGTCGTCATTATCAGGACCAACAGAAATAGCTGTAATATTCATTTCAGGCAATCCATTGTTTACCGGCTGCCAATCACTTCCCCCATTTATACTCTTAAAAACCCCGCTATCCCCGGTCGCAGCATAAAGCAGATCCGAATTATTTTTACAAACGATCAGTTCGGTAATATCCAACTGCATCGATTGGATTGTAATCCATTGCCAGGTTTCTGCTCCATCGATACTTTTAAAAATTCCTTTTCCCGGTTTTGCGGCATAGATAATTTCAGGATTATTTTCATCAATTGCAACGGACTGAAAAGAATCAATAGAGACCGATTGCCATACACTAAAATTCGCTTGAACCGAACCCACATTCATTAGTTCATCAAACCAGATTGAGATATCTGAATTTGTTTCCACTTCTGCAGCATTATTAAGGGGAGTATGGTGCTTTACGGCCGGTCTGCGCAGATCATTGGCTTCATAATCCGGATCATTGACCACCCTTCCCGGCAGACAGCCGCTGAGGTAAATAACTAAAAATAAGAGCCCAAATATCAATATTGAGACCTTAGAATCATAATTCGGTTTCATAACCTCTCCTCAACAAAAATATTAGAATGTAAATATTGCTGAAAATACTTGAGTATAATTTAAAAGGCCATAATCACTGTAGGCGTAATCGATCTTCATACCGATCCCTGATTTCGTAACTAAGTTAAATCCCGCCCCTAATGTTAAATTTGTTTGGTCAAAATTAAATTTATAACCGCCACGCAAGAACAACATATTCTTTAATGCTAATTCGCCGCCTGTTTTTATACGGTAATTAAAATCACGGGTATCCATAACTTCAGTTGCAAAAGTGAGTCTGACAAATTCTTTACGAATAATATCGGTTGCGGTACCAAAACGAAATAACAGTGGAATATCCCAGGAATCTGTCTCCAGTTGAGCAGGAATATATTTAATACCCGGATCTTCTAAATATTGGACAGTCAAGTCGGTTCCGCTTAGTTTCATTCTTCCCCCCAGGTTTGAAAATGAAATACCAAAACGCGTATCGTTGAAAAAGTTGGTTTCAAATATACTTCCTACGTCGATTGCAAGAGTAGATGCTTTTTCCTTGCCTAAACTCTCGGAGATATATTTTAATGTAATACCGGCAGTAAAACGGTCGGTAAGTTGCCTGGAAAAAGTAAAACCGGCAGCTATATCGGAAGCGGAGAAAGTTACTCCGGTGCCTTCAGGTTCTCTAATAGTAGTCTCTTCGATATCACCTGAAGAGAAACTATTAACGCTTATCCCAAATGTACCTAAGTTTTCCTTGCGGAAGGAAATGCCAAAAAAATAAAGTTTCGTATCCAAAAGCCAATCGGTAATTTGCAGAATTGCTTCATTCTTTTTCAGCTCTCCAATGCCGCCGGGATTCCAATAAAGAGCGCTGATATCATCCGAAACCGCAACGAATGCATCCCCCATAGCTACTGCACGGGCTCCGACGCCAACCTTAAGAAAATTAGCCATCGAAGTACCTTTATGATTTAACTCTGCTCTTTGTCCGTAGGCAATACCGGCCGCCAGGCTTAATAAAACAAAGCAAATATAAAAGGATTTTTTTTTCATTTCGATCTCCTTTTATTTGATTATAACCAATTTTCCTGTTTTTTCACCTAAATCGGATTGGATATGATAAAAATACAATCCGGGGGCAACATCGCGATTTTCATCACTACGCATATTCCAGGGTTCCTCAGATGATATTTGAGAGTTATCATCGTGGTAAAGCGTAGCGATGAGCTCACCGGCGACATTAAATATAAGAATAGTACATTTTCCCGGCAGATGTGTAAACTTCAGCATCCGCTCTCTTGGAGCAGTCTCCTGGGGATTGATTACCCTATATGGATTAGGCACAACCTTAATTAATTCCAGCTCACCTCTGGTTGTTGCCAGTTTTGCATGAGGGACAACGGTCATAATATTCGGACCCGATGTCCGTGCATTTTGCAGAGGCTGTAATCCTGCGACATCTTCGTCTCCGGCGCCGTAAGCGATAACTGCATAACGATATGAAAAACCGTTGATTACCGATTCATCTACATACTTATAACGAATCGTGTCCTGTACCGTTTTCCCTAATTCAGGTATATAAACTTCCCATAATGAATCGGTAGATGCCGTTATTTCATCCAAACCGGTGTCGCTGCCACGATTAAAAGTTGGTAGTATGGGAGAAGGACCAGTTATGCCATTATTCAGATCATACTGGGCGGTTGGCACATAATCAACAACCGTTCCATTTTCGTCTGTTATAGGCAGTGAACCCCAGGTTATTCCGCCATCTCCACTTCTATAAATTTTAAAACCTTCAAACGGCTGCCGGCCCACCAGTATATTCAAAGAATCATTTTCGCTTAAAGTGCCCCACTTTAACGTTATCCTGCCACTTTCTACGAGAGGAATAATCCAGGGTGCAAAAGGAGGTTTTGGGACTACCCAACCTGTCCTGAATATTTGCCGGGCAATTTTTGCATTTTTGAAAAGATCGGCGCGACTTTCCCCCATGATAGTTGCACAAATTAAAGTATCGGTTTCTCCCGGTTCTATGCGGAAAGTGCCGGTATTAATTGCCATTCCGGTTCTGTAACCATCATCATAAAGGGCTTCCGAACCCATGGGAAAGGGATTATCCCAGGTCCAGTTATCAATTCTGTCACCGTCAGGATCATCAGGATCGGTGCCCACGAGGCCAAGTCCGGTATTAGCTAGTTGAAGTTCATAAAGTTTATCAACCGTATTACCAATACCTTCAACTGTTCCTTTATGAGTTACAGAAAAAGCATCCCAGGTTGTGATACCCAACTCCTCTCCGGTTAGCGAATCATCAGGCGTTTGTAAAAAAATAACGCCTGCTAAAGCTACTTTTTTCACCGGGGTTTCATCGGTAAGTTTGGCAGGATGATAATCCCAACTACCGAAAACTGCTCCGGCTACGTCGCCATCTCCATCCCAACCATAACCGATATTAAATTCTTCCCCGGTCTCCGGATCTATATCATAAGTATCAAAAGCATAAGAATCCGTTTTCGAATAGCTGTGATACTGTTCATAACTTGCCCAGGGGAAATCAAAATCAGCAAACATACCCATATAAGTATTTGTGATCGGTTCGGTGCCTATATTAGTTGCCGTCAATATCCAAAAAATAAAATCTTCAGCCAGATCACCTTTCCAGCTTAATCCCCGCAGTGTTGTGTAAATCATAAGATGTCCATTTTCCGGACTGCTATTTCCGGGCAGGTCACGGTTTTTGGCAAAACTAACTGTGAAAGATTCCTGGTCAGCTACTACCTGTCCCGGATAATATCTGCCTGGTAATGAATATTTATTGGGCCCGGCCCCGGGAAATCCCAGCAGAGAATCGAGTAAAAGCGGTATCGGTTCTGCTATAGCTTGATTATAAACTGTCGGGTAATTGGGACTCAGTCTCTGCAAAACAGGATCGGTTGTGGGGTAAGTTGCGGGCCAGCCAGCCGGCGGCCAGCCGGCACTATCGTTACTAACAGACACTTGATTAGCATTTTCAACCATAGATGCTGGTGGAATAAAATCCGGGAAGCTATCAAAATGAAATCCTTTGTAAAAAGAATAACTGGCCTGATCACCACTTTCCGTCAGATAATTTTCAAATTTATTGGGATCCTGATCCCAGGTTGGTCCCCGATCCCAGGTGTGTCCCCCGACATGAAATGACACACCTACAGCATAATAGATATGCCGTCCGTCTGGATCAGCGTTATAAGGATACTCAAATGCCGGCATTTTGGTTAATTCAGGGTATTTTAAGCGACCGGATCCGATATTGTTAGTATTGGACATCCTGGTAACCAATTTACCAACTCCGATATTTCCCCAACGCTCCCATTCCAAACGTTGTTGGCTTAACGCTATTTCATTGATACTTAACAGAAAAGCAGCGTTTAGAAAAATATATATTATTTTCCTATTTTTCATATTGGAACTCCCTTAGTGATTCTTACAATACAAAAATTTTATAAAATTCAGATTCAATTAAAATGTCACCCGCAAACCGATTCGCGCCGTTCTACCGTCAGAGACCCGTCTCGGATTGGCATCTCTTGCCGGCGGAGTACTGGAATCACCATCATCATTCCATTTTCCGGTTACATCATATACCCAGTAAATATTTTGCCGGTCAAAAATGTTGAAAATTTGCAGATAAAATGTTTCTCTCAAACCGAAAAATTTGAAATATTTGCTCAATCTCATATCCACACTGATATTCCAGGGCATACGTTCGGTATTTTTTTGCTCTGCTAATACAGTATAAGGCCGTCCAGATTTGATTTTACCCTTGAAACTTATCGACCAATTGTTTGGTTTTCGAATATTCAGCAGGGCTGAAAGATCGTGGGTTCTATCCCAGTCTGCTAAATCAGTTTTAAATGCAATAGGTTCACTCGCTACTGTTTCAGCTGCGGTCATGGGACTGGAAGTGCTGATCAGTGTTTGTGAAAGGGTATAATTAACACGACCGGAAAAATAGTTACTTAATCGTTTATTCAATGTAAATTCCAAACCTTTGGAATTGCCAAAATCAACATTGTCAAAGTATACATATCCTGCGGTCTGAATCCATGTAACACCGACTAAATCAGACAATTTTCTATAAAAAGCAGTGACATGCAAAGAAACATCACGCATGAGCTGTGTTTGGACACCAGCTTCATAAGTGATAGACTTTTCAACATTTGTATTGGGATTAAATATAGCTAAACCAACACCTGCTAAATTTGGGCGGTCGGGATCCGCACCTCTATCGTTGACACCGGAAAGTAAATCGATATAATTTGGATACTGATAAAAATGACCATAAGCAAAATGAAAAGCCGCTATATCTGAAACCGGGTAAGAGATTCCCAAACGGGGACTGATCCTGTCCTTTGGTTTTGTCGGTAATAATCTGGTCTCAAAGGGAATCTCAGGGATTTCCATATACATCTTATCTATGTTCCACCGTTCCCAACGGAGTCCTGCATTCAAAATCATTCCGATACTTTCCAATTCTATTTTATCCTGAAAATATGCTGCCCATTCAATTGGATTACTATTAGAATATGCTTGATGGCTTTCAAAAATTTCCGTTATCGGATCACCAAATTCATCAATTCCTAAAGTGAATTCCGATGCCGGTGTGCTCCAGGCTGTTGATAAACGATGGAACAGATCTAAATAACGGAGATCCACGCCGGTTTTAATTAAATGGGAAGAAGATATCTGACTGGTTAAATTGAAGGAGAGTTGATATGTCCTGGTTGTATCTGCCCAAAAACGGTTCCTGGCACCTGAAAAATTGAATCCATATATAATATCTTCATCATTGGAATCCATAACTATACGTTGTTCCCTGGTTTTATGCACACCCAGCCAGTAATCTATTTTTTGATACGATCCAATCAATTCGTAAAAGGTGCTGGGGTGTAAGTTATGGGTGAAATTAAATGTGATCCCGTTACTTTTCTCATCGCTCCAGGGCATTCCATACGGTAAATATTTGTACTGATGGTAGTACTTAACCTTTTGAACTTCAGTCCGGGTATAGCTTGTCATGAATCTTAAGTTGGGTGAAATTCGCCAGCTCAGTTTTAACATTGTATTCCACTCATCCTTCCAATCTGCCGATATCTCTTCGCCAAGAGGATTACCATTCTCATCTTCTATCGGAATTTTTCCTTTAGAATCGCTCCATTTTGGGACTATATAACCTCTAAACCGGCCGTCGGTGGTCCTGATTTGAAGATTAGTAAAGAAGGTGACATTTTTCAGAAATGGTATCGGTCCACTAAAGGTCATATCACTTTGATAGGTGTTGCGATCATACTCATTTATACCGAATTTGTCCGTATACCCGCTGAAAGTACCGCTATACTTGTCAGCTCCCTGCTTAGTGACAAGATTAACCACACCCGACATCTTTCCGCCGTATTCGGCATTAAATGTTCCTAATATAGTCATCATTTCCGTAACTGTACTTCCTGACGTGTTTTGTGTATATCCGGCTCCACCCCATATTGGGTTATCAACCCGAACACCATCTATTATAAAAGCAGTCTCGTTTTCTCGCCCGCCTCTGATATGCAAACCATCACCGGGTGTATTTCTAAGAATCCCGGGCCTTTCAGTTTCTTCAACAAGGGAGACTCCGGTTTGTGTTTCCAGTAATTGGATTAAATTTTCAACCGGTGATGCAGAAATCTCCTCTCCTCCAAACGCCTGAAGGCTTGAGGTAAGATCCTTCTGAATAACCGGCCGTTCGGCAACAATTGTCACACCCTGCATTTCGATTGCCGTGGAAGTCAACACAAAACTGACTTTTGTAGTTATATCTGTAATGACTTTAACATTACTTTTGCTAAATTGTGTATAACCCATCATTGAAGCTTTGACTGTATAAATACCGGGAGGGACATTGAGGATATAAAAAAATCCTTCCATATTTGTAGATGCTCCCCTTAATGTGCCTTCAATCATCACATTTACTCCCGGGAGAGGTTCACCGGTTTCTGAGTCTGTAACAGTTCCGGAAATTTTCCCGGTTGTTCCGGCCTGAACAATTATCCCAAGAAAGGCAAGTTCAAAGCATAAAAAAACTATAAAATACAATTTTTTCACTATATGCTCCTCAGAATATTAGAAATGTTTTAGTGAATTTAATATCAGCAAAGCTAGATAAAATAGTATTTTTGTTACTCAAGTAAACCAATTTAGCCTCCGCAAAATGAAATCACTAGATATTTGCTAAATACAAATCCGAAATACTAAACAGTTAAACTATTTTACTTTTACAGAGAAAAATTTATATATTAATTATTTTCTAACAGCTAATATGATTTTTTTTACTACCGCATGAATCACGGATTACCAGTTTTGGGGCTAAAATAATTTGTACATCCGTCTCACCGTTTTCTATTATTTTTATCAGTTTGTCTGTGGCTAATTTTCCGATTTCATTCGTTGGTTGATGTATAGTAGTTAAAGGAACCGGTGCATAACGGCAACGCTCGATATTATCGAAGCCGACAATTGCAATATCTTCGGGAATCTTTATCCCATTATCTAAAATGGCCTGCTCAAAACCAAGAGCAGCAATATCTTTATAAATAAACACGGCATCAGGCCGGTCAGAGAAATTAACAAATTGCTCCCCGATTTGATACCCGGATTTGAAATCCTGAAGTTGTAAAGGAAGCCGATAAATATACTTTTTTTCAAAATGCCTCCCA
>SDBT01016526.1_pt1 | contig 11680 bp, 9 predicted proteins | sample 2277101 | NCBI WGS metagenome assembly SDBT01 (sample SAMN10404973, study PRJNA504765) | marine sediment metagenome | isolation source: marine sediment core GS10_PC15, 103 cmbsf | place: Arctic Ocean: Southern Knipovich Ridge | collected 2010
CCACCAGCGCGAGCAGAACACCGTGACGATCCTGGCCAAGAGCTTGCGCCAAATGGACAAGGCCAAGATCGATCTAACCCCCTTCGCCACCACGCTCCAGGAGATCTGCCCACACGACAGCGACGACCCGAGCAAGATCGACGCCTTCTTCCGAAAGCGAGCCGCCGACCTGGCTTACAACGTCACGAAGATTCACGGACGGAAGGAGGTGCATATGACGCACGATCTCCTCATGCATTCGGCCATTGGCTATCTGTTCAATGGCATGCCTCAGCGCGGTTGGGTCGACTGCGGCGTCATCGGCGGGACGCGTACGGGTAAGACGGAGGTGTTCTCCAAGCTGTTCCACTGGCACGGGATCGGCAAGATCTGGGCAGCCATGAACAGTATGTCTCTGCCCGGCTTGACGATGGGCTCTGTCCCCACCCCAAAGGGCTACGTACTCAAGCCAGGCTTGTTCCCGCGTTCGCACAAGAAGGTTCTCGTGCTGGACGAGTTTCACGTGTTCGACGGCTCCAGGCAACACCCGATCATGTTCCTGCAATCGGCACGCGACCGCGGCATCTGTGACTCTGTCAAGATCAGCGGCAGCCGGTCGCTGCCGAGCGCTGTCCGCTTCTGCACGATCTCCAATTGGCCTCGAGGCCGGCAAGGTCGCTTCCCCTGCCAGCAGATCCTGAGGCTCTACCAGAAGCCTGAGGCTCTCGCGCGGGCAGACTTCATCCTGGTAGTGGACGACGATCCAGGTCATCCAGAGCAAGCTGAGGCCATCTGGACGCCTGAGCTAGTCCGGGCGCTAATCCTGCGGGCATGGGCTATGGATCCATCTCTGGTCCACGTAGAGGAAGAAGCCCTTCAGATCGCCCGCGACTTCACCGAGGAATGCCGCGGCATCTTCTCCGAGCGCATCCCGCTGTTCACGTCAGAGGCCAGCTTCTACAGCGTGATCAGGCTGGCCATCGCCATTGCCAACCTCTGTTTCAGCCACCAACCGGGGAACTACTACTCATGCCGGGTGCGGCCAGGCCATGTTCTGTGGGTGTGCGAATGGTTGCGGCTCACTTGGGCGTTGTCGAAGTACGACAAGTTCAGCGAGAACGAAGTCCGCCGCAACGAAGTGATCGACCCGTTCGAGGTGGAGTACCAACTCACCAACAAACTGCTCCTCTACGAACCCATCGAGGCGCCTGGCGTGTTCGAGACGTTCCTGCAAGGCTTCCGGGAGATTGAACTGCCGGTCCTGACTGGGCTTGAGCCGTTCGTGGCCACCAAGTGGTTCTCTGGCATGAAACGGAGAAACGTCTTCACTGAAGACGAGACGGAGGGCCACTACACCAAGTACGTACCGACCAGCGGCGGCGAGTTGGTGTTGCGCAACCTGATTGACATTGCCGAGCACCACCCCGACGTCTACAAGGAGAGAATAGAGATCCTCCGAGTTTGGATTCAGCAAGGCAAGGTTGGCACTCCTAAGATCGAAGCGCTGAGCTTACCCCTACACTTCATAGTCGATGACGAAGACAGACAACTTGGTCGAGAGAGAAACGAGACGATTGGGCAACCACCTTTCTAACGCTCACGACAAGTTGCTTGATCACTACCCTTCAGAAGAGTACTTCGACGAGATACGCAAGCTCGACGTAGGGTTTACTGCGCGGTTGTCCAGGCGCCCTCTCTCTCCCATGGAGATCAACACGGTGTCGAAGAAGGCTGAGAAGCAAATCACGGCGATCACCTTGCGGGAGAAGAAACGTGGCTCTAACTCGAATAGACGGTCTTTGGGTAAACCTGGAACGGTACATGGCCAAGAACCTACTGGAACACCTGCTCCGTAAAGCCGGCCGGGAGCTTGCGGATCTCCAGATCGCGCGCTTGTTCAAGGTGCCCGAAGAGATGCAGAAAACGCCGTGCGACTTCTTCGGCTACACGGTGACGGGTCGCGCCATCCTGATCGAGGCAAAGATGGTGACGGATACATCACTGCGCATCAACGGCACGCCTGGACTCGCGCCGCACCAGTACATCGCTCTCAGAGAAGCCAACAAAGCTGGCTGCCTGGCTTTGCTCTGCTGGGCACAGGAGGATGTCTGCGCGACATTGACCTTCGACATGGTGCTCGCGCTCAGCAAAGACAGACTCTCTATCCCTTGGAAGAAAATCGAAAAGAAATATCTTCGCTCGATTACGGACGAGGATGCGCACCTTCACTTGTTGGACCAGTGGCTGCCGGTTTAGTTGGACTGCTCGTGGCGGTCTCGGAGTAAATGGACTTCCGTAGTCAACTCTGAGATCGCCCCGGACAGCTTGCCCATTACCGTCATCCACCTACTCTGCATGGCATCCCGCGATTTCTGTGCGTCCTTGAGGTGACGAAGAAACAGAAGCACCACGATGATCACGGCTGCTGCCGATGGGCCAGCAACGATCAGCTCTTTCAGTAACTCATTCACCGCCCGCCCTCCGCCAGTCTCGCATCACAGGTCGTGCAATCGCTGCCTGCAACTTGGCCGCCTGCTCGTCAGTGACCTCCCCGCGCTCGTGACGGTCACGAATTCTGTCCATTCTCCGATCGGCACGTTGCATCCTTCCACGGAATCGACGTTGCAGACTGGTCATCTGCTCACTGCCAGACGCCTGGCTCATTTCATCAAGCGTCCGGTAGAGTTCAGTCACTGATCGGCTGGTGAATTTGTAAGACAGGATGCGAGGCATGCTGACTTCTTCACCAGCGATGAGCTTCTTGCTCTTGTCGATGAGTTCCGAGAAACCTGACAGGATACCGCCAGTGTGCGCGCCGAGGAAGTGCTCGACCTTGAGCGGGGAAACGCCTAGTGACTCACCTAGCCACTTGGCCGTGTTGGTTGTGTAGACGCTGAATCGGTCTTCAGGCAGCCGGTTTCGTACTTGCCAGGAAGGAACAATCTCACGCCCCGTGAATTGCTTGAAGCCCCGATCGGTCATTCCTACTTCTACACCTGGCCCGATAAGTGCCGGCAAGACTTTGAAATCGTTGAAGAACATGCCGGCGAAGTCCCAGAGAGCATCACTCACGTCCAACGGTTGCTCGCGATCATAAAGCGCGTCCATGATCATCTCGAACGGCACTGTAAACAGCCAGCCAGCTTGGAAAGGCTTCGGCGCCGCGTAAGGTGTGTCGTCGCCTGGGAACTTGAAGTTCCAGTAGGCTCGCCGCTGCCACTCGCTCAAGTCTTGATACCAGCCTTCACCGCCGTGGAGTAGCTGGACCAACGCCGACATGGCCGTGAGATGAGTCACCCCATGCAACCACGCTTGGCCCGCCATGGCCTTGCCTTCATACCCCATCACGTGCCGCACGAACTTGCGACTACCCTGCACGTTCGCGTTGAAGTAGGGGTAGACACTGTTGAGCCCACGAAGAAGCGCCGTGCTTCGGGTGAAGTTGACCGTGACCTCTTTGGCGTCAAGAAGCCCTTCAAGGTTCGCCTCAAGCTCGGTCTTCCCTTCAGCCAAGAGCTTCGCTCTGGTCAGCACGAACTCACGCCTACGGATGAACGACTCGCCCGCGTTGATGAATTCAGCTAGGCCGCCTATCCCCTTGCGGATCAACGCTACCGGCCCCCGGATCAACGATATCGGCCCCAGCTTTTTAGCCTCGAGACCGAAGGATGACTCCGGACGCATGACCTCTTGCCCGATGAAGGTCGTCCCCTTGCCGCCAAGTGATTCGAACTTCGCCTTCAGCTCTGGCGAAGTAAAGCCACCTCTGACGAATGCCGCAACACCAGTCAACGGGATGGGGCTGCCGTACTTCGAGTACATGCCCTGTTGCTGAACGTCACGAATAGTGTTGCGAAGAATGAACTTCGGGTTCAACACCGTGGCGCCAGCTCGAACCGCCCAGGCGGCTCCGCGGAAAGGCTTGAGAAAAGTCTCGAGCATGGCCGGCAGATTCAAACGTCCTTCCACGCCCATCATCATCGCGTAGGCATCACCGTCTAGTTCTAGCCAGCGGATCTTGCCGTTCGAGTCGTGCAGAGTTGTTTCGTAGGCGACCAACTCATCCGCTGTCACCATCTTCGACTCGGACTTCATCTTGACCCGATACTCAATGTCTTTGGCGGTGTAGTTGACTCGCATCGCGATGATGGTGGAGTCGCCCTTCTTCTTCGGAGTTGTTGCCTGAAAGAAGTTCAGAACCCCGTCGACATCAAGACCGCGGAGAACATCGGCCGCGTACTCTGCCTCATGCTGCTTGTCACCCGGACGGTTGAGCTTGTCTAGCTGATCAGCGATGGCGTCCAGCTTGATCTCTCGAGCTTCCACCTGCTGCGTGACGTCCCTGACGAATCCGCCCTGACCTTCCGTGAACAAGTGGTGATCATGAAACGATCGGAGAATCAGACTCTGCTGCGCATGCACGACCAGCTTGGCGACGGTCTCTCGGATGGCGGTCGCTGGGTCAAGGATGGGAGCACGCGTTTCACCTTTCACTCGCTTGATGGGATCGCCGCGTTGCGGAACTCCACCGATCACTGAATCATAGATTCGGTGGAATGGGATGTAGGTTTGGTAAGCGGCCTTGATGCGATCCGCCTGCTCTTTTGAATAGCCGCCGGCGTCCATCACGTAATCGATCAGCTGATGGAAGAAATCGCGGATCTGCTTGGAAGCTTCCTGGAAGTGCGGGCGCTCTAGTTCGTTGATGAGTCGGTGCGCGTTCCCTCGATTGAAGTCGGGGATGTTGATCCCTTGATCATCCATCTCTAGCTCACGCTTGCGCTTCATGTAGAGCCAGAAGTCGCGGAACTCCTCAGGCGCAATCTGCTTGAGGATGTCCTTCATCGACTTGCCGATAGGGTTGTTGTTGATGTCAACCATGGCCCCGTCAAGCATGTACTCGGCCACGCGCGGCGCCGTCATCTTCATTGAGGCGTACATGTCCGCCGGCCTCATCAAGATGGAAACCTTGGTGGGATCCATTCCAGCCAGCTTCATCCACTTGGCGTAGGCACGACGGAACTCGTGGACGTCGTCTACCCACTTGCCGGCCAACCTCTCAACCGTGTCGAAGAGCCCCACTCGCTGCTCTTTCTGGATCCTGGTCCTCAGCCTGAACGGCACCCTCTCGCCCGGCTTCACGGGTTCAAACTCGCCGTAGCCGCGAACTATCTCGCCTTGTGCGCGCCATCGTTCAAAGGCGCTCGTCATGCGCTGGTACTGCCGGAGAAGTGGGCGGTTGGCTTTCTCCGCCATCCACTCCATCAGTTCCTTGTAGAGTGCTGGGTTCCTCGCCTCCAGGTTTTGGTCACCCAAGATGTCCCGGGCAAAGAACTCCGCCCAGCCTTCCGCTCGCCTCTGCTTCTTCGTGAAGTTCGGGCCGCTCATTGGCTCCGCTAGGGCCATCAGCTCTCTCAGAGCTTCCGGAGTCTTTGGCATCCAGTCAAAGCCCACGGTCTTCTTCATCAAATGGTGCGCCCACTCATGCACCAAGGTGTTCATGTCGTAGACGTCTTGCGCACGGATCGCCTCCGTCCGCGGGTCGTACTCGCCAGTCTTGGCTATCGCCAGCTCATCGGCTGTGGCCTTGATCCCCTGTTTATCGAAGCCCTTCTTCCCAGTCTTCGGCAGCTGGATCGGGTCACCCTTGCGAGTGCCGAACCTGCCCGGCGCCCCTGGGATACCGCGTCTGGCGGGTCGACCGTGAACAACGGTCTCAAGATCCTTCACCGTGACGCGCTCTTTCTCCGCGATCTCTCTCGTCGGCTTGTACTGCTCACCCCGCATCGGGATGTCCTGGCTGGACACCATCCCCTTGCGGGACGCCAACGCGCCGAGCTTGGTGGGCTCTTCCGGCGGGATGAGACGTTCCGGCTTCATCGGCTTCGGCTCGCCCGCTGCCCTCATCTCCTGCATGGACTTCCGCAGCCTGGCGCCCTCAATGCCAATGAGCTTGGCGCCCTCCTCGAGCACGATGCCCCGCGCCTCCTCCGTCAGCTTGGCGATCTTCCGGGCACGCTCTGAGCTTGGGGGTTCCTGCCTCAGCTTCTCGATCTGCTCTCGGAGAGCCTGGCCTTTCTAGGTTCGACGCTCAACGCCAGCGCCAAACTCTTCGGGCTCCACGATCTTCATCGCCTCACGCCTGGCGCCAGCCCGGCGCTCCTCGCGCGTCTTCTCGACCTGCTCCCGGCGCTCCAGATCGACCCGGCGCTCTTTCTCTTCAGGTTCCCTCAACCTCTCGATCTCTTCCTCAGCCTGCCAGCGCTTCTCTGCGCGCGCCACCGTGGGCTCGTCGACTCCCTCCTGCTCGCGAGTAGCGTCCTTCACCGCCTGTTCTGTGCCCTCTCGCGCAGCCTTGGCGGCCTTCGGGTCAACGCCTCGAGCGGCAGCCGCTTCGGACTCCAGCTGGCCGATCTTCATCATCGCCTCACGCGACCACCCCTCCTCATCGCTGGCCTTCAGGATCTCTTCGCGCTCAGCCAGATCTTTGGTCTCAAAGGCTTTTCGAGCCGAGATCTTGATGGACGCCTCGAACTCTCCAAGGATGCCCAGCTGATCAACCATGTCAGCAGGGGTGCCCTTCCTCATCATCATCATGGTGATGACGTTCTTCAGGATGATCCCGCCGAACTCGGCCCAGTCCTTCTCCTCCCCGTTCTGCAAGAACCGCCAGATCGGGGACAGCTCATGGATCTCGAGCCCGCCCAGTCCGACACCTCCCGCGGCAGCCGAGACTTGGTTTGCGACCGCAGGAGGCACCTGCTTCTTCGTCAGCGTCTTAGAGATCCGATGCCCCATCGCGCCGATCATTGTGTACAACGGCACAGCCACCATGCCGTGGGCCATCGCCGCACCAAAGCCCTCTCCTTTCCCGTAGGCCACACCGTCAAAGAGCCCGCCAGCGATCGTGGCGCCGGTAGTCCGAGTAAGCACCTCCTGAACCTTGCGCAGCGGGGTGCCCTTCTTGGCGAGGCCGAGCATCGTCATACCCCTCATGGCTGAACGGCCGCCTATCTGCCACGCCTTGCCAGCCGTCAAACGAAATCCCGTGAACGCACCGGCAAGCTGCGCTATCCCATTCACCAGCCATTCTCCGCCACGTGCCTGGAACTGCTTCCACTCACGGATCTGGCCTACCTCATGAGCCGCCCTCTCAAAGTAGGTGTCCAACTCCATCTGGCGAGCCTGAAGATCATGACCGACCTTGGGATGCACCTTGCCGCCATTGTTCAGCCAGCCAGGCTTGCCGGAGATCTCCGCTAGCCTCTCCTTCAATTCAGGGCTGACATCTACCGTTCGCGCCTGGAGAAGCACGCCCATCATCTGAGTCGTCTTGTCGATTCCGTTGGTCGGTGGACTCCAGTAGTCAGTAGGTTCATCGCCCGTGATGTTGCTGATCGCGGTCATGCCCAAAGCCGACATTCCCTCTATCACCCCGTAGATAGGTGAATAGACGGTGTCAATGTAGCTCATGCCCAATTGACCGCCGAAGCCGATGAGCTTCTCACCCCACTCTGGAACAAACGGGAGATCAATGCCGGCACCGTAGTCATACGGCTGCGGCGCTGCCTCAAAGAAGCCTGTTCTCCCAGGCTCCATCTCTTGCAGCATCCAGTTTGCAATGTCCTTCGTTCGCGGATGCGTGTAGGCCGACAACTCGGGGTTGATGGCTTTCAGGGCTTGATCAATCTCGACGATCACCGAGTTGATGTTCGCATGCACGTTCGGATCGACCATGACCGGCCGGAGGCGTCTCTGGAACTTATCAAGATCCTCCGGTGACATGTCGGCACGGAACTGCTCCAGAGGAGCTTCGTTCTGCTCGAAGTACCTCTCCCAGACTTCCTGAATCCAGTAACTGTTGACCTCTGGCCACCTCTTGGAGATGACGTCATCCACGTCACTTTCCTGGCGCGCGAGCATGTTGGCTCTCCGCTCCGTCTCAATCATCGGATGCACAAAGGCCGCTTTCGGCGATGTCTGAGCGACGGGGTTGCCGCCTTCTAGGGCAACCTCAAGGGAACTCAGCCGTGCATCTGTCCGTTGCTGATCGAGGTACTTGTAGCCGTTGACGTGATCTCCGGCAGCAAACGCCTTGTCGGTCTTCTCGCGCAGATCACTGCTGTATTGCAGATCCTGATGGATGTCGAACTGAGAGCGCGGCATCATCGTCGCAGGGATCTCCGGCTGATCGGCGATGACTCCTGGTTCTAGGTCAACTGGTCCTACATCGACTGGCGGCGGGACGTCGCTCATGGCGTCATAGCACCTCCACCGCCGGCAACGTTGGGGAACGCTCCGGTTGGCGGCGGACCGCCGGGAACTTGGTCGCTGGCCGGATCAGCGCCCGCCACGTTGGTCATTCCAGGTTGCGCCGGAGTCGGTGCGGCTTGCGGAGGCACCAATCCGCGCTTGGCGAATCCGGCGGCCAGCTTGTTGACCATGCGGCTCTTCTCCGCACCTTTGGTGATGCCTAGCCACTGTCCGAACCGCAAAGACTTCACGGACTCATTCACGTAGTGGACTCCGCCCATGAAGAGCTTCCAGCTAGTCGAAGCCCAGTCAATGTAGTCAGAGTCCGGTGTTTCGCCGGTGTCCTCCACGAAGTCCAGACCAGCTCTATCCCTGCTGTTCTTCAAGAACGCGGTCACTTGTGCCTGATCCTCCGCCGTGTATCCCCTGTTCCTGATCATCGAGTTGTGTCGACGGAGAAGCTCCTGGACGGGGTGGCCTTCAGCGGCGGTGATGACTCTCTTGAGTTGGGCCGGCGTCAACTCTTCATCGTTCAGCACGTTGTCGAGGGAACCGCTCAGGTTCTTCAAATCCCTCTGTAGATCCTCGCGCGCCCTGGCTCGCTCTTCAGGGTTCATGTCCAGAAGCGCCTCGTTCCAGCGCGAGCGCGCAGTTATCCGTTTGCTGATCTCAGCTTCGCGAGCCATGTCCGCCTTGCGGATGTCCATGCTCTGCTCATGCCCACGCGCCTGCTTTCCCTCTTCGCTGAGCGCGTAGGGGTGATCGCCCAGCGGCTTGTCCATCTGGATGTGCTGCCGGCCACGCTCGGCGGGATCCTCCGGAGGCGGACCGCCAACGGCTGACTCCGGCATCGACGGAGCCGCTGTCCCACTCACGCCTGGCTCCTGCTGCGCGCCAGTGCCCTGCTGAGCGCCCGGGGTCGGATCCTGCTGCATCTCAGCGCTGGTTGCCTGCCTGCGAGCCAAGAGGGGATCCTTGGAAGGCGGTGCTGTGCGCCCGGCTTCGGCTGCCTTCAGGTCGAGTGCTCGCTCGCTCTGCGCCGCCTTGCTGGTAGCCGTGTCCCGATCAAGCTGCATCTCCTGCTTGGTGATGCCACGCTCGTACTTCTTCTGCTCAGCTGCCATCTCCTCGGCTTTGGTCTTCTCCTTCTTAGCTATGTCGAAGCGCTGTGCTTCGCCGAAGCCCTTGCCGATGTCGCCCGCTAGCTGGCGGCGATCCTGGTAGTCGATGTTCTGCTGCTGACGAAGCGCTTCACTCGACCGGAACACGGCGGCTTCGCCTTGCTCCAGCCCGCGCATCATTTGGCCCGTGTCCGGTCCCTTCTTGATAACTGTCTTGCCTCTACGTGCCATTAGAACCACCTATCGTCGTAACCAGTTTCTTCGTAGCTCCCGGCCACCATGCCGGCACCTTGCGCCGTCACCTGCCAGTTACCCGTGTAGAGCCCTGCAACAGTCAAAGCCGCGCCGCCCCAGAAGTGACCTCGAGCCTTGCCCTTCGTCGTCTCTCGCGCCTTCCGACTCAACTCGCGCGCTAGATCCATCCGTTCGCGTTCGATGAAGTAACTGAAGTCCGCCGCCTCAAACTGCTGGTTGGAATAAAGATCGGCCAAGTCCTGATAGAGCCCGGTTTGCATGGCAGCTAGCGAACCGCGCCCACGTTTCTGGACTTGACCGAGCGAAGTTTGAATCGCAGCAATGCCCTTCTGCTGCTGTTGTAGGTTCTGCTCCTTGGTGATCGCAGCTTCCAGGTAGTTCAGCTTGGCTGCCGCCGAACCTACCGTCTCACTGCCTCCGGAAGCCGCCTGGATCTGATCAGGGGTGATCAGCAAGTTGCCTGACTGATCGACGATCTCTCCACGACCGATGTCAAGGCCGTAGCTTGTGGCCAACCGTCGCGCCAAGTCGTTGAGATCTGTCGAGTAGCCTCCAGTCTTGGCTCCGACCTCTTCCTCCTGACCTATGCCCCCCAACTGTTGAGCTTGGTAGGCTTGCGGATCGAATCCGATGCTGTAGGTTTTCGTCTTTCCGGCAGATCCCAACGAACTCATGGACGGCAACTCGATGGTCGCGTTGCGTACCTGGTCGTAGTACTGGTTGATCGAATCCAGCTGAGAGTCCAACCCACCACGGGGCAGTCCAGCCCCCATGGTTTCACGCTGCTGCCCCTGTAGCTGATCTAGCTGCGTCTGCTGTTGAGTTGCCGGAGCCGTGCCGCCGCCTTCAGTTTGATCCAAACCTTGCTGGAAGCCCAAGGCTGTCCGGGCAGCATCTGATCCAGTTTGAGTTGCTTGATTGAGTACCATTACGGCTCCAGTGCTGTGATTCGTGCGTCAAGGGCTGCGATGTCCCTTCGTGTCGCTTCGAGAATCCGATTCAGATAGTCTTCTACAGCGGACTCGTTGATCTGCGTCGATGACGCTGAGGCTTGCGGAGGGGGGACGGCAGCTCCCAAGTTGTTGTAGTTGCCCCTCAGCGATTCACCGACAGCGTAGTACGTCTGCTCCGCGGCCTCTGGCGATGCGTTGATCGGAGCGGCGTCGTAGAGGAACGGTTCGATGTCTTGCAGGTTGGTCATGATTCCTCAAGCTCCATGGTGATGCTGACCTTTGGGTTATCCAAAGCTGGACCGTCGATCACCAAGCGATAGGAGTCGCAAGCTACGAAGGTGATCACCGAAGACCAAGCCCCGCTCGTGCAAACGGTGACCTCGCCGACAGGAGTGACCGTTGGAACGGTGAAGATCCGCTGAGGCAGAGTGCGGCTTGGAACGTCCCTGAAGCTGGGTCGCAGAAGGAACGGAACAGAGCTAACCCCCGGCGCAGCGGGAACGCCGAACACCGGGACTCGAACTGGCTTCGGTCGTGCCGGGACTCGTTTGAAGGTCGGGGTGGCAGGGAATGGCGTCGACCCAACTACGGCGGGGGGAGCGAACGGAGGAACCTTGGCCTGAGGCGGCAGACGTGCTGGCGGACGAGGGATAGCTGGTCTAGCCGGGATCGGCGTGGAGCCCACAACAGGCGCCGCAGGACCGAACACCGGAACTCCGGGCGGGGGTCGCGCGGGTGCCGGCGGTCTGGGAATGACGTGGGTAGGTGGGAATGGTGTCGAGCCAGGCACTGGAACTCCGGTCACCGGGAGCCGGGACGGAGTCCGTAGCGGTGCTGGTGGCCGAGAGATGAACGGATGGACGGGAAATGGCGTAGCACCCCCAAGAGGAGTTGTGGGGGTGACAGGCTTCAACCTAGCCAGCCGGTCCATCATGATCTTTCGGTGCCGCTCCAGGAGAATCTTGGCAACCGGAACCACAGGGACCGCCCTGCCTTTTCCTGCGACGATGAACGCAGCCACTCGGCGAATGACGAAGGGCCGCCGGACATGCATCGGCTGGCGCGGTCGGCGTACCGGGATCCTGGGTATGACCACGGCAGCAACGCCGTGGACTACCC
>SDBT01016527.1_pt1 | contig 11679 bp, 17 predicted proteins | sample 2277101 | NCBI WGS metagenome assembly SDBT01 (sample SAMN10404973, study PRJNA504765) | marine sediment metagenome | isolation source: marine sediment core GS10_PC15, 103 cmbsf | place: Arctic Ocean: Southern Knipovich Ridge | collected 2010
TTATATATATCTTTTTTATTTTTTTTGTTTTTATTTCTTATACTTTTTTTTTATCTGAAACATAAAACAAAAAAAATAATAATAAAGAAATAACAATATTGAACTTTATAATATTGCTTAATCCTAAAAGATTGAGATTTAAATAGTGAAACCAAAAAATGAAACATTTTTTATAAGTGAAACATAAAATCTTAAAAAAAAACATATGTGAAACTCTTCTATGTGAAAAGTTAAAAGCAACTGAGGAAAAAAAGAATCAACATATTAGAGCAGAATGATCCCAGTTTGATGTATGACAAGTATAGGATGTGAGGTCTTTAGGATCATATATCTGTTCTTAGATGCCTTACTGATTATACGTTCACGTTCTAATTTGAGTAATCCCATACTATCTTTTAAAAACTTATTACTTAGCATCTGATTAGATGATGGAAATAAAGCTACGAATTCAGCTTCGGCCAAATTTGTTTTTGTCTTAGAATAATTCTTCAATCTATGTGAAGTGGCTATTACACTGACATGATCATGTCTACCAGTCTCTAATAAATCATTCATATATTCTCTTAAAAAAGCAGTTGTTTCTTTATCAAAAGTATCTATATCATCAAATAGAACCACGACACCATCAAATTGTTCTGAATCTTCAATCAAAGAATCTTTTTGTGGTAATTTTAATAAATCATCCTCACCCTCAATCGTAAAATGAAAGAATCTATTCTTCTTATTTTTTTTGTTCATCTTATCTAATACATCGAATGCTTTATCACCATTAACTTTACTAATTAACATTATTGGTCTCTTACGTTTATCAAACTCCAATATTTTACTCACTAATACACTCTTTCCACTTCCTGAAGCACCGCTAATAAACATATGACGATCAAAAGGAACGTCTTTATAACCATATGCGGGTATCACAAATAAACTATCATCAAACTCTAATTCCTTTTTTAACTTGCTTTCTAATATATCCATAGTCAAATCATAAGCCCTCGTTAATTTATTATTTAACCTTTTGGAAGTCCTATCCTTCAATGCTAATTTTAATATCTTTAATTCTATTTCTGTTAATTTCATTAGTCTTTTAACATGTCTTAGGTCTTCATTATTTAATATATCAAATATATCATCAACTTCTATGTCAGGTTCTAAATTCTCTTTAGTCCTTCTAATCTTAATCTCATGTACTATTTTGTTTGTCTTTCTATTTATTGCGAGAGCTATCGTATCGCCCTCATCGAATGATAATATGAATTCGCTCATTTATAGTGCTATATACCTTGGCTCATATAAAAATCGTAAATAAATTTAAATATTTACACAGAATAAAATTTATCTTTTAAAAAATCTTGTAACATAGTCGTTAAATTCACATACTTATAAGAGGTTTAAAGTACTTCTCTATTAATAGAAATGTATCGAAGAAAAGAAAATAAAAAGTGTTAATTTTATTATTTTTAAAATATAATAAAAATAATTATGCCCGTTTATAAATCAAGAATTAAATCTAATGCAAAGCGTAATAAACCCAGAAAACCACGTAAAGGTGGTTCTATAGGTAGTAAGGTAGGAAAAGTAGCTCTAGGAGTAGGTATAATCGGAGTGGCTGGTCGTGTTTTAGAGACTGGAATTCGATTTGGTAAATTTTTAGCGACTGGTGATAATTTAAGTTTAATAGGATCCTTATTGGGCGGATCCTTATCTCCAGATAGTAAATTAAATAAAAAAATACCTAAAAAATTTAGAGATTTTATGAAAGATAATCCTAAAGAATCTCAAAAGATTATTAAAGAAGCTCGAACTAATAAAGGAGGGGGTCTTGGTAAGGTGATAGCTAAGGGATCCGCATCAATAGCAGTTGTTAGCTCTTCTATAGCTATAGGAGTCATAGGGTTCCGAGAATATTTAATAAGGAATCCTCAACAGGTAGCAAAATTAGTTGGTGAATCAGCAAAAGTTTTCTTTGGTGGTTCTCTTAAAGATAATTTAAAGCCGTTTCCTAAAAATGTTCAAAACTTTATTTCAAAGAATAAAAGAAAGGCAATAGCAATAGCATCTGATATATTTGAAGAACGTAAAGAAAAAGGAGCAGGGCTGGGTCAAGCTCTTAAACAAGGAGCTCAAGCATTATCTACGGCTAGCCTAGCAACTCGCCAAGCACTCGGAGCTTTCGAATCTCTCAAAGGTGGTTCTATTCAAGATTTTATTAGAAAATTACCCAATGTAAATGTAAGTAAATTTGATCACAGACATATGATAAGCTATTTAAATCATATACCAGACAAACATTTTAAACATATTCAAGGTATTGTAGCACATTCATTAGGGAAGACAAAACATAAATTATTTAAGAAAATTGATAATGCTTTTGGGGGTAAATTTAAAGGAGAACATCCTAGTAAAGTATCTAAAGTTGCTTCTCGTGATATATTAAAAGCAAAAGATAAACATCATCTTGCGGCGGTTTTACATGGTGAATTAATGGATAAAGAAAGAGGATCTAATACAGGTGGTGGGTTATTAGATAGTCTTAAAGCTCATTTAGGAAGAGCAGTAAAATTTGGACGTTCAACAGCAATTAAAGGAGCAAAGGGTGTATTAAAAGTGGGTGATCATTTAAATCAAGGATTAATATTTGGATTAGAATTAATAGATAGAATAGGAGAATTATCCCGAGTAGCCGAAAAATCGGGTTTCCTACAATTTATTCCTAAAGATTCATTAATAAGAGATGCTATTAGATTTGGTGCAGAAATACCTGACAGTACCCTAACCTCACGTGCTCGAATTGCTCAAGAATTTTTAGAAGGAGGTATTAAATTAGGTAAGTTAAAATTATCAGAATTAGAATCAGACACTTCAAAAATAAAAATTCCTGAAAAGAAATCTTCAATTGAACAATTCACTGAAACACCTCAAGGCGGACAAATTTCAGGTGCCTCATTCTTTAATAAGAAAAATCTATTTGACATGCATCATTTAGCTTTGAATGATATAGGTAATTTTGTGTAAAAAAAATTGAAGGAAAGGAATATATAAATTATGATAAATTAATAGAACATTATTTATAATAATTATCTATTCTATTATATCCTGTATCATATAAACTGTATTTCAATAAACCTTCTTTATTATAGGCCATCATTTTTTCCATTCTTCTATTATAATATATATCATCATAATTATTATCTCTATGTATTCTTTTTTTACCTCTTTTTTTTATTTTCTTATTTTTCGTTATCTTGGTTTCCATCTAAATATAATTTGTTTATATAAATACAAATATTTAAAAAAAAAATAAATTATAATTTTATTTTGAACATACTAGTCAAAGTATTTATTTCTTTTTCTCCATCATACTCATCGCATTTCATAACAGTTAATAATAGAAATGAAGATAATATTTCACATTCTGTTTTGTATTTATGTCTTACTTTTAATTCTCTAATAACTCTATCATATTGGCCTTTCCATGTATAATTATTTATTATATCAACTAAGTCAGGAATAATATATAAATCTGAATAATCAACCATACTATATTATAGTATTAAATAAAATTGTTAAAATTAAAATATAAATTTTGCTTCATCACATCGCAAAATACACGTTCATAATCCAATTTAACTTTATATTTTGGACGGTGACATTTACAAAACATTCTTGTATATGAACCTTCCATTGGTTTATAACAGGTACTATCACCACATTTATTACAATATAAATCTTCATAAAATTGTCGCATTAAATGATAATCGGATTTATCTATTTTATTTATTATTTTTAAAGATTTATTGAAAATAATTTTCCAATCATTATAATCTTCTATTATGTTCATAATATCTTTAGAAATATATCCAAAATTATTAATATCCATCTATATTAATAATAGTTAACGTTAAAAAAAAAATTTGTCCAAAATAAAAAATTCAATTTGAGTAATATGCCATACTAAGAACGCAAGAACACCATACTCTCGTCTCAGAGTCCACAATTTTAAGCTTGGCAGAAATAATAAAGTCTTCATCACGATATATAGATTTAGAGAATCCACCACATCGGTCACAATAATAAAATCGCGGTACATATCTTAACATATATTTAAACGATTTCTCATAAATAATTTTCCAATTATTATAATCTTCTATTATGTTCATAATATCTTTAGGAATATATCCAAAATTATTAATGTCCATTATATTAATAATAGTTAACGTTAAAAAAAATTGTCAAAAAAAAAACAACTAATCATAGAGATGTCGGGATTCGAACCCAAATCAAGTAGTTGGAAACCACTTATGCTAACCATTACACCACACCCCTATTTAAGTAAATATATTAAAAATAAAAAATAATTATTTAATTAATCCAGACTTATGTAAATAAATATGAAAAAATATTTTTAATTAATAATTCTGGTATTATACTTTTATATTTACTTTGAATTGTTAATTTTTGTAATATTAAAGGTATTATTTTTTTTTGTTCTTCATTTAATTTATATTTATTATATTAATAATTAGCCTTAGAAAAAATTAATTAATTAATCGAAAAATTTAAATCCGTGTAAGTATATATATATGGAATATGAGATACATTGTGTAAATAACAACATAAGAAAGTTAATGAAGGACGAATGTAATTTGTGGAAATATAAAAGATGTAAATTAAATAAATTATTAAAAATGAATGAAAAATTTATAGAGGATAATAAGAATGAAATATCATTTCATTCGGTTGAAAAAATAAATATTGTAATAGAATATTTGATGGAAAATTTTAATAATTTTGATTGTATGGTTGATTTAAAATTTAAAAAAAATATATTCAATAGAATAACAGCATTAAAACCTTACATATATGATAAGATGAAAAATAAAAATTAATTATTTAATTGATTCTGTTATCTTTTCTAGTCTTCGGTTTGCATTTTCGTTTTTTTTTTGTTTCTTTCTTAATAGTTTGGTCAAGTTACTATTATTTCCTACTATTACAATATCCTCATCTTTAATTGTTACTTTTTTAGATTTTTCCTTTAATTCTTTTTTTGGATCTTCAACTTCACATATACGATATATTCTTATAGGTGTTGAACCATAAACATATCCTCTTTTATGTAGATAAAAACAATCATTATTAGTTATTTTTATGAACATATTATCATCAAAATCATCAAGATATTGGTGGAATCTACTCAATGCGTGACCATAATGTTGATAATTATCAAGCACTTCTAAATCGTTATTTAAAATCGTTTGGCATGTAATAAAAAACATATTATTATATTATATGAAAAGAAAAAAATAAAATAATTAATCAACGTTTTCTTCTCTTCTTTTTTTTTGATCCTTCGTTCCATTTCTTCTTTCTATTTTTCTCTTTTATCATTTTCATAATAGATTTAAACATACAACCCAATTTGATTTTGTCTTTGTTCTTATGTTTATATTTTTTTTGTAAGTCATCAAACAGATAATTAAATCCATATTTTTCATAATTATCGAATACATCTGTAAGTAATAATTTATTACAATGTTTTAAAAATTCGTGATCACTGTACACTATTTCGGGTATTCTATTAATACCAAACATAGCTAAGTGAGGGCTAATATCACCCATATAAATATAATTAATTATTAATACATTATTATCCCATCGATACATTATATATTAATGTATATTATTTAATTCAAAATCATCCAAAATAAACATATATTTTTTTTTTATCATCTTTAAATTTTCTAGATCTATTAGATCACTAAATGTAAAAATTGGATCATTCGAACCATTAAAAAAACAACAATTATTCATTATAACACGAGTAATGATTGAAAAATAATCATATTTTTTTTTTAATTCTTTTAATACATTATCATAGATAGGTTCCCAATCATTATATTTATCAATTATATTTACTAATACAGTGGGTATGGATAAATTAGGGGAGTTTCCTATTATTCCTTTAAAATTATTTTCAATTTTCATTTATATATATTAGGGTATTTATAAAAATATTAAAACGAAACTAACAACAACAATAATAAAACAAATACATGCATATTTCCATTTCTTTTCTGATTCAATTTCTCTATAATTATGTCTATTTCTAACAAATGAAGTTCCAAAATCTAATTTTTTATACATATTATACTATAACAAATATTTTTTAATCACAACAACAAATAGAAGCTTTAGGACTATAAGCTGTAGAATAGATTAGTTTATACCTCTCATTAACAGTATTATAATATGCTTCATAATCATGATTTGATACTCTTTTTTTACATAATTCAACATCTAGATCTAATGATATCTCATCTAATTGAGTTGATGTTGTATGTAAACTATTTGATTTAGTTTCAAGATCAAAGAAGCTACTTATAATAGCTGATACAGATACTATGGATGATAAAACAAATATAATAATATCATTACCTGATTTATTATTAAAAGCATTCGTACCTGATAAAGAACTAATAACTACACTAAGAATAACGGCAAGACCTGAAAATAAATAATAGTATAATCTTATCTTCTGTTCAGCTTTTTTATATTTGAGAGCTTGGGCTTTACATTCTTGTTTTTTATTGTATAATTTTTTCTTAATATCTAATTCTAAATAGGATGGTTGTCTAACTAATACAGGACTTTCCTCATCAATAATTCCCAATTCAATATCGTTATTTGATTTTTTACTCATTACTATATTAATTCAATCAAAAAAAATTTAGATGATATTAACCTGAGAATTCTACAAAATCTAATTTTATACTACAACTATTGATAGAAGTTGATCCTGTGGATCTTTGAACGGCAATTCGTATATCTACGTGATTACTAGAATCAAATATAGGAGGCGTACTACTGAATTCTATATGAGCGCTACCACTACTAAAATGAGATTGAGCCATAGTCGTCCAAAATGATTTATTCACCGGTTTAAATTGTACTATAACCCGTAATTGTTTGGTTGTAGTCGTATCAGATGAGATTAATGCGTCAGTTATATGTAATTGTTTACCGGCTTCTAAAAAATAATATCCTTGCTTAGATAAGCCCATACCGATATTTAAACATCCGAAGTAGTCATCAGGAACGCCCAGAGTTACCGATGTAGCTATATCATATATATATGCAGAATCATCTAAATTATCTGGAAATGGGTCAGTACTCTGGGTATTACTCGTCACAAGTAAATTTTGTATTCTGAAGTATTTCTTGGTTAATAAAACCGGTGTTTGGCCATTTAACGTTACAGTTTCAGAAACATCCAAATAATTACTATCAAGCCCTGTAACTAAGATATCTTGATCTGCACCCGAATCATCCGAGCTAATATTGCACGATACGTCCATAGATGGAAAGACGAAAAAATCAGTGTTAGCCCCTCCAGAAATCACTTGTCTCCAGTCTCCATCCACGCCCGTTGTGCATAAACCATGCATAAGAATTGGTTTATAACTTGTTGTTTTAGTTCTTATATTCATGTTTCTATAATTAAAAGTCTCACCTTCTTCTAAAAGTGTATTTAAACTAGTTTGTTGACTATTACCTATTGTATTTGAATTAACTAACACATCGAAAACTGAATCGAAGCTCATTATTATATTGTTATATTAATAAAAAAAAATATTTTATTTTTTTAATTATGGAACTTCTAATATTAAACTTATTGTGCAACTTTGAGCCTTATTATTCGTACCTTCAAACCTTTCAATGTTACACAATATAGTTCCACCCCCAATAATAGGGGGTAAATCTGATAAGTCATATTTAGAGATTGTATTCGAAATTAATACGGTTGCTACTTCTCTTCTAAAATCAATATTATCATCCGGATATACATATATATGTAATTTATATACACCACCCAAAACGGTGCTTGCACTTGATATTTGGACGTGTTTAAGGTATGCTGTTGCTTCGGGACGAATATAATAAATACCACAACGAGACTTATTTACCAATGGTGCCATGCTATGCATAAAAATGGTTGGTTTACCCGTTGCTCCCCCAAAATTCTGGCCTATATGAACATTTTGGGTAATGGGGTTTGTTCCTGTCCTTAAGAGACTCATTCTTTGTATTCTAAACCAAGCAAAATTCAAATCGTTACCCGTTACGGGGGTCGAATCAAAGGTGTGGACTGCTACGCTGAGTGTATTTGTAGTAGCATCCTCAAAATATTCAATTAATATATTGGCTGATTGATCGATATTAGCACCGCCAATTTGTGTGCTATTAATAGCGTGTTGAGCTATATTATAATCAAAATTCTCCCCTTGGAGATATCCGTCTCCGAAAAATGTTTCTGAATTAGAAGTACCTAAACCATCACTATAACACCTGATAGTAGCACTTTCAAACCCTGAAACATTACCTGCACGCAAATTTACACTATCTTCGGGTGTAGGATTTAGACTACTCAAAACGTTCACATTCTGTATACCTGAACTCTGCGAAATAGCCGATCCGCCAACTTGAACAATATTAGTATCGCATAATGAACTATTATAAGCACTTGTTATATTTGTGCTGTTCGTATTTATCGATGCCAAATTAATATCATCAGTACTTATAGTAATTCTCTGTGTTTGTGCTGATGTATTTCCGGAATTCGTATCAACAGGATTTCCCAGAATTTCTATCAGGTTAGAATCTACCGTTCCTATTATAGAAATACCTGTCGACAAACTATTAACATCAGCTTCTATATTGCATACTTTACTTAAAATTTTTGAATTATTCATTATTATATTGTATTTAAAAAAAAATTATATAAGTTTAAGTATTATGGTACAAAATTATAATAGATATCACAAACTAAATCATGAGGACTCGCTGTACCGAAGTCCTTAACAAGAATTTCGAGAGTTCCCTCCGAAAAATTTGTAAAATTAAAAACATATAAACCTGTCAAATCTACTTCTCTTATATCACCAGCTGGAAAATACCATTCTCCGAGTCTATTGTATCTTGAATCTCCATTAAAATCTCTTATGTCCATACGAATACTTATCATTCCATCTGAATTATTTGACACAATCATTTTTTTGAAATAAATACTATTAAAATTACTATTTGTATAAAAAGCAGGCCTACTGATTTCTACGTCTCCTGATCGTAAGGCGAAGAATATTTCGGCATCACTGTCAGGAACTCCATTTGTGATGGCTCTGCCCTGTCTATATATATAAATGTCACCAACATTTGGAATTGGGGTAAAAACACATTGAGAGTTTTTTATTCTATATATATTACTGTATGAGTTCACTAGGTTCACACTAGTTTGGCCGGCCATTTCAACCAATTCACTTATTTGAGTACCGTCTACTTGATCACCAAAAATTTCCATAATTTGAAATCCTGAGTTTAAACTACTATCTAAAGTAGAACTTGATGAAATCGCAAAGCTTCTGTTCTGGGCTAAATTATTTTCTGGTAAATGCCCACTGGTAACTTTTGTCATGAATGCAGTGTATATGGATGTGATATCTCTTCGTTTTAAATGAAAAACATTAGCAGTATCTCCTGAGCCATTATCAAAATTATCTCTATAAGTTTTGTTATAACTTGATGAAGTTTCTAGAACTTTTGTTAATGTTTGATCTATTTTAACATCTAATGAAGTAGTATCCCCTGCAATAATATTATTACTGGCTTCTAAACCGGCTAGAGTGAAATCTATTGCTGTTAGAGTACTATTATTTACGACCATTTTTGTATCAATTCCGCCTGTAGAATTTTTAATTGCCGATTGATTAATATCGTCTGTTGAAATAGCTATACGTTGTACTCCGCTACTTAAATTACCTGAATTAACTTCTAAAGCATTTCCATTTAATTGAATTTGATTTGTGTCAACTGTTCCGGTAATTGGAATTCCAAGCGATTGAATTAAACTAACATCTGTTTTTAAAATACAGACTTTACTTAAAAGTTTTGAATTATTCATTATTATATTGTATTAAAAAAAATATAATCACAATATTAATAACATAAATAGTACTAATATCGTAATACCTAATATAATCTTAGCTATTCTGAATTTTGTAATATCTTCCATTGTATATCATATACTTTAATCTTTTCTTAATATTAATTCCCATTCGGTACCATTTGTCTGAATAATATTATTATTATTATCAAGCATCTTATAATTAATATTTGTCTTGTTAGTGAATGTTAAGAATAAATTATCATCTATTAAATCAGTTCTTATTATATCTGTTCCATTTGAATTATTAGTAATATAGAGCGAATATACAGATCCATTCGATGATTTAATAATATTCGAAGCATCTGGAAAATTAAAGAATATAATTTTTAAAGGACTTAGATCAATAGCATTATCACTAGTAGCGGTTGTTCCTTGAATATCGTCAATAGCATTTATTCCTAACAAAAATCTTGATGTATTAGCCGTATTTGTTAAAAATGTAAATGCAAAATCACCTGTTGAACTCCATGTATATTTAAAGGTAGTTGAATTATAAGTAATTGTATACGTATTCGCTCCTATAAAATCCATTTGAGTTTCTATTTCAACTCTTAATGTTTCTTCTGAATAACTACCTAAAGATAATGTGGCTATGCGAGGAGTAGCCGTTTCTGTAAAATATATTTTATTATTAAATGAATTTACATTATAAAGGCCATTATGCATTACAAATCTGACAACTTTATATGTTCCATCTAATTTATTAGCATTAGATAATCTTATTTGTCCATTTTCAATAGATCCACTAAATCTATCAATAGAATTTAATATTACTATTTCTGTCATTATTATATTATGAAATTTATTTTTTTTTAATAATATAATGGATAGTTTAGTTGAAAAAATAGAACAATTACCTCTAAGTGGAGATGATCTATTATCGATCGCTGAATGCTTAGGAGTTAAAAAAGATACTATTAAATGGATGTTATATGACAATTTAGAAAATATTAAAGATGTTGATGAATTATTTGGCGATAAACTTATTGCTATTTATATTTTACTTCAAATTAAAAACCCTGAAAAACAGACTTCCGTAGGACACTGGGTTTTATTTATTAATCATAAAGAGAAGGGAGAGTATTATTGGCATGACCCGTATGGGCTAAGAATAACACAAGATTTATCATTAACACATGAACCTGACTTTATAATTAAGCTTACTAAAGGTTTAGTAGTTCAAGAAAATATTCATAGACATCAGAAGTTTAGAGATGATATAAATACTTGTGGTAGGCATACAGTTGTTCGTTCAGTTTTTTATCATTTGAATCCTGAAGAATATAATAATTTAGTTATTAAACCAATGGTACCTCATCCTATTAAAGAATCTGATGATTTGGTTGCATTAATAACAGGATTAGCCAGCAGTTCCGATAGACCTTTAATCGAGTTCTTTAATAAGAAGGAATCTTAATTATTATTCTTAAACTTTTCACATAGAAGATGAGATATTCATAACCTAATTAAACTATATATGAAAAGATCGGCAAAATGTTTCACTTATAAAAAATGTTTCATTTTTAGGTTTCACTATTTAAATCTCAATCTTTTATGATTAAGCAATATTATAAAGTTCAATATTGTTATTTCTTTATTATTATTTTTTTTGTTTTATGTTTCAGATAAAAAAAAAGTATAAGAAATAAAAACAAAAAAAATAAAAAAGATATATATAA
>SDBT01016529.1_pt1 | contig 11678 bp, 10 predicted proteins | sample 2277101 | NCBI WGS metagenome assembly SDBT01 (sample SAMN10404973, study PRJNA504765) | marine sediment metagenome | isolation source: marine sediment core GS10_PC15, 103 cmbsf | place: Arctic Ocean: Southern Knipovich Ridge | collected 2010
CTTCTGGAAGGCGTCAGTTTCCGATTCCACCCGCTGCGATTCATCGGCAGCAGAATTCTATCGGTGCTGGTTTCGCTGATCGTGCGCCGTCGCATTACCGATCCTACGAGCGGATTTCGGGCAGCTTCGGCGCCGATGGTCGAGTTCTTCGCCGCGCACTACCCGCAGACTTACCTCGCAGATACAACCGAGGCGCTCGTCTGGGCGGGCAGGCATGATATGAGAATCACCGAGGTTCCCGCCTCGATGCGCCAGCGGACTGCCGGCGAATCGGCGGCTGGGAATATAACCGGCGTCGGGCACGTGATGAGAATCGTGCTCGCGCTGCTTGTCGATTGCATAAAACCACGTTTCAAGCAATAGGAGCTTGCGCCATGTTACTTGCAGATTCCGGAACGTTTGACTATCCCGAACATCTCGATTTCCTCCAGCGTTTGGTCCCGATTGTGCTATCGCTGCTCATAGTCTTTGTGACCATCGAACTCATTCGTCGTCGCAAGCTGCGCGAGGAATTCGCGATTCTCTGGTGTCTTGCCTCCCTGACGCTCCTTGTCTTTGGACTCTACCCCAAGCTTCTCTGGATTGTCTCGGACGCACTGGGAATCTTCTACCTGACGACGCTTGTCCTGGCCGGTTTTGGATTCCTATCGCTGGTGACGATTCACTTCGCGATGGTACTCAGCAAACTCAGCGACGAAAATGCCAAACTCGCTCAGCGAATGGTGATGCTCGAAGAGGAACTCGCCAAGTCCAAACCGGCAGGCGAAGAGGTGGCAGATCAGTAGCGCAATAACGCCGCGTCAGTCGCGCAGTACTGGCAATGATTTTTGTCGCTGGCGTAGATATTGCGGCGGTTGAGTTTGACCGTCTGTTTTGGCAGGCGAAGCTACTGACCGCAGTGGAGAAAAACGGGGTTGGCTCCGTAACGTATAAGTCGGCTCGATAGACCTGAATGGGACAGCTTGGTCGGGTGCCACCACCCTTCAGGGTGGTGTTCGTCCACAATATCGCAAAGGGCATCCGAAAGTCACGCTTCGTCCCTCTGGGACTACGCCCGGGACAGGAAAGGGTAGTGGCACCCACAGGTGGTTATTCGAAACGTGGTTACTCCGTTTCGGTCGACTTCGCTCAGGACAGGACGCTTCGCAAACCACGCCACCCACCAAATCGTGAGTTTTCGGACAGGCCTATCCGCGTTTGACGCTATCGAGCACGAGGTGGCGCTTACCGCGGGCGAACACGATCGACGTCTTCCCGAATGCGATATTGACTCCGTCGGCGGTTTGTTCGACGGTAAGCTCGCCGGCGATTTTCTTTCGGCTAAATGCGCTGGCGAAGTATGCCTTACCCACAACGCCAGCCGTCGCGCGAAGCACCGTATCGGTCCGCCGCGAAGCGAGCTTGTGCGATTCATCGGTCAGTTCAAACCGAACGGTTGCGGCTATGGCGAACTGGACTGCCGCCATTTTACCTCTGATAACGCCTCCGGTGCGCCCCTCGCTGCGTTCGAGCTGCCCGCGCGTGTGCCAGAGCAGTTCGAGCGTTTCGGGCGTAGCGCTTTCAAGCTCGTCGAGCACGCAGACCATCTCTCCGACGTGCGATTTGGGGTCTACGACCATCAGCACGTGGCGTATGAATTGAACACCATCGCCGCATGCTCCGGCAGAATCCATCGCCAGATAGCGATGGTTGGATGAACTGTTCGATTCAATAATGCTCCCTTGGGCATCAAGCAGATGGTCCCGCTTGGCAACGACTATCGTATTGTGCGCACGTGCGGATACCTCGTAGAGCTCGGCCGAGGGCTGGCTCTCGAACAACTCCCCGCGCGGCGGTCTGCCCAGATTGCTGAGCAGCATTTCGCCGGCAACCTGCATCTGGATCGAGTTCATATCATGCTGCGAGTGGCTGGCGGCCATGTCGCCGGTTTTGGCGGCAACATACATATCCGGTCGCGGCCATTGATCGGCCATCGCAGCCCATCCGATTTCGTGGTAGACCTTCGTCGTCTCCAAGTGCGGTTTGGCGGGGCACACGGCATCGGGCGGGCGGAACAGAAGCGCCAACCCGGCAGCAGACCAGCCCGCAGAAGATACGTCGCGGCGGAACGAGTAATTGTCCAGCCACCAGGTTACGTCCTTCATCCCGAAATGCTTGACCAGCAGATAAAACGTTCCGTACAGCGGAACGTTCGGGTTATCGCCAAAGCACACCGCCTGCCCGTTCGGAGAGAAGTAGATTGGGAAAAGCCCCGTCGTGTCCATCCCGCGCTCGTGCAGGATCGTCATATCGTCGTCCAGCCGCCTGGCCGCTTCGCCAACAAGCAGCAGGTATCGCATCGCAAAACCCCAGTAGCCAATGCCTTCGTCCCATCCGCCTTCGCGACCGAGCGCATCGAAGAAACGTCGCAGCCCGGCCCGGGCAAGCTTGTAGGTTTTTTTCGCATCGGGATCATCGTCGCCAAGGGCGAGCGCGGCTAGGCCGCAGCCGGAGTTTATTACCGCGTTGGCGTGGGAGTAGGTATTGTACCATGAGACTTGTTGGGCAACCGTGTTGCGGTACGGTTCGAGCGCCTTGGTTCGAATCGCCTGCAAGACGCACGTGCGCTCGTCGTCTGAAATATCCTCCCACAGCCAGTCCAGTGCGACGACGGCTGCCACTGCAGCTTCTGCGGTGCACAGATCTGCGTGGTCTTCGCTCTTGTTGGCTGCGACGTCGATGCACTTGCGATGGAGCGGTTCGACCCAGGCGGTCCACGATATCAGGTTATGCAGTTCTTCTTTGGCTCTGGAAAGATACGCATCGTTCTTTTCTATGTGGTGCGCAACCAGCAGATCGAGAATGCGTCCTTGCGTGGTGCGTGCGGCTACCAGCGCAGGATCGGTCGCGCCCTGCTGTCCGAGCGAACGCCACTGCGCTTCGGTAACGGGGTTGGTCTCCAGGATCAGAGAGCATCGCCTCTTGAGCGTTTCGTAGATCACGTCATATGGCTGCTGGCCGATCAACCGATGCAATGATCTCAGTTCTTCACGGGTTGCAAGAATACCTCGTCGCATGAGAGCCTTTCCTGAATCGACGTCGCGAAAGATGATGGAGCTTACCGTGTCCAACATACGTCCCTTTCCGAACGAATTCAACCGTTCACTGCCGCGGGAAATTACTCGCACCTGAAATCATAGTCCGGGTGTGAGATTTTCCAATTTCTTTCCGCACAAGGGATAGCCGCTGGCCGTATGTGAGGGAACGGCCTATCATGCTTTTGACTCAGGTGTCCGATAAATGGGAAGTGGTTCAAAAGCTGCTTTGCAGGGCAAATGAGGTTGTAAAACCGCTTCTGAGCAGACGCAGGCTGCAGAATCGCCCCATGATTTGCGTGTACAAAGGACTGAACCGTCAGCGTGACCAAACAACCTGACAATAATCCGAGCAACAGCGAGACCGGCCAAGGCGCTCCGCCTGCGCAGATAACCGACGGTGAGTTGCTGCAGCGCCATCTGGACGGCGATCCCGGTGCGTTTCGGGCATTGATGAAACGCTACGAACGGGAATTGTATAACTTCCTGGCCAGATTCCTTGGCGATGCCGCACTCGCTGAGGACGTATTTCAGGAGGCTTTCCTCCAGCTTCACATTTCCGCCGCCACGTTCGATACCAGCCGAAGGCTCAAGCCCTGGCTATTTACCATCGCCGCCAACAAGGCCCGCGACGCCATGCGGTCCAAGCGAAGAAAACCGGCAGCCTCACTGGACGCAACTATCGCAGGAAGCGAAAGCGACGAGGCTACGTACGCCGAATTAATGCCCTCAAAAATACCGCAACCTTCGGAAAGTCTTGTGAACCTTGAAACTCGCGCCACCGTACAAAATATTGTCAGCGAGATGCCGGAGAACCTAAAGTCAGTCTTGCTGCTGAGTTATTTTCACGAGTTCGCTTACAAGGAAATCGCGGAAATGTTGAACGTGCCGCTGGGAACCGTCAAGTCACGGCTTCATGCGGCTACGAAACACTTTGCGAAACTGTACAAAGCCGCCGTCGAGCGAGACGAACATGACTGAAAGCTTGGCGACGATCGGATTATTGGAAGATTTCGCGAAATTGTACAAAGCCGCCGCCGAGCGAAACGAGGCGAATCATGACTGATACGAGACACGACGACGAAATCAGACTGATCGACTTCCTGCGAGGTGAACTTTCCCCCGCCCAACGGAAGCAGGTCACGGACCGGCTTGACCAGGACGCGGACTTCAAAACGCTGCACGACGACTTGGCCAACACCTTCGCGGCGATGGATCTGACAATGGAATTCGATCCGCCTGCACACCTCGTTGAAGCGTCGATGACCCACATCGCTCGCGCCCGCCGGACTGACGCACTACTCGCTCGCGAAGAGATACGCCGCGGCCGATGGCAACCAACGTTTTCTCTGCGAGGGTTAACCGGGGTAGCCGCGTCGTTCCTTATCATGGCGCTGGTCCTTATTCCTTCACTGCAGCAGGCACGCCGGGTCGCCATTCAAAAACAGTGCATGTCCCACGCTTCGCAAATCGGTGCCGGGCTGCTGTCATACGCAAACACCCACAACGATTATCTTCCGGCCTCGACGCACCAGGCCACCCGCTGGCTGCCCAACAACGGGGCCGAAACGGTAAGTAACTCGGCTACTTTGTTCACGCTTGTCCGCCTCGGATACGTTTCGCGAGAAGCGTTCCAGTGCCCTGCCGGTAAGGCCTCAAGTTTTGTAGTCAGTGCGGACATGACCGATTTCCCGCAGGGCAAGTTCATCAGCTACTCCTACCAGCACTCTGTAGGCGGCCAGCAGATGAGACTCAGCGATCCGGCCCTTGGCGACGTTGCGGACAGAATGGTGATACTCGCTGACAGCTCGCCGATCTTCGCAGAAGGCAGATTCAACCGAGACAAGATTAGCGCCCTGACTTCAGAGAATCACGGCTCGCGAGGCCAGAACGTGCTTTACCTCGACCGCCACGTCGAATGGGTCAATCATCCGACGGTGGGCGTTAGCGGTGATAATATTTTCCTCGCAGGTGAGATTACCGATTACACGGGCACCGAACAGCCCACAAGCGCAACAGACACTTTTCTCCTCCCGGCATTTTCAGGCTCAGTAAATGATTTGACACTCTCTCCGTAAGATTCACAGGAATTTAAAAGTTGCAGACGCTCACAAGGCCCGCGGGAACTCCTCCCTGCGGGTCTTTCGATGCGCTTCGGGCAAAGTCATGCAAGTCACCGTCGAGCAGTCTTGCTCAGTCTAATCGCGTTTGTTACGATCAGATCAGTCGAAGTGTATCTCCTGGCCGGGCACTGCTTGATCTGCTGCGGCCGTGCCTGCTGGACATGATTGCGAGCGTATATGGGTCGCAGTGACCAAGACAAATCACTGGATATCGGCGAGATCGACTTACGTCCCGCCCCATCGCGGACCTCCCGTCTGATATTTCTTGCAGTGTTGATCGCTGCCTTGGTGACGGTCCTCGTGCGATCTGCGTGGGTCAGCGAAGATGCCTATATAACGTTTCGCGTTGTCGATAACTTCTGGCACGGATACGGCCTGCGGTGGAACATATCCGAACGGGTCTGCGCATATACCAACCCGCTGATGCTCTGGTGCATGAACGCTCTTTATCCGCTGACAGGAGAGTTCTACTACACGTCCATTTTCTTCAATCTGACGGTGACAACCGCTGCAGCGAGTATCATTTTCGTCGGATTGGCGCGAAATCAATTGGCACAGGTGTTCGCTCTTGCGATGCTTATCAGTTCCAAGGCATTCGTGGATTTCGCCACTTCCGGGCTGGAACAGTGCCTGACATATCTCTGCCTTGCCGTATTCTACTGGCTGGCATTTCGGCGCGACCTTCGATCCAACAAGACGCTGCTGCTGTTGGCGGTAGCGGCGGGCATGGTTACGCTGAATCGCATGGACACAATCCTGATGGTTCTGCCGCTACTGGCGGTGGTCTGGTGGCTCAATCGCGGCTGGAAGCAATTCGGCCTGGTCGTCCTGGGGTTCGCCCCGTTCATACTGTGGGAAGTATTCTCGCTGATCTATTACGGAACGCCCCTGCCGAACACCGCCTACGCAAAGCTTGGCACCGGGCTTCCCATGTCCTTTTACTTGAGACAGGGCCTGATTTACTACACTAACAGCCTTCAAATGGATCCGGTTACATTGCCCATCATCTGCGGGGCTATCGTAGTCAGCCTTCGATCGAAACACGCTGCCACCATCGCCGCGGCCGCGGGTATCGTGTTGTATCTTCTTTACATCCTCCGGATCGGCGGCGGGTTCATGAGCGGCAGACATTTCTCCGGCCCTTTTATTGCGGCAGTCATGCTGTGGTGCGTTAATCGGCCGATATTCCGTCCCAAACTCCGCAGGTACACCTTGATGGTTGTTGCAGGCGGACTTGTTCTCATGGCGGCGGTGCATCCACTTTCGCCGGTACGAAGCGGGGCTGATTACCCGGTAGCAGGCCTCTCGCTTCAGGACGTGGCCCTGAACGGAGGGGTCGCTGACGAACGAGGGTTTTATTACGGTTCCACCGGACTGCTGAATGCCTCGAAATATGAACGCATGCCGGGCCATGGCTGGTGGGTCGAGGGCGAAGAATATAAACAGGATGAAACACCTTTCGTAGTCAGAAAAGCGATTGGAATCTTCGGCGTCGCTGCCGGGCCGGGTATTCACATCATCGACTCGCTTGCATTGTCGGACCCATTCCTGGCTCGAATGCCCATTTCGCCTGAGACTGAGATACGGATTGGCCACATGGAGCGAAAAGTAACCCGCGAATACACACAATCAGCGATCAGTGGAAAGGCTCAGTTCAGCGATCCGCACGATGCGAAGCTATTTGAATCGTTGCACCGCATACACTCCGGGCCGATCTGGAACAAGCAGAGATGGAAGGATATCTGGCGGTTGTATATCCTGCACTCCGACGATGGCTGACAAGATACCTTCCATGAGGCTCGCCAAAGCCCTACAATCCCCGCGATGCCTGCTTATCGAATTCATGCTCCGTTGCTCGTACTGATCCTGGCCTTGCCTTGCCTGGCTCAGGAGCCCGACAGTTTCGCCGACGCGCTCAAACTCACCCAAGCGGAGGCAACTGCGCTGGCGGACGTTGCGGATAAGTCTCCCCAACTCGACGAAACCGCTTTCTATATAATGCTCGCCAAGGCGGCGAGAATTGCGGAGCGAACCGATCAGGATCACAGCCTTATCGATTCACCGGCGGCTGTTCAACTGCTGGATGCCCCCCGGCGATGGCGCGGCTGGCCTGTCAGTCTGGGCGTCACTATCTACCGCGCAGAGAAACTCCAGGGCCATAAGCACCTCAGCGCGTCGCCCAACTGGCCGGTCAACAAGCCGGTCTGGAAACTCAGCGGAACGGCTATGGGCGATCCCAACATTACCATAGTTGCTTTCTCTGTAACTGATCCACTCATGCTCGGTGAGCCTGATTCCACAGAGACCGACGCCGCGGGCGTAATTATTGCGACATATGACAAGGGCTCGGCCGCCGAGGTGATTGGTTTTTCTTACAAGACATGGTCAACCAAAGACACCGAAGGCCGCTTGCAGAATTATCCGATTGTGGTGGCCTGGAAGATCGCCAGGACCGGCCGGCCCGGTGAAGCGGAACTCACCCCTCAGTTGGAGAAGTTCTATCAGACCGTGGCGTTGGGAATGGCGCTTCTGATAGGATATCTATTCCTGAAGGTTTACACTCGGCGGCTTGGCAAGGCGGGCTCGCCCCTGCGGCAAGCGAACAGGATCGAATCTGCCGGCGGAGAAACCGGAGATGTCACACCGCAAATCGATCCGCTACTAAAAGCCGCCGCCGAACAATATGCAAAGGACACCCAAGGCGATGTCGAATCAAAAGACAATTAACGTCCCTCTTGGCGAGCGAAGCTACGACGTCCACGTTGCTGCCGGACTGCTGGACACGCTCGGCAAGACTGCCGCTGAGATGCCCAACGTGCGTCAGGTCGCCATCATCAGCGATTCTAACGTGGCGAAACTCTACGGGAATCGCGCCATCGAATCGCTCGCAGATGCCGGGCTCGATGCGAATCTGATTGAGTTCCCCGCAGGTGAAGTCAACAAGACGCTCTCCACCACGAGCGATCTCTACGACAGGCTGTTCGCACTCGAACCTGCGATTGACCGCGATCTGCTGATCGTCGCACTGGGCGGAGGCGTTACCGGTGACATGGCCGGTTTCGTAGCTGCTACCACACTTCGCGGCGTGCGTTGGCTGCAATGCCCCACCACTCTGCTTGCCGATGTCGATGCTTCAGTCGGCGGGAAAACGGGCGTGGATCACGCAGCCGGCAAGAATCTTATCGGTGCGTTCTACCAACCTGGCGGTGTTCTGATTGACGTTGAAACGCTAAAGACTCTCCCTCCTGCTGTCCTGAGCAGCGGTCTGGCTGAGTGCGTAAAGCATGCCGTCATTCGCGACCCGTCCCTGCTGAACTTCATCGAGGCCAACGCAGAAGCACTAGCAGCCTGCGAAAGCGACGTAATGACCGATCTGGTCGCACGCAACGTAGCGATAAAAGCAGCCGTCGTTGCCGACGACGAAAGAGAATCAGGCGTCCGAATGCATTTGAACTTCGGACATACAGTCGGTCACGGAATCGAAGCGTTTGTCGGCTACGAGGCTATCACCCACGGACAAGTCATCGCGTTGGGCATGCTTGCTGCGTGCGACATCGCTGCCGATATGGGCCTTGTGGATTCGTCGGTCCGCGATCGAATAGCCGCAGTGCTCGAAAAAGTTGGTCTTGCGACAAGCTGGCCGGGCTTGGATGTCGAAGCCATCTGGTCGATCATGCAGCACGACAAAAAGGCCAAGGCTGGGCGCGTTCGCTTCGTACTTCCGACGAGGCTCGGCAAAGTCGAAATCTACGACAACGTAACACCCGCCCAGGTGGCGGCATCAATAGAAAGACTTGCATGAACTCCGCGACGCAACCTGACCTCAGCGTAAATATCGCCGGTGTTGAACTGGCCAACCCGCTGATGACCGCCAGCGGAACGTGCGGCTATGCCAACGAATACGCGGACTTCGTCGACCTGACGCAGTTGGGCGCGTTCGTTACAAAGTCCATCACCGTTTCGCCGCGAGTCGGGAACGGCTACCAGCGGGTGATCGAGACGCGGGCTGGCATGCTCAACGCCATCGGCCTGGCCAACGTCGGGCTCGATGCGTTCCTCGAAGAAAAAATCCCCCTGCTCGAACAACTTGGCTTGCCCGTGTTCGTCAATATCGCCGGAACTGAAATCGCCGATTACGTTGCAGTCGCCAAAGCACTCGCCGACGTCGATATCGTGCGCGGTGTCGAGCTAAACATATCCTGCCCGAACGTCAAAGCTGGCGGCATTCAGTTCGGCGTCGATCCGGACTCGGCGAAGGAAATCACCCAGCAGGTCAAAGCTGCCTGCGGCAAGAACGTCTTGATCGTCAAGCTCTCGCCGAACGTCACGGATATCACCGTGATGGCCGCCGCTGCCATCGAGGGCGGCGCGGACGCTCTGAGCCTGATTAACACATTTACGGCCATGGCGATTGACATCGAACATCGCCGGCCTGTGCTGGCCAACAATACCGGCGGGCTTTCAGGCCCCGCCATCCGACCGGTAGCGGTCTATATGGTCCACCGCGTGTACTCCCAGGTCGCCAAGGCGGCTGGCGTTCCGATTATCGGAATGGGCGGCATACAGTATGCCCGTGACGCAATCGAGTTCCTGCTGGCAGGCGCGACTGGCCTGGCTATCGGGACAAGCTTGTTTATAGACCCTGCCGGCATCACCGACATCCGCCAAGGCATCGTTGACTATCTCGCCCGCAACGGGCATTCGTCGATCAGTGAAATCATCGGCACGCTGCAATTGCACTGATGCCGCCGCTGGTGTATTTTTTTGCGAAATCTGCGAATATTCACGCCACAATTATTCACCGCTTCCAACCGGTCGGTATAATGTGTAAACTTCTGGGGCGATTTCATTGATTATTAAGGGCGACATAATGAAGGTTCTTATGCTCGGGTGGGAATTCCCGCCTCACATAAGCGGCGGGCTGGGAACGGCTTGCTATGGAATGACGAAAGGACTCGGCGAAATCGGCGTCGATGTCTGCTTTGTTCTGCCCACTGCTGTCCCGCTTGGCACGGCGTCTCACGTCGATATTCGTTCCCCGTCGAACTTCACGCCCAAGGCCGAAAGCAAGTCCGGCGGCAAGACGACGATGCGGATCGAGACGGAGACCGAGACCGATATCTTCGAGCACGTCTCCATGCACCGCGTCGATGCGATACTCCAGCCCTACGCGACGCCCGAAAGCTTCGAGAAGACCATCCGCTCGATGTCCAAACGCCAGCGAGAGGTGCTCGTCACGGACGAAACTGTCGAACAATTGAAGGAGATCCTTCCAGACATGCCCTCGGGCACGTTCGACCGCGGCGCAGGGGCCCACTATGGCGGCGATCTGATGGGCCAGGTTACCCGCTACGCCCGCCTGGCGGTCGGGGTGGCCAAAACCGAAACGTTCGACGTAATCCACGCCCACGACTGGATGACCTTCCCGGCAGGTCTTGCGGTGGCTGCTGCCACCAAGAAACCGCTGGTAATTCACGTTCACTCTACGGAGTTCGACCGCAGCGGTGAGAACGTAAACCGCGACATCTACAACATCGAGCGGGCGGGCATGCATGGCGCAAAACGCGTCATCTGCGTCAGCCACCTCACGCGGAACATCGTTACCAAGCGTTACGAAGTCCCACCGAAGAAGGTCGAAGTTGTCTACAACGCAGTCAACCTGCCCAATAACACCGACCTGGAGATGGTGCCCATCCGACAGAATGAGAAGATCGTTCTGTTCCTCGGGCGGGTCACCATGCAGAAGGGTCCGGAATACTTCCTCCAGGCAGCCCGGAAGGTAATCGACCGCTATCCCAACGTTCGTTTTGTGATGGCTGGGTCCGGCGACATGGTTCGCATATGCATCCAGATGGCAGCCGATCTGAAGCTGGGCGGGCACGTCACGTTCACGGGTTTCCTGCGCGGCAATGACGTTGATAAAATCTTCAAGATGGCCGACCTGTACGTCATGCCCTCGGTCAGCGAACCGTTCGGAATCGCCCCGCTCGAAGCGCTCAGCCATAACGTTCCGGTCATCATATCCAAACAGTCGGGCGTCTCGGAAGTGCTCACCCACGCGCTGAAAGTAGACTTCTGGGACGTCGACGAGATGGCCAACAAGATTCTTGCCGTTCTGCGCCATCCGCCGCTGCAGCGCACGCTTCGCCAGCACGGGCAGATCGAGTTGCGAAAGTTCTCGTGGACCGATTCTGCAAGGCAGCTTGCGGACATTTACGAAGCGGTCGCGGGATAAGAATTTCCTAAATTGTGCCCGCCTGCGGGATTTAACCTTGGCCAAAGACCGCCTCTCAATGTATTAATAGCGATATGGCATCAGTAGTATTTTACTTTCAGGTCCACCAGCCGTTCAGGTTGAGACGGTACACGATCTTCTCCACAGACCCGAATTACTTCGACGATGCAGGTAATGAAGAAATCTGTCGTAAGGTCGCCAACAAGTGCTATCTGCCCACCAATAAGCTCATGCTCGAGCTTATAC
>SDBT01016530.1_pt1 | contig 11678 bp, 4 predicted proteins | sample 2277101 | NCBI WGS metagenome assembly SDBT01 (sample SAMN10404973, study PRJNA504765) | marine sediment metagenome | isolation source: marine sediment core GS10_PC15, 103 cmbsf | place: Arctic Ocean: Southern Knipovich Ridge | collected 2010
TATAGAGACCTGAGAGCACCTTCTTCGCGTCTGATATGCCCACGCCGCGGCTCACGTAGAGCGCGGCGAGTATGCTCTTGATCTCGCGCATCTCCTCCTTTCCTTTCCCCTCCACCTTTTCGACTCGGATCCCCAGCATCTGGTAGTAGGTCTTCTCATTCTCCTTCCTCTCGAACTTGGAGAGCTCCAGGCGCACATATCCCTCTTTCACGGCAGCCTTGGTCGCCTCTTCGGTGAATGCGCCATAGCTCGGTTCGACATAGACGTTGATACCGTACTCGTCGAGGAGCTTGTCCGCAGCGGCCTTGAATGCGGGCATGTCCTTCTTCACGCTTCTGGGGACCGAGATCTCGACAAAGGGCGTTGGTATCTCGTCGCGACCCAGGTCCATCTCGGCTGAGATCTCCGCAATGGCTCTCTCGGGGAGAAAGAACTGGAGGAAGTCCGTCTCGCCTCTCCCAATGCGCTTCACAAGGTCACTAGGCTTCCAGGGGTGCGTGACCCACCCTCGCGAGCCGTCAAAGTACTCCTTGATTGCGGTCTTCGGATCCTTACGGATCTGCGCGGGGTCGATGTGCAGAGTCTCCACGTAGCTGGCCATGAAGTTGAAGATGAGTAGGCCACCCATGCCGGGGGTGATACTCTCGCCAAGCGCTGCAAAGGTTCCGAACATCGATTCGAAGATGTCCTCTACGTCCTTGAAGGTGGGCTTGATGTAGGTCCAGATGTAGGCCTCCACGCGCAGCTTGGTCCCCCACTCGGCCTGGATTTCGTCCTTCAGGTAGTGGTTCTTCAGGAGGGTAGCCTTCTCCTCGTCGATGAGTGGGTGGTTCTTCATAAGCTCGAATGCAAAGGCATATCCGGCGGCATTGTCGCCAAAGAACTCAAAGAACTCGAGGTTCCTGTCCTTGTTGGCATCAAAGCTTCGGTGAGTGAACGCCGCCACCCATCTTGCCATCGCCTTGTTGTCGAGGAGGCGCTCTATGATCTCATTCCTCTCTTTTGGGTCTGTTTCGGGGTCTTCGGGGACAGCCAGTGGGATTATTTCATCTCTGATGTATGAACGGAACCTCTCGAGTGTCTCTTGATCTCTGTCTTCAAGCCAGGTTGTTTCCATTGTGCAGTACAGGTTTAAGTGGAAGCTGTGACCCGCAAATACTTTTCTACTCCTTATCCTAAAAGGAAGATCGCATGTCGTACAATTCATACACCTATAGAGACCTCCAATCGATCGCACTCGCGAACCCACAGTCAGGTATCTCCACCGCCTTGCCCATAGCAGAACTGGAAGGAGCCTTGAGAGACGAAGGTCTTCTCAGCAGATCTGCAACCACCCGCAGGGGCGCATCTCCTCGAAGAAGCGCATTACCCCGAAGAAGCGCATCACCCCGTAGGGCATCCACATCTTCTCGCAAGGCATCCACATCTTCTCGCAAGAGCGCGTCACCCCGTAGGGCGTCCACATCACCTCGTAGGGCATCCACATCTTCTCGCAAGGCGTCCACATCTTCTCGCAAGAGCGCGGCACCCCGTAGGGCGTCCACATCTTCTCGCAAGAGCGCGTCACCCCACAGAAGGTCTACCTCTCCTACGAAAGGCTCCTCACCCCGCAGCCTGAAGGACGCTAGTGTTGCGGACTTGAAGAAGATGGGCGCCCAAGGCTCAAGGAAGAGCGAGATGGTCAGATACATGTCAAACTCACCTTCTGGAACAAGAAAAACACGCTATAGTCTCATGAAGACGTCCAATGCAGACCTGAAGAAGTTGGGTGCATCTGGAAAGAACAAGAAGGCCATGGTCGATTCTATGTTTGTCACAAAGAGTTCACGTGGCCGTTCCCGTCCCAGCTCCCGTTCCAGCTCCCCTCGTGGCCGTGCCCGAAGCACCTCGAGATCCCGCTCTCGCTCAAGATCTCCCTCCCCAGATGTTGGCGGAAGGAAGAACGCGGACATCCGAATTCCCCCAAGACGCTCTCGTGTTGCAAACCGCCGCGGCAGCCCAGCCAGGGCCAAGAGCTTCAGCACTAGGCGTCGCAGTGCCTCACCTAGAAGAAGCTCTTCTTCTGCGAGAGCGAATACGGCACCCACCCGTAACCAGTCAGCAAGACTGTCTAGCGCGTGGTTGTAAAGCAACTGAGCATATATTTGTCCACACAAATATCCCACAAACATAAACACTTCTTTCCTCTCACCCAAAACTTGCCGAAGGTGTACAGCGACTCGCCACCAGGAAAAGCCTGGTTACTTCGATGAGAAGCGTGTCTTTCCCTCGTGCCCAGTCATCAAGTCGTCTAGCCTCTTGCTGTGAAGCAACGCGCAGAATAACGTATATTTGTACTAACAAATATTCTACAGGTGTACTACAGGTGTACTACAGGTGTACTACAGGTGTACTACAGGTGTACTACAGGTGTACTACAGTGTAAAGGGTTATAAGTGGCCAGAAACAGTTCTTCTGACACGACAGCAGCTGAGGATGTTGGCGTTGCAATCACGCAGATCGCACTTAGGTGTCACCGAAGAGGGCCTTCTTCAACTCTTCCTTCTTCATCTTCGACCTCCCGGGTAGCTTTTTCTCGGATGCGAGCGTCCGGAGCTCCTTGATACTGAGCTTCTCTGAAGGACGAACCTTCTTCGGTTTGTGTGACCGTCTCTTGCTAAGAAGCTCAGCCAGATCGTAATCAGACATAGTCAAGTCTACCTCCATGCCTCTCGCCCTGGCAATGGCCTTCAGGATGTCGATAGGAAACCTGATCGACCACTCGTATTTGGGAAGAGCCAGGTCACGGGTAAGAAGCACGATGATCTGTACAAGTTGCTGACAGCACCGACCATCCACGGCATCTCTCATGGCTCTGTTCGTTTGTTTCAAGGCTTCTCCCACCCCCGCCGCGCTTAGCTCTACTCTTTTGTCACCAAGAAGAAGAAGGACTATCTCCAAATGTCCCGCGGCCAAAGCCAGCCACATTGCACTGTTCTCTTTCGCGGCCGGATTGACTCTTTTGTCACCAAGAAGAAGACGAACCACCTCCAGGTGTCCGTATTCCGACGCAGCCCGGATCACTTCGTGGACACTTGCGCCTGGGTCAACTCTTTCGTCCTTCATGAGGATGCGAACTACCTCTAAGTGCCCGTTGGCCGAAGCATCCCTAATCGCCTCGTTTTCATTCACGCTCGGGTCGACTCTTTCGTCCTCGAGCAAGAGAAGAACTATCTCCGCATATCCGCCAGCCGAAGCATCCGAGATGGCCTTGAACACCCCTACACTCGGATCGACCCCCTTGGCAAGAAGAATACGAACAGCCTCCAATTGACCGTTAGATGAGGCCTCCGAGATCGCCATATTCCTTCTTGCAGCTGGGTCGACTCTCCCGTCATCGAAAAGAAGGCGCATGACCCCCAAGTGTCCGTGGGTCGAAGCCTCCACCATCGGGCCGTTATCCCTCGCGCTTGGGTCGACTCTCTTGTCCTTGAGCAGAAGACGAACAATCCCCAACTCTCCTTTAAACGAGGCAGCCACTATCGCCTCGTTGTCATCCGCCGCCGGGTCGACTCTTTTGTCCTTTAGAAGGAAACGAACCACCTTTAAAGAGCCGTACACTGACCCGTTCTGAAATATCTTGTTCAAAAGCACAGTGCTGAGGCTGAAGTCGCTGCCGAAAGCTTCCCTGCTGAACTGTTCGTACCGAAGAATCTCAAGGACAACCTCCGGGTGCTGATGGACACTCTCTGACTCAAGCATAGTCCCAAGAATAGACTCAGTGATGTTTACTGCAGGATTTACGTTCCTGAGCAGGATATCAGTGGCCTTTGCGTAGCCTCTGGTCGAGGCGTACGTCAGGAGCGTCTTTATCCTGTAGTCGTATTTTTCCCCCAGGATGTGGACGACGGATACCTCCGGCAGATCCAGCCCTTTGATCCTGAGCATGCTGGCCAAAGTCCCTCGCTTAATCCTGTCATACTTCGAGTAGACGTAGAAGTCGATCGTGTGGTGTCCTTCTGGGAGGAAGAGCAGACTCGGGACCACAAGGTCTCTCGAGACGTAGAGGTTCGCCAAAACGGCGACTATGGACCAGAAGCTGCCAAGAAGGACGGTCATGGGGGCGAGTATCCGCTCGTACACCGTCGGTATGACCTTTCCGTTCTTCATGTATTCTATGTCTCCGTTTATCAGCTCCTCGACGAACGCCGTGATCTCGGGGGCCATGTTGTGGAGGTCCATGTAACAGTCCCTCCAGAAGAGCGGCTTGCGCAGGCCGGACCCACCACTTGGCTCTATCCCCGTGAGCTTTTCCCCCTTTCGAATGAGGGAAGTAAAGGGGACAGAGACTTCCCGAAACGGATCATAGAGGTCGGGGAACTTTAGCTTAAAGAGCTCACGCCAAAGCTCCTGAGAGTCACACACCTCTGGGTTATCATCGCAGAAGGACTGGACGAGGAGCATGTCATCGGAACGTAGCAGATCCATATAGGGTGTGGTGCTCCCGCCGAGCAAGTCCTCCAAGTCCTCCAAGTCCTCCGAGTCCACCAAGTAAGATGTACTCTCCGACATTTTACACACCACAGACAGTAGAAATATATGTTGTGCCATGTGTTATGGCGTGTTGCTTTGCAACCAGTAGCTAGACAGTCTCAACAACCAACACGAGGGAAGACGTAGAGTGGGCCGTCTTCCCCCTGAGAAACAGGGAGAAAAATGAGATAATCGGGCTGTGCGGCGACCATCCAACCTTTCTGATATTCTACAGGTGTTCGCGGGTATAAAGGCTTATTGGAAACTGGAAACATGTCATCTGACACGACAGCGGCTGTATGTCTTGTGGCTGGAGAAGTTGGCGTTACAATCATGTAGATCGCTCTTAGGTGTCACCGAAGAGGCCTCCTTGTTGGGAGCCGACCACCCGGTAGCTTTTTCTTGGCTGGATGTGCTGAACTGTGCTGCGAGCCTAAGTGTCGTCCAAGAAGTAACACCCTTCGGGTGAAGCAGTGAGTGGCAAGCAAAAACTTGAAGTGCCGGCTTGGTGTGCTACTATGTAGTATTGAGTAGCGAAATCGGGATGGCAAGTGGTAAACTCACAGTAGTTGGTGTTTCGAGGAGTAGGTCACTCTACGTTATCGTTTTGCCACTGATCGCGACACATAACCGTGGGCGTGTGGTACTCTCTGTACTCTCTGTACACTCTGTCAGTGGAAGTGCACTCCCAAACTTGATGCATTATGAGCGTCTATAGCTACTTTTTGGTAGCCAAATCACCTCAGATGCAGCTAGCCCTGTGCAGAAGGGTTGATTTGGCTGGTGGTGACAACTGGGCCAGCAGTGGTGTACCGACTTCCAACCTACACTTACAACTTTCCCCAAATAAGGCTCAAAACACTTCATATTCACGCATTTATCTTTCGGCTTGATTTTCCAACTGAATACTGACCCAAGACTTCCGATCTACATTGGTGACTTTCTCTCAGATCAGACATTAAACACTCCACCTTTGTGCATTCGGCTTGTAGTCTGACAATTCGCTTTTTTGGACTTATTCTCTTCGACTTGTTGCTTCACAACTTTTCTCTCAGATCGGGCTCAAAACATCTCACCGTCGCGCATTTAGCTTGCGGCCGGAAATGCACTCCTCTACTCTCGAGTTTTACCAACCCTTCAGATTTAGTGCTACGCAGCTTCCTTGGAACCTAGTGCTTGAGTGAAGTTCAGACACCTGCAATTTAGTGCTTGTGGTAAAGTTCCAACTCTTCACATTTATTACTGAGGCCAAAGTTCAACACTTAGTGATGAGCACTAGATCCCAAGTCCAACACCTGAGATTTCGAGTTGGCTTATAGAACTCAGACTTGGTACTTGTCGTTCGATATCTGCACTACAGATATGTTGATTTCGTTCTTCCCGCCAAGTCGTCCAGACTTCCTAGCACATGGTTGTAAAGTACAACACATGCTTGTATATACAAATATCACAATACTGAGAGAGGATGGCTCATGGTCCTTCACAGAGCCGATAACATCTGCGCACATAAGTATTGCTATAGTCAACATGCTAAGCGTCTTTCGGGTCATTTCCGAACAAAGAATCCCATAACTCTACCTTGTTCATCATTCACCTTCCGCTGATCTTCTTCTCTGTTGCAAGCTTTCGGAGCTCCTTCACACTAAGCTTTTTCGATCTCGGGATTTTCTTCTTCTGGAGTGGGCGGTCTTGCTGGAGCTTCTCCAACACGTCGAATTTGCTCATGCTTATGTCTACCTTGATGCTCCTCCGAGTCAGCACTTCGAGTTCACTACTCGGCCAATTCGAAGTCCTGACTCGGAGTAGGAAGAGTGATATAGTACAAGCCAAATGCGCGAAGATGAAGCGTTTTTGCCCTGATCTGAGACAAAAGTCGGAAGTGTAGGTTGGAAGTCAAAGTTAATTCTAGCACAAGTCAAATGCACGACTGGAATGCTACGACACTGGCTACGCACCCAAGGGTAGGATGGAGCGTTTTCGGCCTGATCTGAGAGACGGCGAGGCCAAGAAGTAGAAATGAGAAGCAGCAAGCGGCAAGTTCGAACCAATAAGCTGGTGAGTTATCAGGTATTAAGCAGTGAGCTGGATGATGATTGGTCTAGACCAATCATCAGAGAGTTGATCTATGTAATACATAGAATAGACGCTCATGCTATTTCTTTCGAGCAGAGGGGATAAAGCGGTCAAAGAATCCCTCTCCGACCAGAGACGCGAAAATGGCCGGCCCAGCGTCGTTAAATCCGTAGGTCTTTGTCGCATCTGCTATGGTCAGCGTGATGTCTTCGTGGACTTCATGGCCGCCCTTCCTCAGGAGTGCATGTGTCAGTTCGTGGATCAGCGTGCTCCCCGGCTGCAGACTGATGATCCTCTTAAGCTCCTTGCTCTCTTTCAGTGTTATCACCGGAGTTTCCGATGTGAGGAACTCTTCTATCTCCTTCCTCAGTGGCAAATCGCCATCCTTCGGGACACGAGAGTAACTGAGTCTTATTGCATGCTTTCTCCTACTATAATCACCAGCAACACCCGCATAAAGCTCACCAAAGCTCACTGTAGGGGCCTTGTTGCTTATCGCGGGTTTTCCGTTGGACAAGAGAGACGGAGAGGAAATCAACCCGCCCGCTGTCACTTCCAGAACAGCCGCCCAAAAGGCTGCCACAAACCTTTGGAGGAACTGCAGTGTCACCTTCGAGACGCTCCTCTTCGAAACAACCACAGTGTCCTTCTTGGCAGGCACACGCTTCCCATCGAACCAGTCCGCGACAAGGGTGACAAAAGACGTAGGTATCCCTCTCTTTTTCCCCTCCTTAGTTAGGTACTTGTCCAGCAGCTTGAAGTTGTTAGCATCCACCCCCAAGTTCTTGATTTTACTCCTAAACCTATTTCTAATATATGAGCCCCCTTCTAAGTTCAGAGTGGCAAGATGTGCCTTTGCCTCTGTCATAAACTTGTAGAGAGTGATTTCGGGCGAACCAACCGGCCAATGGCCTAACCAACCGACACCCATACCCAGTTGGGTGTAGTCGCCGTGAGAGTTCATGTGTGAGATATACATGCTGGAAAGGTGGCTGCGGTTAAGGAAGCTCATGACCGCAACAACAAGGCACTCCAAAATGTTTTTTCTTGCCTTTTCGCCCACGATAATCTCTGATCTGCCTTGCGTGGGCGTGTAGGAGCCGGGGGAGATGTTGAGAACGAAACCAATCGCCAGTATGCCCTTTGCATCCTCAAGCATCTCAACTTTTGCCGCATGGTCTTTGATCTTCAGTGTTCGCAGCGGACCTAGCGGGACTCCGTTTGAGAAGATGTAAGACTCAAACTTCCCATTGTAGTATCTTGCGGTGCTAATAGACGCGTCAGCCGTTTTGTGGACCATGCTCATCTTGGGTGAGGGGACGAGCGCCTTGTTCAGCTTAACATTACTAAAGTCCATCATCCCGAGCGCCGCTTTGGCGAATCCGGCCGCCCGCATCTCCAGGTCGACGCGTTGGCTCTCGGTAAGGTCTTTGCTGAGCTCGATGTCCACTGTCGTTCCTCTTGTTGGCGCCGACGCAAGGGGTGGCGAGATTTTCAGTGTGTAAAGAAGATCAACCACACGCCCTTCTTCCACAAGAGGCTCCGCAAGTATCGAAAAAGCCCCGGCTGCGCTCTTCGTTGTTGTGTGAACGCTCTTCGTGTAGGGCTGGCGGTATACGTTGAAGAAGCCCGTGCCCATCTCTCCAGTCGTCACGGCGTCGGCCGCGGACTTGGAGCTGAGAAACGGGACGAGCAGCGGTATGATACTGCCCGGCGGGATTCCAATGTAGTCGGTCATCGACAAGTGACCACCGACAGTAGTGACCTCGATCTTTGAAGCAGAACTAGGACCCGAACGGATGGCATCGAGTGAATTCTGCGCCAATTCTGTCAGCACGGCCTCGGCGAACCCCTTCGATGTCCCCTCGTTCACAGCGATCTCTATCATCTGCCCAACCTCCTCGTTCGTCTTCAGTCCCAGTGCTGCGGCATCCCTCGCAACGGAGAGAACGTCAACAAAGCTTTCCAGCCTCTTTGGCGCTCCTTTCGCGAAGAGGGTTCTTATCAGCTGAGACGCCAGGAACTTCGTGCCACCCTTCTTATGATTCTTCACGAATGATCTTATCACGACCTTCTCGACCCTAGGCTCCAGGAGCTGGCGCGCTATCGCCACCATGGGCGCCACAAATCGCTGGTGGAAGATGGAGATCTTCATATGTGTGACGCCGGGGTCGAGAAGAGCCACCAATGCCGAGAAAGGGTAGCGCTCGTGCATGATGGCCGCAAAACGGGAAACAAAGCTCTTCGGGATGCTTGCAGTACCCATGTGCTTGGCCAGGGGCTCGAGGAGAGCGTAGAGTGCGACCGTAAACTCATAGGGGTGTGGAAAGTTAACCCTCAGCTCTTTGTACAGCCCCAGTAACTCTCTTCCCACCTCTCCTGTCGATGCCGCGGGCCGCTCGCCGTCGCTCTTTGGTGATTTCATCTTCTCGATGTACGTAAGCATCTCGAACGGCGAAGCCGGCTCGAGGAACCAGACGTAGGACACACTGCTCCCGTATTTGCGCACGTTTATCCCTTGGGTGAGGCCCCACAGGCTCAACTCTACGCCAATGTCGAATATCTCGGCTGTGTGGGGGTGGAACACAGAATTCTCTAGTGGCGGTACGTATCTCATCACCGAGTCGGGGCCCATCGAGATGAAGTTCATCATGCTCAGATAGACCCTCGCTTTCCCACCATAGGGCGTCTTCAGGTAGAGCCCGGAAAGAGCACCGTAGAGATACAGGAAAGCCTCCTTGTTCGCGGATATGGTCTGTGGTGACCCCTGCATGGGCTTCCCGAATTCTTTGATGCGGTCGTTAATTTCTGGCCAGTTGGCATTGTCAACTATCCTCACAGCGGCGTATGACAGAAGATGTGTCAGTATCGCGCCCACCGAGGATTGGGAGTCCGGTGTGCTTTCACCAAGGACCGCCCCCTCCGCAAGAAGAAGCCCGTCGGTGGTCAGACCGCCAATAACGCGTGTTATCCACTTTGTTTCCGACACTTCCTTTGACCTCCCCCCTTTCTGGGGGCCCTTCGTATTCTTTCCGCCCTTGGTGGGTATGTACGACGCCGGAACAAAGACCAAGGACGGGAGATTCATAGTGGTGACTGCCTTCAGGCCCACTACGGGGACCAGAGTCCTGTTCTTGATCACTCCGTCGATGAGAGCCTCACCCGCGACATTCTTGATCGCTTCCTCTAGCGCGCGGATGTCATATTGCGGGGATCCAATGTAAGAGATCCCGAGCTTGTCGGTGAGATCTCGGCCCATCTCAGGCCCGAAGAGGAGGGGCAGGCCGTACACGTAGCGCTTGGTCTCATTAAGAAGGTTCTTCAGTCTGTCGTTTGTTGCCGGTAACGATGACACGCCGTCGAAGTGCTTGAAGAGTTCCGTGACACTCCCCAGCTCCTTTATCGCACTGTCGGCCAGCTTGCGGAGCTCAGAAGAAATAAGGGGCGCATCCCTCTCGGTGACCAGTAGGGTGTCACGGCTGACCGGAAGTGCAATTCCAGCAGGGAGAGAAAGGACAAAGGCCCTGACACCAAGAGAAAGCCTCAGACCACTGTATCTTGGGTCGTGCATCTGAACAACAGTTACCCCGTTTACTGCCACCCGGAGTACCGAGAATTCCATCTTCCCACCCACGTAACGCGTGAGTCCAGTGCTGACACGAGGCCCGAGGGTCTGTTCAGCTTTGATCGTCTTGGTTGAGACAGAAGGCCTCAACAGAGACGAGAAGAATGTATCTCTGCTGATGCCGTCTGCATTGTCCAAGATCACCACACCAGCCGCGGAAACATCAATATGCACTTTATCGTCGCCTTTGGCATCCTTTGTGACCAGTTGGTAGCCTTTCTTCAACGAGGTGTGCATGTAAACCTTCACGTCTCTGGTCTCGATCAGCGCCCCGATCTGAGAACGCAACTCGCTGATGTCGCTCTCTCGGAATTTTCCTCTGGGGAAGAGAACACTTACTGTCGTACCGGGTCCACGAGCCTCGACAGGTACGTTCTTGACGCTTACGTGCAGCCTGCCCCTTTTGTTCTCTATGGTTGCGGAGAAAGACTCCTTGTTCATGTGGTTGGTTGCGATGACCACTTTGGCGTTCCTGAGGAGCACGAAGTAGAAGACCGAGAAGAACCCCATCCCAAACTTTCCGACAGACGGAGGGGCGGTCCTCCCGCCCCTCACTCTCTTGGCGCGGTATGCGTCAATGCTGTTGATGGGAAGCTCGAGGAAGGCGCGCAGGGGGTCGGCAAATATCCTCGAGGACGCAACAGCGATCAATGTGCTTGCGATTCTTCTTGACCAGTCATTGCATGCCACCTCTCCGAGGAGCACCTGGTCAAGTGATATCTCAGCCCCTGAGAGAGAACATATGGATTCAGGTAGGTAGTACTGCGCACTTCCCTCTGCTGGGGACACCCGGGAGGTGCCCTTTCCGATATCAAGAGCCACATTCGGTTGGTCTGAACTACTCCCTGCCCTTTTTGAGACAACCAACGGGAGAAGACCAGCCTCGGACAAGGTCCTAAAGAGCTTGTCCTTGGTGACGCCCTTTCCGCCACAGCTTGTTCCGTGAGGGAGAGCGCCCTTGTTGGTCGCGCATATCCTCTGCAGTTCGTACATGGTGTGGGACTGGGGTGATACGCCCTCACTATTCTCTTTCTCACTTTCTTTCTCACTTTCCTTCTCGCTTCTTTTTTCCTTCATCCCTTTACCTGCCACTTCGGCGCTGTTCTGCAGGATCCCCGCGTTCCTGAGCCGCTCTTCGAGGCCCTTCTTCGTGAGGCCCTTCTCTCTGCACTTCAAACCAGCCAGCTTTTCTCTGTTCTCGCTGCACAATCTTTGGAGGTCCTTGTACTGCATAGTGTTTTCCACCTTTCGGTGCATCTTGTTTTATGGTCCTTCGTCACAACCCGGAAGCATGTGTCTCCCGCGCTGAGCAAAAGCCGGAACACACCGAGTAGCCTTTACCGCTCAATCTGAGTGGTGGCTTTAGCTTGTGCAGTAACAATCTGAGTGGTGGCTTTAGCTTGTGCAGTAACAATCTGAGTGGTGGCTTTAGCTTGTGCAGTAACAATCTGAGTGGTGGCTTTAGCTT
>SDBT01016531.1_pt1 | contig 11678 bp, 31 predicted proteins | sample 2277101 | NCBI WGS metagenome assembly SDBT01 (sample SAMN10404973, study PRJNA504765) | marine sediment metagenome | isolation source: marine sediment core GS10_PC15, 103 cmbsf | place: Arctic Ocean: Southern Knipovich Ridge | collected 2010
TCTCCCGCAGCGATAGCCGCATCTAATAATTGACCTTCCGTGAATTTGTTTTCTCCTAATGCTACTCCTCCTTCAGATATTTCACTAATTTTTGTATTTGCCATGATAATTCTCTCTCATATTTGCTCCCATTGTGGGTTTAAGGGCTGTCTTTTCCCTATAATTATTGATAAACATTATTTCTTCCTCATTTTCTTAGATGTTTCTGTGAGATTTTTAAAAGACATTTTTTTATACAGCGGCGGTATTACTGTTTGATCGCCTTCGGATTTTTTCTCCTCTTTAAAGCCTTTTAGCTTCTGGTCTTCTTTAGTTCGCTGTGCCTTCACTCTTGCTTCAAAATCATCTATTTCTTTCAGTCTATTCGCCTTAAAGATCCGCAATTGATTCAATTCTTTAGCTAAAACTTCGAACTTGGTTTTATATTCCTCATCACTTTCCTTAGGAGTTTCGGGTTCGGGTTCCGTCTTTACTTCCTTTTCCTTCGGAGTCTCTGGTCCTTTCCTCTTGAACTTGCCCTTATCATCTCTTTCTGTTTCAGGTTGTGGTTCCGGCTCGGTCTTATCCGGCTCAATTTCGTTCATTAACTTATACCTCTTAATTCTTTTTTTTGTCTAATAATATCAGTAGGAGTAAGGGAGTCTTTGTCTTTATCCATCCCTCCTCCTTCTTCTTTTGATTTAAGCACCGCTCCCTCTTCGGGAAGGTGTCCGCCATCATCAAATTCAATCTTGGCAATCTTTTCATTTAGAGCTTCTCCGTCTTCTTGCCAAGAAATAATCTTCCTAATAAAACCTTTATATTCTCCAAATATGGATTTAAGATTTTCCCATACTGCAATTGTATCTTCTCCCGCGGCACTCAGGGCACCTTTAGGATCTCCTATTAAATACCTAACCGGGAACCCAGAAGCTCCCGCAACAATCTTTAAACAAGTCTCTAAGTCAGTAGGGAAATCGATTGGAGCAGAGGAGCCTAAGAATTTCATATCTGGAGGATTCCCCTCTGCACTGGTCTTTAGAATCATATATCTACGATTATTAATGTTTGCTACAGCATTATGTAATGAATTTAATTCTTGAGTATATTGCTCCGGGTCTACAATAATTAATAAAATCCCATTTCCTATTCTTGAATCATACATAGCCATAGACTCAAATATTTCTGTAAATCTAACTAAGGCATGCCAACACCGCCTTATAATCGCTAAACCTTGTAATGACCGGTCATACCGACCGACATAATAATGAATAACCTTGTCTGGTGATAATTCTCTCGCAACTGGAGCATGTATAACCGAGGTCTCAACACCACCCTCAAGTATAGGTAGGATCTTATAAGATTCAATTTGTAAGTCTTTATATTTTATTGTTTGAATATCTGAGGAATCATGAATAATCCAGGTCCTATCATTTATGGGTTTTTTAAGAACCTCACATACGATATAACCATGGGTTCGGGTAGATTCAATAACTTCTTTAAATAAGTTATTATATTGATTGTCTTCCCATGTATTCCGTGTTTCATCAAGTTCATTATCGTTCTTATCAAGAAATAGGGGAGGTCTTGCAGTAATTAACTCTGCGGTCTTTAGAACTAGGTTTCCGGCAATTGGATCTTCATCAAGTCGTTTCAACCTATGTTTTGGATTAGAATAATCTACCGCAGCCATCTTTAATATAGATGGCACATATACATTTTTGGTGTACTTACTTGCTCTATCCCGGTTAAAGAATCCCATTTACCATAGATCGCCTCCTTCCCATTCTAACTTCTTTTCCTTATATGGACCTCTCATAACCTTCTCTCCAAGTTTTCTTCTCGGTCTCCCGGGCTCAGTTTTATAAGGTACTTCCCTTCGAACCTCTCCAAGAGGCTTTTTGAATGGGCCTCTCACTAATCTATATGGTTTGTTAGCCTTTCTTAAATAATTAAATACAAATTTCCCTTTACTTGGTGCCGTTTTCATAGCCTTATAATAGTAAGGTGGCACGAAATATTCATATTCACTCCCGTTTTGAAAAGCCACCCGTAACTTAGCTAGAGCATACGCAAACCGGAGTACGTTTGAAGACTCTGGAGTATCTACCCATGGCCCATAGAATTCACTCATCTATTAAATATCCACTTCTCATTATTTTTATAATATTTATTAAAATAGTAATAGGCTGTATGTAATAACATATCAACCCAATCATCATCAATCTTATCTCCTATATATCTTAGGAGTTGTTGTTTTAATTTTGGAGTCTTTAAATGTATTAAATGATTATTTAAGAGAAAATTCAGAGCAAACCAATATTTATCTTTATGAACCGAGAAATTAGAGGTTTTAAACTTAAATCGTAAATCTGCGACATCTCTTCGTACAAAGCCTCCTAATGGTGATCCCTCCATAATAAACAAAGAACTATATCTATTACCATATTCCTTAACCTTTGCTAGTATCATATCACTTGTAGGATTAAACATACCCCATGATTCAATTTCATATATATGTTCTTTCCTATAAGCCATATTTCCCATAACTGTCTCATGCCCTTGACCGAAGTCAACACCACACACAATTTCTAAATAATCTCTTTTGAATCCCTCAGGATAATCTTCGAATGCTGCTTCAACATCTCCGGCCCTAAAGAATGCACCTTCAGGTTCTACCCACTCCATTTTTAGTTCTTGTCTCACCATTCTATCAGACATTAGGGATTTAATGGCATCCCAAGATTCTTCCGGAACCCAAATAGCATCTTCCATTCCTAACTCAAATTTCTTGAATTTAGGATTTATACCAAACCAAAAATTATAGAATGGAGTACCGGCTTTTGCCGTACCGAATATCCATACCCTCATCTTTCTTCCAGTTGCTAACTGTGGAATGATTTTAGCCCATACTTCCTCTGCCACTTCTTGAGCCTCATCAATTATAAGGATGTCAGCTTCATACGTGCCCGTATCTGCTAGAGTATTGGAATGAGCTTTTATCCTGGTATCATTATTAAAAATAATTTGTTCTTTTGCCGGTCTTTTAAAAAGATTCAATTTATGTTCAGCATCAATTATAATAACTTGAGTAATAATATGGCTTGCAGTATCCTTCTTGCTTGAAAGGACATGAATCTCAAGTCTCTCTCTTGAACCTAAATAAGTAGCAGCGGATGACATTAGGAATGTTTTGCCGGTCTTACGAGAACCGAGTAATGATACCCAACCCTCTCGAATCATAGCATTAAATATATTTAATTGCTTATCGGTAAGCTTTTCCGTAATATCTTGATAATCAACAAATCCCTTATTATTTTCTGATTGATCTTCTACTATGAATTGACTGGTCTTATCTAAAAATGAGATTGCCGTATTAAGTATCCGGGCATCATTAGTGCCCAACTGTAATATTCGATTAAGATTGACTTCCACTAGCCCAACCATGTTTGGCGATTTGGAGGAATTTGATTTATCGAATGTAAGGACCTGGTTATTGGGGAATTCAATATTATCGGAAATATCTTGATTGTTAAGGGGAGTGAGGTTATTGTCTGATGGGACTTTTGAATCTAAACTCTCAAAATACCTTTTTATTGTTTTCTCACAACATCCGACCTTTTTGGCAAGTTTCTTTTTATTGTCCTTGAGGCCTGGAAATGTTTTCAGTGTGGTCTCTATTAATGGAGTATATGAGGGTCTAGCCATCAAGACAAAAAACAAGTATTATTATTATTTTATAATATAGTATTATTTTGCATATTAATAAGTTTTAATATTAGAATATATTTTAATATTATTTTATTAATAGCTTACTTAAGATTTTATAGATTTGAAAACCTAATATTAGGTACAGAGTTTTGGGTTCATAGATCCATCATTTAAGACTTCGTCTCACCCAAAACATAAAGGGTTACTATAAAAGAGAATAAGCAGGGAAAACCTTTTTGGACATTACTCCGAAAGGAATAGCTTTTACATCCCCAATGCTTGTATGCATAATTATATATTATTTTCTTTCCTTAATAAGTATGATGTCACTCTCCTTATCATGAGTAATTCCAATAACCTCATATCCTAAGGGTTCAAGTCTTTTTCTATGCTCTAAATATTCCTTTGCTATTTTCATAGACATCATTAATAATAAATAGGGAGTCTTAATATTTAAGTATAATCTAAGGAAAGTTTTAGAGTGTGAACTATTTTATAGGATAAATATTAGTATCTAATATTTCTATTAATACAATTGCGAGTATTATTAGTCGGATGTACTACGTACTACGTACTACAAAACTTTCTTAAAAGGTGTGAAAAATTCTAAGTCAGTCTTCTTCAGTTGTAGTATAAGTCAGCCCCTTATGACAATGGATGTTAGTTAAATATTTAATAGAATTTGTCTGGGTAGATGTTTATGAAATGGAACGGACAATTGTTTAGAAGAAAAGTATTAAAAAGGGTTTTGAATTCTTCTATAGTAAGTACGGAGGTGCTAACAAATGAAGGATGATCGGATAACATTTAGAATTAAATCGGAGGAAAAGGGAAGATGGTTCTTGTACGCTCATATTGTAGGGTATGATGATCTATCGAAATTTATTAGAGATTGTATTAATGGGATAATAGACGCAAATCAAAAACCCTCAAAAGTTTTCATAATAGAAAATAAAAAGGAGTTGTAGTACGTAGTATGTCGGACAGAATTATTAAAAAAAGTTTTCGTTGTAATGAACTCTATCAGATCATTATGGATGCCGGGAAAAAGGTATACGCATACAAAACAGACACTGATGTTATTTTATATGGTTTAAGATTAGTAAGAAATAAAATTAAATCCAGTTTAAAATTACCTGAAGATGAGGAAGAGAGTACGGATGATCCCTTAAAAATAAGGAGAGAAGTTGGTTCTATCAATGTTGATAAAGGGACTGCAGGGTATGATTTTCTTCAGGAATGGAAAAGAAAAAATCTGAAAGAGAGAGGTCTATGAGAGTTAAGATATTCGCTCAAGAGCCCAACTACATTCTCTATTATGTGGGTTATAGGAACCAATTTAGAGACACTAAATTAATATTTGTAGGAATTGAGTTTTGTAAACTTCTAAATAGGTTAACTATTCAAAGGAATGTGTTTACAAATACACACATAAAAATTGATTCTATTCATTTTGATGTTGCTGAAGAAGGTGATTGGAAATGAGTAATATTCGTTATTATATGGGAAGACATAAGATCAGCATACTTGTTAAAAAGGGAAAGAAAGCATTGGTTGTACATTTAGAGAAGGGATATGTGGGGAATAAGGAGATTGGATATAAAGATGTACATCCTGGAGATATAGATAGTACAATGGTTCGATTTTGTAGGGGAATAAAAAGTTATTACGTGCAGAAACAGAAACAAACCTTTAGAGGAAAAGTATTATAAGGGTGACTATCTGTATATACATTAGTACAAACAAATAAAAGTGAAAAAAAATGGCTTGCGAACATAAAAATAAAAAACTCATAGGAGTTTACGGAACCTACCAACTCAGGCATACTTACCGGTGTAGGGACTGTAAAAAGATCATTGAAAAAAGGGTTGATTTCTAGAATGGCTGATAAAATAATAAATATTCCTTCTTCTTATGAAAGAAGATGGTATTCTAAGACTCATAGAAGGCAATATATTCATACTTCATGGTTAGAAAGATTGGGTGAGATTGCCCTTCAAGGGGTTGCAGATCAAGATCCAAAAGGGTTTAAGTTAACACGAGCAATCCTAAATCATTTGGAAGCAAATCAGGACTTTTATAAGGAGGCGATCTAAAATGGCTGATAGAAAATTTAATTTGAGCATGGCAGAAGCAAGGGACTTAGTCTGGAAGGAAATAATGCAAGAAGATAAAGAAAACTTTACTGATTCTTTTAGGAATCAAGTTCTTTTGGTGATCCAAGCAATAAGGGAGGTCTAATAAAAATGGCTGAAAAAGTAATTAAAGTTAAAGATTTTGAATATAATCATGGATATTTATCTGCTATGCTCACTATGAATGGATATTCTTTTTATTTTACAAGCTACAAGCCTAACTGTAAACACCCTAAAAGAACATTCAAAAGGATTATAAAAAGAATGGAGGCGATCTAAAATGGAATGTGAAGAATGTGGTAAAGTGCCAAGATATTTAGTACCTATAGTAATGTATGGCACTGTAATTTTTCTTTGTAAAAAATGTGCTGAGATAAGGATAGAGGCGATCTAAAATGGTTAAAGGTTATTGTAGAGGATGTGGAGAGTATCAGAGTAATTTATTTACTCATTTAAATAAATATCCTAAACATAAAGTTTATATTACTAATACTAAAAGGATTAGAATTGATAAAGGCAGTAGCATAATGGATGAAATAATAGCTCAAGGTAATTATATAGTTAATCAAGATAAAAAGGCCGAGCGATGAGTTATATTAGGGGCAATCTAAAATGGATTTGAAAATTGAAAATGAACAGATTGAATTTGAAATGTCTCGTAGACCAAAAGAAGGGGTAATATTGGGGATCAATATTAGGAGTTATGATTCCAAGGAAGATATCATGTACATAAGTATTTGGCTTGATGACGATGAGTTTGCACAGCTAAAAGCAATGGTGATAAAATAAGATGGGTAATAATAGCAGTTATAATTATTTTTGTAATCCTACTCAGTTTTATGAAGATGGGTATGAGGATCCAATTTGGCTAAAATTCAAATTTAAATTTTGGACCGATACTAAGAAAACTAGGGGAGGAAAAGACGGTAATACCAAGGTTAAGGAATTCGAGAAGTTACACCCAAACTTAACGTTAGTAATGGTTGATACCCTTGATAAACGGATAAATGTGCTCACTGGTCCCGTTCTTTTTAGGGATGAGGTGCAAGAGTATCGTGAAATCAAGTATAGTTATGTAAGGAGGGGTCAAGAACGGTATTATGAACCCTCTAAGGAATTACTGGATTGGCTTGATTGTGTCGACCAATTCAGTCAGTATAAAAAACAAAAAAAGGAGGAAAAGAAATGTATAAAAAATTCATAGAAAAGCAAAAAGAACGTCAAGAAATTAGGGAATTAAAGACTAGAGCAAGTAAATGTTTTACCAATCCCGAGGACGCACTAATTGCATTCGAGGAATTAAAAAAAAGGTTAAAAAAGGAGAAAAATAATGGAAAATGTTAAAGGGTTAATAGTAAAAGAAATGAAAGAATCAAAAAGAATAAAGGATTTGGTGAGAACGGGCACACCTGAATTATATAAGAAGTGTATAGATAAATGGGGAATAGGACTTCAAATGAATATGTTGATTGAAGAAAGCTCTGAACTAATAACAGCAGTTTCAAGAATAATGAGAGGTAGAGATAATATCTTAAATAATTTAATTGAAGAAATTGCTGATGTAGAGTTATTAATTGGACAAATAAAATATGCTTATAATATTGGGGAAAAGGTTCTTATTGAAAAAGATAGAAAAATAGAAAGATTAGAAAAAAGATTGGAGGAAAAGAAATGGAAAATATTAAAGGGTTAATAGTAAAGAGAGTAAAAAAAGTTAAGGGGTATTTAGAATCAAATCGAATGTCGCTCCCTAGATTAGAAGAGGAGGTCTCTAAATGCAAGGGAGATATTAAATGGTTAGAGGAAGAATTGGCAGAATATAAGGTGGTTTGGGAGTTGATAGAGAAGGAAGAAAATGATATAGACATAAACGATATCTACGAGGGGAAAACTAATGACTGAAAAGAATAATAGTTTTATTGATAGAGTGGAGAGATTCAAAGATTCTTCATCAAAAGGAAAAGAACTTTTAGATGATTTAAAAAAGCTTGAAGGTGAAGAGAGTGTTCTGCATTTTGCTCTGATATATAAGGAGCTGAAGAAAGAAATCAATGGACTTCAAAAAGATGAGAAGAATTATAAAAGCGAGCTAAGACATCTAATGAGGAAATATGATGTAAAATATGCTAAAAACGATTTTGTAGAAATCAAGGTAAATTATCCCAAATCGTTTGATGTTGGTGGTTGTAGGATGGATCATTCAAAAGAGATTGATAAATTCACTACTGAGGAAACCGTCACTTCTATAAACTATATTTTTGATAAGAAGGAATTTAAGAAACATTACCCTGAATTATTTGAAGAGTTTAATATTGACCTTACACCGAGGTTGAGTGTGAAATAATGGCTCCGAAGATTAAGGAATTGGCTATATTTCGGATTAGAAAGTATGCCTGGGAATATGGAAATACGGTAGGATATAATATTGGTATAACCATTGAAGGCAATGAATCCGATACTATGGAAATGAAAGAGATGGCTTATAAAGAACTAACAACCTTGGCTATCACGGAAGGAGAGAGGTGTAGGGATGAGGCGGGAGCTTCTGCTGAACTGGAGAGAATCAAAAACACTGAAGGAGAGAATGAAAATCTGTCTTATCCAACTGAAAAGAAGAAACCACTACCGAAATTACCTAGAAATACCCTTAAAATAGATACTAGCAGAGTGTATAAAATATCAAATACAAAATGTAATGTATGTAGTGGTCTAATATCTTGGGACTTGAGACCTGATAGACCCACACCTCTTCATGTGAATAAGGAGGGAAAACAAATAGGGACTGGTGATTGTCCGGAGTTCGGAGGCTAATCATGGCAACTGGAAAACATGGGGAATTAAAGGTCATAACCATAAATGTTCCTCGTTTAGATCTTTATTATATCCAAAAGTTGATGGATGTGGGACTTGTCCCTTCTAGATCTGAATATATAAGAAATGCTATCAGAAACCAAATCAATGCTGATTTAGAGACAGTTAGATATGAAAAAGCAGTTATCGAAGGAACTGAAGAATGTTTTGATCCTAAGAAATTTGTTAGAGTTCCAGGCTATAATGGAAATGAACCATTAAAAATAGTTAAGAGGCTTGAATAATGTCGGTTGATAAAGATATGGATCTCATAACGGTTTTGGACGATCTCATAGAGACTACTGAGAATAAGAAAAGACGGTCCATTAGATTAAAGGGTTCAGATAGGGTATTTATTAAAGAATGTCTAAAGATACGAGAACGAATATTAAAGAGAAGAGGTATGATTGATGAGTGAAATTGAAGAAGCGAAAAAACAAACTTTAGAAATGTTAACTAGAAAAATATTTGGTATATCAACAGGTAGTTTAGAAACTGCTAAACGAGATATATATTTATGGAAGTGTTTTATTAGACAAATCAAAGAGGAGATTTTGAAATCGTGAGTGAAGAGAATGATGAGAAATGGCGTAGTTATGCATTGGATAATAGGAATAAGATAACCGAGCTGGAAAAGAAGTTTAAGAACCTTGAGTTAAGTGTAAAGGATAACAATGATTGGATAACTGATAATGATAATATAAAAGAGAGAATCGAGAAGCTCGAAAAGGATGCTAAAGATCATGATTTATATCAACAAGACCAATACGATATTATAAAACAAGAACTCTCGGAGCTTTCTAATAGAATAAAGAGGTTAGAATCAAAATGAAGTCTTGTACTAAATGTAGAAAAGAATTACCTGAAACCTCCGAGTTTTTCTATAGAGAGAAAAAAGGTAGAAATGGATTAAGATCAGTCTGTAAGAAATGTGCTTCTAACTATGATAAAAATAAGAATGTGGATAAAATAAAGAAGAATAAATATCAAAGGGACTATTATAAAAAGAGAAGGGTTTATTTCTTAAGTATTAGATATATCCATCAAAAACTTAGAAGACAAAACAAAATTCCGAAATATTGTACTATATGCAATCAACCTAAAAAATTAGAATTAGCTTCTATAAATCATAGTTACAGTGAAGATATCAAGAAATATTTATGGTTATGCCATGAATGTCATGCTCTATTTGATATAGAACAGAGAGGTGTTATCATTGGACATTGAAAAAGAGATTAAGGAGCTGAAAGAACAGCAATATCTCGATGCGGGAGAGATCAGAAATACCAAACAAGATATTCATGAAATAAGAGAGACTCTGCAGGAGTTCATATCTGTATATGAAATGGAAAACATGGTTGATACGGGACTATTAGCAATGCTCGGTGGCGAGAAAACGGTTAATGAGGTGAATAATCCTATGTCCTCGGGGTCTGGTATGAAAACCGAAACCGACTCGAAACCACCGGAGCAAGATGTAGCGAGTTCCGCCTCGCACACGGAAGAAATGAATAAACGAACTGACCATTTACATGATGAGATTCATGAGCTGAAAGATCAATTTACTAATAATCATTTAGATTTATTTCCAGATTGGATAAATGATGTTTCATTGATGAAAGAGGTTCTGCGGGAGGTTATAGAAGAGGTATATCTTTTAGTTTCGGGAATGTTAAATCTAAAACATGAAATTGGATTAAAAAAGAATGGACAATTAAAAGCTGTTTTTAATGGAGTTTCAGAAAGGCTTGATAATCTCAATAGAAAGCTCGGTGGCGAGAAAAGCGGTGGTATGAAGGACACTATTGTGAATGAGGTCATACAAGTTCAGCACTCGAAACCTCCGAGCAAATTACGAATTGATGAGAAAGTATATTATAATAAAGAACAAGCAGGTTATCCCAATAAGAGCCCATCGGAGCAAGATATTAACTATGAAAAGCTTAGAGAATATAGTGGGATGTCTGCTAAAACTAAAGATTTATTAGAAAAAGAAAAAGAGCCGATAAGTTCCGCCCGGCAGACGGCAAAAATCGAACGGATTATTGAAATATATGATAATGGACATGAAAGTGTGTTTTATCCATATACTCATATGGTAGTCGAGAAGGAAGACCTCGAAGATATGATTTACGGAATGATTAATACAAAAAGATCGAAAAAATATAAGAAAAAATACCTGGAGGAAGATCATGAATAAAGAAGAATTACATAAAAGAGTAGCTGAAGACTTATGGGCTTCTTTCGGATATGATTCCCCAGAAGAGCATGCAGTGTTTTTGATTAAATTAATCTCCGATATTTATATCAGAGAGTTCCTTGACGATTTATTAGCTTTTAATTATGCTCGTAATACTGAAGTACAAATTATTGATTTAAGAGAGAAATGGGAGGTTAAACTAAAGTAATAACTGCGACAGGTGTGAGGGAGGGTTTTTCAGAGGGTTTATCGTCTTGGCACACAACTATTTTTCCCTCATAAAATCATTTTTTAATTAGATTGTATATATTCTTCTTTTCTTTTCCCTCCCTCCGTCCGCAAAGGTGATATTATGGTAAAGATTGAAAGTTTGCATGGAACTTTTTATGAAGCAGAAATAAATAATTTAGGTAATGTGATATGTCCTCATTGTAAATGTTATTTAATTGTGAGGAATCCCACAGGTGATCCAGATTATTATCATTTTAGGTGTAGTTGCTGTGAGAGAGATTTCAGGGCGGAAAATAAAGCTGATAAAGATTTTAAAGTATTATAATACTGAGGAATGATAATGGTCACCAACACCAAGGAGTACATGCGTCAGTATCAAGCTAAACGAAGAGCATTATTAAAAAGTAAAGAAATTGTAAAGAATGTAAAGATTGAAATGTCAGTAGAAGAATTATTAAAAGTTGCTGCAGATGATAAAAGATTCTTTATTAGAGCAATTAAAAAGTGTGATGATATATATACTATAACATTAGAATTGGAAAACTAAGAGGTGTTAAAAAAGAGAAATGAAT
>SDBT01016532.1_pt1 | contig 11678 bp, 11 predicted proteins | sample 2277101 | NCBI WGS metagenome assembly SDBT01 (sample SAMN10404973, study PRJNA504765) | marine sediment metagenome | isolation source: marine sediment core GS10_PC15, 103 cmbsf | place: Arctic Ocean: Southern Knipovich Ridge | collected 2010
GCAACTGATTCGACAAACTGACGGCATAAGCAAAACGGTATTATTAATATTGTTAATAATGTCGATTATTTGTTGGACGGTGTTTTTGTGTAAAGCAATTTTGTTGTATCTTAAAAAACGTGACTTAACATTATTGTTTGACCAGGCAAAAAGAGCAAAAACTCTTGATGAATTGGATGCAGTTTCTTCACGCTACGCCGGAACATTACCCGGTTATTTTTTAACGCATAATCTTGCATATATACGTGAAGTTTTGGAAGAAAGAACGCAAAGAAAATTAGTTGATAATGATAATGATATAACACGTATTAATTATTATATTGAACAATCAATTGATCAATTAGTCGTGGATAGCGAACATTATTTATCTGTTTTATCAACCAGTGCAGCAGTTGCACCATTGCTTGGTTTATTTGGCACTGTGTGGGGATTAATTCATGCTTTTATTAGTATTAGTGAAGCGCAAATGGCAGATATTTCAACTATTGCACCCGGTATTGCAGAAGCATTAACTACAACATTAGTTGGTTTATTAGTTGCAATACCAGCATTAGTTATGATGAATTATCTTATGGCACAAGTGCGATATATTGAAAATCAATTAATACGGTTGGGAAATTATATAGGTCGTATTTGCGAAACCGACATAAATAAAATAGGAAATATATGCGTCGATTTACCCGTAACCGGCGAAAAAGAATTGCAGCAGTAACTGATATTTCGTTAACGCCACTTATTGACACTGCATTAACGTTACTTATTATTTTTATGGTTGCATCACCAATGATGCAAAATGCGATTAAAGTAACGTTGCCAAAAGGGCAAGCAAAAGAAGATTTGGGTCTACAACAAGAACTGGAAGTGTACGTTGAAAAAAATGGTAATCTGTTTTTTGATGGCATCAAATATGATGATGCAAAAAAGTTAATTGTAATGTTACAAAAAAAAGTTGGCGTTGATCAAGACAAAACAGTATATGTTAAAGCTGATACTGCCGTTGCATATGGTAATGTTATAGAACTGGTTGATAAAATTAAAGTAATTGGTGGCATTAAATATGTGGCGTTGGCAACGTGTAAATATTCGTAAAATAACTATTCATAAACGATATATACTGTGGGCAAAATTGTGTGCAACTTCTTGTGTCGCGCATGTAATTTTCCTTTTTTTCCTCTTTTTTTTATACCGTACTCGTGTAAGTGATTTTACGTTAGTTATTAGTAAACATATGCTTAATCGCGATGTGTCGGTATTGCTTGCTCAAGCACAAATACCAGCAACCAAAAAAACACAACAACGTGCGACTACTGCGCGCACGGTGAAACAAACGCCACAAAAAAAAATTATCGCACAAAAAAAAGTGGTAAAAAAACCAGCAGCACTAAAGGTACCAAAAACAGCTGTAATAAATAAAAAGCAGAACGTTGCACCACAAAAAAAGCCGACACAACCAAAAAAACCAGTTGTGCAAAAAAAAGTTGCGCCAGCAAAAAAGCAGATAGCACAGAAAAAAATACCACCAAAAAAGTCAGTCCAAAAAATTGTGCAAAAAAAAGCAGTGTCACCAGCAAAACAACGTGCAAAAAATAATGCACAAGATCAAAATGAATCAGTCGCGATTAATGCAGGACAACAATATGATACTGAAGCATTATTACGCTATGCGGCATTGCAGAAAGAATTTGTGCGCTGTTGGAAACCACCAATTGGTGTGCCAAAAAACTGTTCGTGCGAAATTAAATTATTTGTTAATGCAGCGGGAAAAGTGCACGATATGCACATGATTCGCCCATCTGGTATTTTAATGTATGATGTTGCAGCTCGCAGTGCGTTATCCGCAATGACATTACCACGTTGGACGCGCAATAAGGCATTAACTATTACTTTTAAATAATGTGAATTCGAAAACTAGGTGTTAACAAAAATCATTAAATACGAAATCTGCAAAAAAAAGATTCCCCCCACCGTTCGCCCTGAGGGGAGCGGAGTCGAAGGGTTTATAAAGTAAAAAAAATGAAATTTTTGAAAAATTTTAATCTCGGAGAAAAAACATGATAAAAAATATGCGTGTATATTTTTTCTTTTTTGTAACCATAATACATGTTTCGGTTTTACATGCGGATGGTGTGCAGGCCACCGCAACGCAACATGCAAAAGTTCCATTGGTGATTAGTGTGGTTGAAGGCAGCGCGCAATTAACCGAAGTTGCCACTATGATGCAACATGATTTTTCATTTAGTGGACAATTTGATGTGTCCATTAATAAAGGCAAAAAAAAACCGACCAAAAAAGATATTAAAAAATTATTTGCAGAAGGCTTTTCGCTTGCAGTTTTTTTAAGCGAAGGTAAAAAAAATTCCATTGAGTGGCGGGTTTATGATACCTTGCAGGGAAAAATGGTTAAAGGGAAGCGGTATGCAAAACGTGGTATTGTATGCGGTGGTTGGGCACATAATATTGCCGATGTAGTCTGGCCAATTTTAACTAATCAACACGGTTTTTTTTCAACAAAGATTGCGTATTGCAAAGAAGTAAAATTAAAAAATGGTAAAAGTGCAAAACAAGTTTGTATGGCAGATTATGATGGTACCAATGAACAAATATTAGTTGATTTGCCAACGGTAAATGTTGCACCGCGTTGGAATAAAGATATGGATAATCCATTATTGTTTTATTCTGAATATACCAACGAAAATGTACGTTTGGTTGCCGTTAATATGGAACGAAAGCGAAAAATTACGTCCAATTTTGATGGTATAAATATGTTGCCCGCTTTTTCGCGTGATGGTAAAAAAGTAGTTTATTGTGCGTCACGAGGTGATGGGCATTGTCAATTATATTATTGTGACAAAAGTGGCTTTAAAAAAGTAACGAATAATAAGGGTAATAATGTTTCACCGTCACTTTCTGATGATGGGAGCACAATTTTTTTCTGTTCTGATTATCAAACCGGTCGACCACAAGTTTATGTGTATCGGTTAAAAACAGGCAACATTGAATGTATCACAAATGGTGGCTATTGTGCATCACCAAGTTATTGCGAAAAGCGCAAACAAATTGCCTATGCCAAAATAGTACAAGGAACGATGCAATTATTTGTGTATGATGAACGGAGCAAAAAACACACACAATTAACGTTTGATGCTGGCAGTAAAGAAGAATGTTCTTGGTCGCCATGCGGGAATTATTTAACCTATTCGGTTGAACAAGGAAAAACGCAACGTATTGCGGTGTTGAATTTACTAACCAAACAGCAACGATATATAACAACTGCCAATATTAATTGCAGCTATCCGGCTTGGTCTCCTATTTATGCACAATTTCCGGTTGTTGCTTAACGCGATTTCTATAATTCCAAAACATAAAAAACAAAGCTATTTAGATGATTAAATCTAGATTGTTTTTCATAAACAATTCACTCTCTCCGTTCGCCCTGAGGGAAGCGAAGCGGACTTGAAGGGTTTTTAAACTTGCTAAAAAAATAAAAAAAGAAAGATACAAAAAAATTTGGATATTTCAAAGATTAAGTCGAAAAATATTATAAAATAAATTGGAGAAAACCTAAAAAACCCTTCAAGTCCGCTTCGCTTCCCTCAGGGCGAACGGTGGAGGGTAATTTTTTTTGTAAACGTTATTTTTAAGGATTTTATTGATATTGTAATTATCGAACTTTACTTAATTTTTTTACATATCAATAAAATTTGTTATAATCTCTCATATTTTTATTATGTAGTAACCATGAATGTCTGAAAGGAGACGGTATGAAGAAACTCATGTTAACAACTTTAATTTTTAGCCAGAGTTTTTTGGTGTATGCAATGGAAAAAAAAGAGTTGTTACAGCTAAAAAAAGAGGGGATAGCATATAATAAGGTGTACCAAAATATCATTGAAAAGGATATTGTAAAAAATATAGATAATTATTCATTGGACGAAGTCGAGGAATTTGATAAAGCATTATCAAAGATACAAAAAGACAAACCATTGGCGCAAAAAATATTACACAAAGAAGATGAGCTGGGAAATAGCGTATATAAAACCATCTTTTCACGTATGCCAATCGAAAAAAATAATGTAGATGAAGAAGTTAGTCAACTTTTTGGTTTTACCGATGAAAAAACAATTGTATTTCTTAGAGATCGTTGGCGTGGTGATAGTCGCTATGAAGATAGAATTAAAATTTATGATGTAGAAAATAATTTTTGTGTTGGTGAGTTCCGTGGTTATAAAAAAGCAATCAGCTCTGATGGTAAAAAAATTGCCGTTTCTAAATCCGGTACGTTGCAGATTTGGAATATACCGAACCAAACTTTGATGTGTACATTTTCTGACTCATATTGGGGTACGGATGTGGAATTTAGTCCAAATAATAAGGAATTGGTAACGGTGTCTGGAAAATTTGCTCGCATTCGTAATGCAAATACAGGAGAATCTATACACAAAATTATTCATACTAATAATAAATTTCGTTGGGCAACATTTAGTCCTGATAGTCGAAAAATTGCGTTAAAAGAAAGTAATTTAAAAGAAAGTAATAAAGATTATAATTCAATACTCATTTGGGATGTGGCGAGTGGCAATTATTTTAAAGTAGGTAAAAATGTTACTACTGCTGAATTTAGTCGAGATAGCAAAAAAATTATTGTGCAATCTGGTTCATCAAAAGAAGAAGAAAACATTACACAGGCTTGGGATGTTGAAAGTGGAGATTATATTTGCGAACTTAAAGGACGCGGGTGCCATGTTCATTCGTCTCATTTTATTGCCAACCAAGAACAGATTGTAGCGATGTCTAATAAAGTGCACCATTATGTTGGCAGAGCAAAAGTATGGAATAAGCACAAAAATGATTGTGTTTGTCCGATCAAAAATCAAAAATTAATCAAATTTAGTTCGGATGGGAAGTATGCTCTTTCAAAAGAAAAAGAAGATAGTAAAAACTTGCTTATTTGGGGTAAAAATAAAGGTGGTAAATACGTATTCAAGGGGTTCATTGATAAAGTTGAAGTTGCAAAATTTAACCCGAATAGTAAACAAATTGCGGTAACGCATAAGGCAGACGATACAAATCGCTATCAAAATCTAAGTATTTTGAATTTGGACCAGTTTGATGGTCTGTATAAAGATTTCAACTCACTTTCATTGAGTCAAGTTTTTGTATTGTATCAGTTATGTGCTAAGTTAGGTTGGATGAAAAAAAACAACGAAAATCAGTTGAATTATCTGCTTAACTATGCAAAAACGACAATTAAGGCACCTGAATTAAATCAAGAAGAACAAAGAATATTAAACTCATTACCTCAATCAATGAAAAAAGTGATCAAAGAATTGCAAGGTTTTTCTTTAAGGTTTCTAAGAAAATAGAATAATTTATCCGAATTTACGTTCGGTATCGTTCATAAATAACTCTCTCCCACCGCTTCTCTTAGGATAAACGGTGGGGGTAGTTTTTTCTAAGTTATCGAATTTATGTTATATATTAATAATCGACAGCAAAACGTTTCTCCATTATAATTATGGTGAGCTTGATTTCCAGGCGAATCAATGGTATAATTCTATTAGAAAAAGCTTTTGGCGAAAAACAGCAGTTTGCTTTGCTGTTTGAGTAAAGAGTAGCAATGAGCATTTTATATTCGTTAGTATCAAAATAGTTGATTTAATTCCTTTAAAAAGAGTATCGAGTTTTTATGAAAAAAAATAATTTCTTTCGTGGTGGTCCGAAAAATATTCTCATTGGCACAGCGATTTTAATTGGGTGCCTTATTTTATTGCACAAATTAACCGATTATAGCAGGCAGACGCAAAGTATTGGCTATTCAACTTTTTTGCAAAAAGTTGAGCAAAATGATGTTAAGCAGGTACATGTATCTGGCCAAGAAGTGTATGGTATTTTAAAAGACGGCTCTCGTTTTGAAACGGTTGTTGCGGATAACCCAAAAAATTGGGATGTGCTCAAAAAACATAATGTTGAGTTTTCGGTTGCTAACCCAGCAAATCAAATTAATTTTTGGTACTTATTACCATTTCTTTCTATCTTAATTACCATTTTATGGGCAGCATGGTATTTCATGCGACAATCGCGTGGATCTGGTGGCGGTGGTAGTAACATCTTTATGATGGGTAAAAGTAAAGCACGTATGTTTATGCCGTCCACTATTAAAGAAACATTTGATTCTGTTGCGGGGGTACATGAAGCAAAAGAAGAATTAAAAGATGTTATCGATTTTTTGAAAAATCCTGACAAATATAAAAAGCTTGGTGCAAAAATGATTCGTGGTGTTTTGCTTATTGGTGAACCAGGTAATGGAAAAACATTGCTTGCTCGAGCAGTGGCTGGCGAAGCGAATTGTCCGTTTTTTGCTATTAGTGGGTCAGATTTTATAGAAGTATTTGTCGGTGTTGGTGCTGCGCGCGTGCGTGATTTATTTAAGCAGGCGCGAAAACATGCACCATGTATTATTTTTATTGATGAAATTGATGCTGTTGGTCGTCATCGTGGCAGTGGATTAGGCGGTGGACATGATGAACGAGAACAAACATTGAATCAATTGTTGACTGAAATGGATGGTTTTCAAACAACGGGTGATTCGGTTATTGTTATTGCTGCTACCAATAGACCAGATGTGCTCGATAAAGCATTATTGCGTCCAGGTCGTTTTGATCGTCGTGTTGAAGTTCCCTATCCTGATTTAAGAAGTAGAGAACAAATTTTACGTGTGCATGCAAAAGAGGTAAAAATTGATTCTGAAGGAGTTGATTTACAAAAAATTGCTCGTGGTACACCAGGATTTACCGGTGCTGATCTGGCAAATTTAATTAATGAAGCAGCAATTCTTGCGTCAAAAAATGACCAGAAAAAAGTAATGATTGAAGATTTTGAAGAAGCACGGGACAAAATTTTACTTGGTAAAGAAGTAAAAAGTATCATACTTTCTGATCATGAGCGAAAAATTACCTCATATCATGAATCTGGACATGCATTAGTCCGTTTATTATTACCGAAATACACCGATCCATTACATAAAGTTTCTATTGTTCCGCGTGGACGTGCACTTGGGGTAACGCATTCATTGCCAGAACGTGAAAAATATACAACATCTAAAGAAGAAATGCTTGCATCAATTATGGCAGCACTCGGTGGACGTGCAGCAGAAGAATTAATTTTTAATCAATTAACAACAGGGGCATACAGCGATTTTAAAGCGGCAAGCGATATTGCACGTAATATGGTGTGCAATTATGGTATGTCTGCAGAACTGGGTCCAGTTATTTATACTCAAAAACAAGGTGGATTTGAGTATTCTGAATCGACTGCTGAAAAAATAGATTCAGAAGTGCGTAAAATTATGGATACTAGTTACAAAAAAGCACTCGATTTGTTGAAAACAAATAAAGATAAACTTGATACATTATCACTGACGTTACTTGAAAAAGAAACAATGTATGCAAGTGAGATTTATGAATTATTAGGTATTGAACCACGTCAAGAATATCGTTTTGTATAAAATATAAGCGGGAAAAAGTATGGTAGAAAAAAAGAATTGGCTGCCGATACTTGAGCCTATTATGCGTAATGCGGGTGCGATTCTTATGAAATATTTTCGCAACGGATTGACGCGTTCATATAAAAAAGAACATGGTTTTTTTACCGAAGCTGATTTGGCCAGCGAAAAATATTTAATTGAGCAGCTGTCTGCTTTATTACCAGATGCAGCAATAATAGCTGAGGAATCGGGAAATAAGGACGGTGGCGATTATGCATGGGTAATTGATCCATTAGACGGCACCACTAATTTTGTACACGGACTGCCTTATTTTTGCGTGTCGGTTGCATTAACGTATAAAAATGATCCTATTGTAGGTGCCATTTTTCAACCAATTCATGATGAATTTTTTTACGCCCAACGTAATTGTGGTGCATTATTAAATAATAATTCGATTAATGTTTCAGAGTCGAGTGATTTTGGCAAAAGTTTAATAGCGCTTGGTTTGCCCTATGATCGACAAAAACGGGTACCACTATTGAAAGCGGCGAATAAACTATCAACAAAGGCATATGGAATTCGTCATTTTGGTGCAGCAGCGCTTGATTTAGCATATGTTTCGTGCGGTAGATTTGATGGGTGTTTTTTTTCACATTTAGCCTGGTGGGATGTTGCGGCGGGCCTATTATTAGTGCAAGAAGCGGGTGGTATTGTGACCGATTTTGGTGGAAATCCGATTGATCCTGACTATGTTTCATGCATGGGAGCAGGCAAAATAGTGCACAATACATTAAAAAATATCGTACAATCTTAGGTTACAGTTGAAAAAATTCCTTATTTTTATATACTTATTTTAGGGTTTATTCTAAAAAATATCGATTTTATCAAAATATTGAAGACGAAAAGGGCTTATCAATGGCAAGGATTTGTGGAGTATGTGGAAAAAGTCCTCAAGTTGCGAATCTGGTTAGTAATGCAAAAAACCGGGTAAAACGCTGGGTATATCCAAATGTTCATAGTATGCGTTATACACTTTCCAATTGTCAAAAAGGTACAGTAAAGCGTGGTAAAGTGTGTACAAAGTGTGTAAAAGCAAAAAAAATTCAAAAAGTTATAAAATAGGTGACGAATGCCAAATATTAAATCTGCAAAAAAACGGGTTAAACAAAGTGAAAAAAGACGCAAACGTAATCTTGCTCGAAAAACCGCTATAAAAACTGCATTCAAAAAAGTGCTTGCGGCATTAACTGGTAATGACATTGTACAAGCTAAAGAGCTTTTAAAGGATGCACAAGCAAAAGTATCTCGCGCAAAAGGTAAGGGTGTATTGCATCGTAATACCGCAGCAAGAAAAATAAGTCGCTTGGCTAAAAAAGTTTCTTCAGCAGAACGTACAAAATAAGCGTAATGAAGATTGTTCAATCGAAGGAGCCTGTTTATAAATTCATAAAAACCTCAAAGTAATGATTGCAAGGGCACAATGGAGAAGTTCGAGGTAGTGATTTTTTTTGCGTTGTTGACGAACAAAAAGTGCATTAAATCGATTGATCCAAGAAAATGTACGTTCAACAACCCATCGATGTTTACTTTTTTTGTTTTTGACTTGATCGGGTAACTTGCGATTTTTTTTACGAGAAATATTTGGACAATAATAAAAATTAAATAAAGCAGTTTCTGTATTTTTTGAATCATATCCTTTATCTAAGTGCATAGTTTCATTTAATTTTCGAATTTTCGGATCAATAGATTGAATAGTAGCACGTAATAACCGAGAGTCATGCTGACGAGCAGAACCAAGTGCAATACCTATTGGAATCCCTTGTTCATCGACAGCAATTGATTTTTTAGTTCCAAATTTATTCTTGTCAAAATAATTTTGAGAAGTCTTTTCTCCCCCACCAGGTGCTTTTGTTATTGAGCAATCAATTGATTGATTCTTCATTTTCAACTTCCCTTCTTTCTTCAGTTGCAATAAAATTTTGCTCCAAATTTTATTGCAAATATTAAGTTTTGATAATCGCTGCAGCCAATAATATATTGTAGAGGGTGGGCCATAATATCTGAGGAATAAAGCGAAAACCACATCCGGTTTTTAGATAGTAAAGTATGCTATCGATTGCTTTTAAATATTGTTTAGCTTTTCTACCTCGACGTTGACTTCTTCCTATATCTTCTTCTATACTAGCTATCAATAAGATGCGAATATTTTTATATTCGAACATTGATCTCCCTTCAAAAGTTTTTCATTTTTTTTTACTTTTTTTAGGGAGATCTTATTTTTTTTAAATATTTTTGTCAATCATTAATTTATAAACAGGCTCAAGTTATTATACGATTTGGACGTTCATTTTTTCATGAATTATGATGCTTGCTTTTCAAAATAATTTTTCACTATGATTAAGTTGCTTGCGCGCAGGGTGCACGTTAATAGTTTATCCTAAAAGATAAGGGAGGGATATGCGTTTTAATCATTTTATATTCTGTATAGTTATTTTAGTAAGTAGTTTTTTTATATCCAATGCTGCGCAAAAACAATCACATAATCATGCGATAACGCAACATGAGCGGATAGTATCATCATATAAAACATTTTGGGAATGGGATGCGGCGTGCAATAAACTTCCGCAGCACCAAAAATATGAAGATTCTCCCTATGTGACAAATCTTACCTGGCCAGTATTACAACAAGAACTGGTCACTTTTTTTAACAATATTTCAAAACAGTTGCTGTATCGACGACACTGGTTGCGTGGTTTTAGTCCATCGCAATCTTTTTTTGATGTATCGACCGATATTTTTAGTCCATATGTGCAGCGATTATTAGTTTTTTCTGGAACAAAAATAGCAATACACGGTGATTTTCACGGTGATGTTCATTCGATTAACAATTTTATTAAAACATGGACGAAAGCCGGATTTTTAGATAAAAATGATCCGTTTAAAATTGTAGATCCCCGTTTTACTATTCTTTTTTTGGGTGATTATACTGATCGTGGATGGTATGGTGCTGAAGTAATTTATACACTTTTACGATTAAAAAATGAAAATCCAGATCAGGTTTTTATGGTGCGCGGTAATCATGAATCGGCGTCTTTAAATGCGCGTTATGGTTTTGAAGATGAATTACAGCATAAATTTCCCGGTGCGCGATACGATTTAATATATCGCCTGTATAATTTTCTTCCCCTTGCTATTTTTCTTGGTTGTGTCACCAGTAAACAAATAGATTATATACAATGTTGTCATGGTGGTATTGAACTTGGTTTTGATCCACGTGAATTAATGCGTGCAAAAAGCATGGTGCAATTTCAACGGATTGATCAATTAATGCAAGCTTACGGATTTGATGTTTTGGCTAAAGCATGCGGTATAAATCCATTGTATAATTGTGGCATTAATAAGTATGATTTTGGCAATAATATGGAAATAGATACCGGAAATGGTTTTATGTGGAGTGATTTTATTGTTGATCCATCTATTATTATGGCTCCATCATCTCGTGGGCAAGGAATATATAGATATGGCCAAAAAGCAACGCAGGCATTATTACATCATTGGAGTAGCGGTATATTTAATATACGTGCAATATTTCGTGCGCATCAACACTCAAGTCGATTGCATAAACCAATGATGAAACGTATTTTAAATCTTGACAATATGGGTCATCCGCAGGATGCGGGAATTGGTAAATTATGGATTGAAAATAAACCGATACATAAACGCTATGCAGGAAAACTTGACGGGGTGCAGGCAGTCACATTTAGTGTTTCTCCGCATACTTCTTTTAATTTACCGTATGATGCATTTGGTTTATTAATACCAAATGGACGGTATGAAGATTGGCATTTATATGCGTATAGAATTGATCGGTAGCGTAAATTATTAATCTATACAAGTAGTTTTCTATCAATTAAATATTTATATTTAATCAAAAAGTTTTTAGCTATTACGGTAGGCACTCGTGATGTTCCGGCATTTTCTACTAAAAGCACAATAATAAGTGGTTGAGTATCTTTATATTTTATGTATGCCACAAACCATCCATGTTCCAAATATTCAGTGCCTAAATTACGTTTACTAAACGCACTTGTTTGTGCGGTACTTGTTTTTGCATAAATTTCAAAATCTTTAATGGTATTAACTCGTTTACCAGTTCCGTATGTTACTACCAATTTCATCGATTTTTTTAAAAATT
>SDBT01016533.1_pt1 | contig 11677 bp, 26 predicted proteins | sample 2277101 | NCBI WGS metagenome assembly SDBT01 (sample SAMN10404973, study PRJNA504765) | marine sediment metagenome | isolation source: marine sediment core GS10_PC15, 103 cmbsf | place: Arctic Ocean: Southern Knipovich Ridge | collected 2010
AGCTCTTGCTTTTAATATTTTATTTTTTTTGGAAGGACTTTTGCCCATTCTTTTTTCCCAAGATATAGTTTCTACGTTATATCCTAGTGCAAGGTTTGTTTCAATGATCTTATCAGGAGTCATATTGAATGGATTGAGATTATTATTCCAATCACCAAGTGTATGTGGATTACTGTTTTTACTATCCAAAAATTTTAAGAAAAATTGATTCATAGTTATGTCGTTCTTGACAAAACCATTTCTATGATCATCTGTTTCATATAAAAGAGTTCCATCTGCGATCTTATGAAGAATCTCTTTATGATCGATCTTGTAAATAAACCAATAAGGAGGATATCTAACATCAATGACAATGTAGTATTTAATATTATGTATTTTTTTCATTATTAAATCATCCCGTAATATACATTGCTCTATCGTAGCATCTTTCGGGAGACCTCTGCCTTTGCCAATTGTAGTCGATGGCCCCCAATGAAAATTCTTAAAAGCACATCTCATCTCATAAAGTTCAGTTGTGCCTGTCTTTTGGTATGTCTTTGAACCATCACTTTCATGATTAGATGACGGAGCTAAATCTAAATCAAACGCATATCTGCAAACCTGCTCAGCTAAAGAAGAAATATTGTTAGCCTTGCAATATTGACTATCAACGTATCTCTCAAAGGCAGTTGTGATGTTGTCAGAATTATTCTCATAAGGTATGCGATCAAGACGAAAATGCTCATACATGTTCACAGCAATTTTAAATCTTTCTTCTATATTCTCCATCTTTTCACTTTCTATTAATTACATTTCTATATAGTCGTATTATAAATAGAATACTTTCACTTTCAACTATTTTTTTATTTTTCTTATATATGGGGTATTTCCTATATAGGAAAATAGGGGGTATTAGGAAAATATCGATATAGATTTAAAAACTAAAAAGTTTTGAACCAAAAATTTCCAGATTTTGAAAGGCCGATTTTTAACAAGGGGGGCATATGGATACCTTGCTCTAAAGCTCGAGCCTATGGCAGGGGGTAGCGTTATTTCGATTTTGAGTAGGCACACTCCACCTATTCCAGACAAAAAATATCTCCTATGTCAGGGGGGTATCTACGGACAGAAAAAAGCCCTACTACCAGTGATGGTAGTAGGGTAAAAGGTGTCAACCTTATCAAGAGTCTTTAGGTCGTCAGTTTGTAGTTGCTTCCCTTAAACGATATAGCCTTTAGGGTTTCAAAACGTGGGCTTCTTATGATATAAGGCTTAGCTAAACCCTGCTTTGCACCCTCTTTTTTCTTAGGTATAAAGGCTTTCATCTCTGTTACTTCATCGGCTGTTAGCTCAACGCCCGAATCTTTCCACTTGTAAACAGGGTCAGCAGTATGAAGTATTGCTACCTGAATATAGTTGCCGAATGTATCTTTAAACATGCCACTTTTCGGGGTATGCTCAATAATACATTTGCTATCCCCAACGTAATTTCCCCAAGGTAAACCCGCACTTTGGAACCGCTCGGCATTTTCGGTTATATCTTTTTTAGCACCACCGAAAAATGCTTCGATTTTCTCAACAGGAACGCCCGCGTCTATCATTGCTTGACGTAGCACCTGCATTGCTTGTTTGCTTCGTGCATTGTTTACCATGTTTTGATAGTTGTAGTTTGTAACAGCATTGAGGCAGTTTGTTTTGGTAACATTACCGAAAAACCTGTTACCTGTTTTATTCATTTTTGGTTCTGTTACCTGCCAAAGCTGAATAAATGTCGTCCCTGCTAAGGCAAGAAACATATCAACCATTTGTTTGATAGTCGCTGCCACCGTTACTAACTTGCTTTTTACTTCTGTTGCTTTACTCATTTTTTCACTCCTGAAAAAGGTTATAAAATAGTTATCACTACATTCTATATCACTTATTTTTTGTTTGTCTGGATTTGAAAACACAAAGCCTAAGCACACCACCGACAAGCAATATTTGATCGCGTAAAAAAACCCTGCTACTCCTCAATAGCAGGGTCAAGAAAAAAACCTTTATCCGTTAGAACGGAATATCGTCTGTTGCTGTTGTTGTAGGTGGTTCGATAAAAGCAGGGCCATCTGCATCTCCATCGTCAGCATTTTCAGCATTGATCTGATCTTCGATCTGGTTCTGTAATTCGATCGCTTCGTCAGCATTGTCAGCAAGGGTATTAACATTGCTGTTATCGACTACATCCATTGCCTGGTTTACTGCTAACTCTTTTTCTTTTGCTGTCAGTGTCCCACTTGCTTCTGCTCTGATAGCACCTGTTACTGCTTTTATTGCTTGTCTGATTGTATTGTCTTGTCTTGGCATTTTTTCACTCCTGAATAAAGTTTTAATTAACACTTTATCAAAGTTAAAAACTACTTGTCTGGATCTGAAATTATAAAGCCTTGTTTCTACTCTGTTGCCTTTTCTTTAAAAACTTTCTTCTTGTCATCTTGCCTATGTTCTTTTGTTTGACTTGGAAAGCTCTGTTGCATTGTTTATCACAAAACTTTCCTTCCCTGTCTATTACCTCATTAGGCAATTCTTTCCTGCAATTCTTGCAGGTTGTTCTCAAGAACTTTGCATGGGTATAGGTTTTTCCATTTACTGTTTTATCCATTATATTTCCAACACCTTATATAATATTTCTTTACCCTCTCGATTATCTATACTACTTGGCAAAGCCGCAAGCGCCAACATAATAGCATTCCTAAACTTTGTTCTGTCGCTAACCGTTGGTTTGTCTTGCCTAACTAAACAGTTAAAGCAATCACCAACACGAACAACTTTGCAATGATGTTCGCTTGTGCTTTTGCCACACTCATTATTTGAACTTCTGAATAGGCATTTTTCCATTGTTTTATTCCTTGAAAAAGTTTATCATTACACTCTATCAAAGTTAAAAACTATTTGTCTGGATTTTAAAAATGAAAGGAGTTTTGCGACAATTCGTATTGTCAACTCCTTTCTATATTGTCTTTTGGAAAAGTTCAGTTATAGACACGTTTTATTTACCGTTTCTGCACAAAGGGGAAAGGTAGTCCCGCAACATCTTATAACCTATGAAGCCAAAAGCATCTGTCATTCTATCAAAGTAAAAAACTATATGTCTGGATTATCTAAATCTGACCAGCTTTTTTGATCGCGGCTCTTGCTTCTTTGATTTGTTCTTTAGTTATATCGTAGGCTTTTACTTGTCGCCATTGACCGATATTGCTTGCAACGTATAACATTTGTACTCTAAACTCATTAGAGTTTCGGTCAAGGGTCAAGCCATGTTTTGCATAGTTGACTGCATAGTTTAATGCTGGCATTGCTGCATACTTAACAATTAGCTCTAAGGCTTTGATTACATCCATTTTTTCACTCCTGAAAAAGGTTATCATTACATTCTGTAAGAGCAAAAAACTACTTGTCTGGAATTGAAATTATAAAGCTAACTATGTTTGACTACATCAAGTATTTCGTCTTTGGTCAAAATACCTTTTGCAACAAGCTGTCTAACTTCGTTCTGTATTCTTCTCATAGCTTCGACTGCTTGTTCTTTTTTCCTGTCTTCTCTTTCTTCTATCAGTTTTTCTAATGCTTTGTCGTCCATTTTATCCTCCAAATTATAGTGTTTGTTGGTTGCTTATGTTTTCCATCCACTGATTAGCAAAGTTTTTATGGTCGTTGTTCATTCTCCTGTAAATACCGTCAAGACTGCCTTGCTCAAAAGAGCAATTTGATTCATGCCTTGCAAACGTACCGTGCATTTCAAAGGTCAAAGGATAAACCCTGCCATCGGCATCGTTTACCAAGAATGTCATTTCAGGGTCAGACATTCGATCACCATTCTGCTGGTAGTAGTGACCAACTGAATAGACTTTCCCGTATATGTTTTCGTGATATATCTGTTCAATAATCACCTGCATTATTGCTTTGCCTGCTTCGCCTATTCTCTTAACCATATCAGGCTTCACACCGTCAATAACTTTTTTGAATATGGCTTCGGCTTTTTTGTTTAGTGGTTTTAAGTTTATGCTTACGATGTTTTTTGTTAGTGTTGGCATTTTTTCACTCCTGAAAAAGTTTATCATTACATTCTATCAGAGTAAAAAACTACTTGTCTGGATTAAGCAGTCAGGGCTTCAATATCATCGGCTCGAGCTGTCAACCATTTTCCAAGCTCCAGGCACGCTGTCTTGCTCAAGCATATATCGCTTATATTCTCTGACCCGACTTGTATTTGTAACTTCACAGCGTCATCGGCTTTGTGGTAAATACCCTCAAGCTCGGTATCTGAGTTTTGAATTGAAAGTTTCTTTGTGTCTGTTGATATAATTGTAGTAGCCATCTTTCACTCCTGAAAAAGTTTATCATTACATTCTATCAAAGTAAAAAACTACTTGTCTGGATTAGCTATACTCTGCCATTCTGATTTGCAGATGCTTATATCTAAACCGTTTTATAATTTCAAGATTATAGCCTCTATCCGTCAATTCTTCTATCAGTCTTTTAACAGCACCATCGTCAAGATTAGCAGGCTTAGTGTCTGTTGCAACAATATTGGGGCTTGCTGCTCCATGCTGTCCAACATGCTCAAATGACTGACAATTATAACCGACAGTATCGACAGCTATTTCAGGAAACATGGCTATAATTCCACAGCCTATTTTCCACTGTCTGAATATTACTTTTGTTTTTTCTTTATCCATTTTTTCACTCCTGAAAAAGTTTATCATTACACTCTATCAAAGTAAAAAACTACTTGTCTGGATTAGACAGTTGTTTTTTTCTTTAGGCATTTGCAAACTCAGATTTAGCAGAAACTATTTGAAATCTGTTTGACCTATTCCATTCTTCAACGGCCAATTCTGCTGTTGACATTGCGTGACCTTGATTACCACAGTTTACACAATGCACTTGCTGTTTATTGAATCTTGGCAAGACCTGTAAAAACTCTTTTTCACCACAACTGCATTCTTTTATATTATATTGTTTTACGTCTTTTAGGCTCATTTTAAAATCCTATTCGGTGTTAGTTTATGTCAGTAATAAGTATAACAGGAACTGTCCCAAGTCTGTAACTATCGCCAAAAACAGTTATACCCATGAAGCCACTTTTTAGATCGTCACTGCTAACCGTCATATCTTTATTGTTGTGAAGAATCGTATCTCCTGCTCTCAGCCTGCTTATATGTCTTTTCTCAGTTACCATTTTTCACTCCTGAAAAAGTTTATTACTTACAATCTATCAGAGCAAAAAACTATTCGTCTGGATTATTATTTTTCAAACATAAAGCTATAAACAAAAAGACAGGAAAGATAAGAATAAGGATAGGAAAAAGTGTCACTTTGCCAAAAAATGAAAATTCTTCCCACGACTCTTTGTATATTCTTTTTATAACACTATTTATTGGATTCATTTTTCACTCCTATTCGGTGTTGTCATTACATTCTATCGAAGTTAAAAAATGCTTGTCTGGATTATATTTCTTCGTAAACTCCTGCAAGCTCTTTTTCGTCTATCTCTATTGCTTTTCTTCGCATATTGTATGCTTTTATGGCTTCGATTAAATCCATTCTGCAAGTTATGTCATCTATATGCCCGATTCTAATATCTTTGTTATTATCTATTGAATCATAAGACCAATCACAAGCAACTACAATATTGCCATTAGCTGACAAATAAAGCTCTGTATCTCTGAAACAAATATCATCATCTGTTTCGTCTTCCTCAAAAATCTCTATACTGTTGTCTTTTGTCCCAAAATATTTGGCTCTACCTTGAGTTAATAAACCTCTGCCTCCAGGATATGAGCTACTACTTGAATGCCTAATAATAAAATCACTGTAACACTCACTGTTTATTCCATATTCATAATTTATTTTGTCGCGAAGGTTATTAAAGTTTCTTTCTTGTTTTTTTAACTGTTTGTAATTAAATGTTTGTGTATGGTAATCATCAAAGGAAAAAGCTACTCCTGATGTTTCATTGTCGCTACAAGCAAAGTGCATATCGTGTATCCATTTGGCTACATCGTCAACATGTATTGCTTTTCCGTTAGTTACCATATAGAAGCTACCTACATCGGCTCTACCATAGTTTATACAATGACTTATTTGCTTTAAAGAATCAATTGCAAGTGTAGGCTCTCCACCTGTTATCGTTAGGGTGCTAACATTATCAATAAACTGTAGGATTTTGTAAATGTGATGGTCTGATATTGTTATATTTTGTGCTTCACCTCTTAAACAGTGTTCGCAATTCATATTGCATTTTCTTGTTACTTCTATTACTAAACTGTCAATATTTAAATCCATTTTTTCACTCCTGAAAAAGTTAATCATTACATTCTATCAGAGTAAAAAACTATTTGTCTGGAATTGAAACGATAAAGCTAACTAACTGTTACCCCTGTAAACTGTTCAAGATGTTCTTTGCAATATTGTTTTGCCTGTGTGATTGTTCTAAACAGTGTTCCGTTCAAGTCGTTCTCAAATATCTTCCCTTGGTAGAATCTTGGTGTAAGGTTCATAATCCCAAGCGTACCTTGCTCTAGCTGTATCATTATCTGTATGGTCTTGTCACCTATGTAAAGATTTGTTTTCCTTGTGAATATTGTATGTAGTTTTCTCTTTTTCATTTCGTATTCCTTAGTATAAGAGATTTTCCTGATACCATTTCTCTATTGTGTTCATTGATACGCCTGATCGTATAGCTGCCTGTTCATAGCCTGACAAAACCCCCATTGTTTCCTCACCCTTTTTAAATAGTCTGTATACTTCTACAAGGGTTCTTTTGAGTAATCCTCTCGGTTTGGCATTGGTCACTTGTTCGTCAAATTCTGTAAACATTATCCCATCCTGTCAATGCTGTCTGATATATGGCAAAAACCTTTATAGATTTTATTGCCTGCATCTTCGATTGCAGTAGCTACTGACCTTTGGGCTTCTGCTATCATAAGGTTTGACTTTGCAAGCTCAAGGTTTGAAGCTGCTATGATTAGTGCGGCTTTTCTCTCTGGTGCTGAAACTCCATCTGTTGTTTCATTTACTTCTTTTAATATATCTTTTATCGTTGTTGCCATTTTTTCACTCCTGAAAAGGTTATCATTACATTCTATCATAGCAAAAAACTATTTGTCTGGATTACTCCTGAATATGTTTGAACATTTTCTTTGTTATGTTGCTATATTTAATGATAATGTCTTTATCTTGTATTAGGTAAGCAGGTGCTTGTTCTGTTCCGTTGCTCCACATATTAAAAGACCTGTGTGTTCCATCTATCATTAAGTGTCCACCTTTTCCCAGATCGACAATCAGTAGTGGTTGTTTAACATCCTTTTCTGATAGTTTGAGGGCATACTCTCTATCAAGACTAAAGATAGAATGGTATCCTTCTCTTTCTACGAATCCGTAAGGCTTTGCTATTTCAGCAAGGTTTACTGCTACTGTCTCTAAGTTTTCCTTTGCCCATTTGTAAAGCTCATAGACATAGAACTGGTATATCATAAAGTTATATGTTTCGTGTTCTGTTACCATTTTTCACTCCTGAAAGATTAGTATTACATTCTGTCAGAGTAAAAAACTAATTGTCTGGAAGATCCTCCATGTTATACTTCTTAACCCATTCTCTGTATCTTTTATCAGTTTTGTTATCTGCTTTCGGTTCGTCATTAACCAGATCCCAAAAGCACCACCAACCTGTTTGTAATTCATATACCCAAGGTTTAAATATAATGCCATGAACCATTTTGATACGTTTTGTTCTTGATTTAGCCGTTATCCAAGGCTTGTCGCACCAAAGGAAAAACCTGCCACAAAGATATATTAGTGTGAATATTATTATTACAGTTATAACTTCTATCATTATATTTTCTCCCAAAAAGCAATATTTGATTTGATTTTGTATTTATTCATATTCTATCCAACTAAAAAACTATTTGTCTGGATTAGAGTTCGTGTTTGTACCATCTACCATTTTTTCTATAAACCAATGTATCTTTTTTGATCGGTGTTACCCAACTATCCTGACCTCTTTCGCTTATAAAGTAACGGCCTTTAGGAACGTAAGGCCAATTCGGTGTTGCAAGACAACCATAGACATAGCCTGAAGCATCCATCCTAACTGCTCTGTATGTTCCGTCTTTTATCTTTTGCATTAGTTTCCTGTGGCTTCGTTTTTTATATCATTTGTGTTGCATTTGATTTGGTGTTCTACGGTTTCTAACATGCCATCTACCATATCATTAATTTGGGTAAGATGAACATCACAACCGTGATTATCTTTAATAGTTACGCAAGGATCTTTTTCTTTTAGAGCATCTCTCACTCTTACTAACTTGTTTAGCTTGCTTGCAAGGTCTGTTATCTTATCGCTTCTTTCTTTATCCATTATCTTCTCCTTTTATTATAAACTAACTTTGCGCATTTGATTACTGACAACACTTGCCACACTAACTTTTTTTCCCAATTCGGTGTAAGCTCTATCTTTCTTGCTCTTATCAAACCCCCGATTATTTTTGCCCTAGTATCAAGGCTTTCTTTCATCACCGCATAGACTCTGATTTGGTGTGAGTTCTTATTACTCTTTTTGGTTTCGTCAACTTTGATCGTGCTTGCAACCTTTATGATTACAGGGAATTTCTTTAGGTGGAAGTCGTACACATACTCATTACCATTATGATTACAGAGCCATCCTTTGTCTGTATCAAGTTTGTCGTCCATGTCTTGTTTAGTTATCATATTATATTGCCCGCAAAACTATTGATTCTGACTAGTGGTCTTGTTTTAGGTATATTAAAGTTATTGTGAAGTTTGAATAGGTATTCTCCGTCCACTGTTGGGAACTCGTTAAAGTCTATTGCTCCGCCTACAGTCTTTACTTCTATTTCGGAGCAGTAGTCGATGTCTTCTATAGAACCATCTTCACAGAGAACAAACTGTTCTCCGTCTTTTTTATAGACAGCAAGAAGATAACCATTGTTGATTGCAAAACTGATTGCTTTTTTAAGTGTTATGATTTTGGTAGGCATTTTTCACTCCTGAAAAGGTTATCATTACATCCTATCATAGTAAAAATTTGTTTGTCTGGAAAGGAGTCCCCCCCCACTGCCCGTTTCGTTCAGCAGGGGGAATAAATCAACATGAAAAACAAAGCAAAAAACAGAATATCATATTATGGCTGGCAGTTTTTCCATGCGATACTGCCAAACGCGGGTTAAGGTGTTTTATCTATCCGCAGATAGATTTATCGTATAATAGCTTTGACGGTTTTAGGGATAATCCGACAACCCGATCATCAAATATAAATTTACCCTTATAGTAGCAGGGCTTGGCAACGCCATCCCTGCCAATCGTCAGGTTCATCGGCTTGGGCTTTGCCGAATACCTCTCATTTTAAATTCTTCTACTAGATCATATTTTCGTTTCGTCTAACGGCCTCGTTCGTTCATAATGTACCTCCTTTTCGTCCATTCGTAGTTTCGATTTTACATATTCTATTGGAAGCAAGAACTACATTGACCGTTTACCCTTTGAGTTAGCGACCTGTCAGGACGGTGCTATTTTGGAAGTTCTTGTCTTCCCTGTCATCTTATCACTTCAGAAAATTACTTGTCTGGATTTCTTTTATTCGTTTTGCATCTTCTCTATTTTCTTTTTAGCTCTGTATTTTCTTCGTGTTTCTTTTTTTCTCCAATATTCAGCAAGTTGATAATGTAGAGTGTAGCCATTCAAATCAGGGTGCGGCCTACTTGTGTTCTCTCCGCGAGCTGATAATCTAATTCTAATAGCACAAAATCTAATAGCATCTTTTTTGTTTTCTGCTCCTTGTGCAAAGTCTTGTGGCCAACCTGTTTTTATTCCTCTTGCATCTAAGCAAGCATACCAACCACTTCTGCCTTTTTCGGCTCTTGTTATTACCTCGTTTTCCCAGCTGTCTAAATGTCTGTCATAATATGATTTTTTGGGAGCTATGCCTATTTTGATTCTCTGTTGTGCCTCAAATTTAAGGGCTTCTCCATACGCCCAGATCATTTCGTCTACTTGTTCTTTTTTATATCCATATCTTGACAAGATACCTACCATCTTTCCTATCTCTTTATAGGAGTAACCTGCCCGAATAAGATAGTAGCATTTTTTGCAATTATCAAAACTATAATTGCCTAGCACCTCAACAAAATGTTTTTGTTCCGTTTCCATATTCTATCCGATTAAAAAACTATTTGTCTGGATTCTCTCAAACTCTCTTTTAAGTTCTGCTTTTGTATATGTTTGAATGATAGGATTCCCCTCTTTCCGAACCTCAAAGAATCTTCTTCCCATTGTTGACCCCCATATATTTCTATTAGGTGGTATAACTTCTGTCCATCTCCATACGAATTGAAGGCCATCTGCTTCGTGTAATATCTTTTCGTTTTCGCTCTTTTCCCAGAACTCTAATTGATTTTTGTTTTGAGAACAAGGTTGACCATAACAACAATAATTAGGGTGTAATCTCCATATAAAGACAACAACTGACCCTCCATGTTTCATATGGCAGTTAATTTTTTTCTTTTGTTCCCATAGTCCATCTTCTCTTTTGAAACAATCATCAGGCAAGCACTCGTGAGATATACCAAAAGGCCAATAGTTTCTATCATCTACAACATGATGATATTCTCTTTTCTGTCCATCCCATTGAGTATCAGTCAATCTATCTTCTGCATCACATAGAGCTTTGACTTTCTTTAGAAATTGATTGACTGGATTTAGTTTTCGTTTTGACATATCTTATCCTATTAAAAAACTATTTGTCTGGATTCTCTCTTTCCATATTCTGACTTTTTCAGCCGTTTGTCTATGTTCTCTTTCAGTATGTTTTCTTGTTACTGTAAAATACTTATCAAGTAATCCATGCAAGAAATTACATTTAAGTTTAAAGATTAAATATATGATCCAATGGGTTAATTCGTGCAGTAATATTTTGTATTGTTTTTCACCTTTTAACACTATAATATCAAAGGGTCTAGGGGTATTAGTGCGCCATCGAATATGCCCTGTTTGTACATAATTTGTAGTTTTATGACTTATAATATCATTTTCATAAACAGATAATGGCAAATCTTCAACGAATCTTATTGTGGGAAATAGCCTTTTCATATCTTATCCTATTAAAAAACTATTTGTCTGGATTAAAAGCTTATGCTTATATCTTCCCACATCATATCTCCCATGAACATTTTCATTCCTCTATATCCATAGGTCATTTTGATCTGAACAGAGCAACCTTTGAACTCTTCTTTTATCATTGCAACGGCTGTTGTCTTATCAACGGTTCTGCAAATTTCTATGCATCTCTTTTTGACTTGTTTTTCTTTATCATTCATTATCTAAAAAACCCTTAATAAGTTCATCAATTTGATCATCTGTATAAGTAGTAACTTCTCCATTAGTTGAAAGAGTACGAAGATAGACATGTCCCATACTTATATTCTTTAAAAAATCTCTTATTGTTTTTTCTTTATCAGTCATCTTCTTCTCCGCAAAGTAGTTTTACCATTTCATCGTACAGTGCTTCTCTTTTCTTATCATCTTCTACCCAGCTATTACCCTTATTCAAATCAGATTGGATTATCTTTTTTTGTTCTAAGTATGCTCTTAGGTTAGGATTACCTATTCGGACTCGGCTACCAGCCCAGTCGGTATTGTCCAACAT
>SDBT01016534.1_pt1 | contig 11677 bp, 7 predicted proteins | sample 2277101 | NCBI WGS metagenome assembly SDBT01 (sample SAMN10404973, study PRJNA504765) | marine sediment metagenome | isolation source: marine sediment core GS10_PC15, 103 cmbsf | place: Arctic Ocean: Southern Knipovich Ridge | collected 2010
ATAGGATATTATAAGTGTGACCGATCCGATAAGGATATAAGGAGTCCGTAATCCAAATTTTTTTGACCATCTTGTTGGTTTATCTGTCAAATAGCCAATAAGTGGGTCATTAATCATATTCCAGATAGCATAAATTCCAAATGAAAGCCCTACTAGTGCGGTAGCTAATCCAAGCTCTACCTCATAGTAGAAAAAAATGAGGGTACTAAAGGTTGAATCCACAAACGCGTAGAGGAAAGGACCAAAACCGAAGGATGCAGTCTTCCCAATTCCTACTTTATCTGTTTTGGGTCCTGTTGATTTTTCTTCACTCATGTTGAATCACTTAATTTTTTGTTTTAATTTATTTTCAAATTTTTAGTAAATTATATTGATTAGATCAGATTTGAATTAACTAGTATTTAAAGCTATCCCTAGATAGCCTTCAAAACCTTATAAAAATGTCAAAAGAACATTTTTCATTTAAAAATTTTATGATTTATGACTATTCATTATTTAGATTATTATTAACATTTAAGAAAAAAAAAAGAATTTTTAGAGTTTGTTGCTTTATCTTAAGAGACAATATCTTTACTTTTTTCTCTTTCTTTCATCATTCGCATAGCCCAATCGGTTAAATCTTTTGGAATATCGGGTTCCAAATCCTTATCACGGCGAATCATGACTATGGCATTAGTTGGGCATTTATGTACACATACCCCGCAGCCAAGACATCTCTCAGGGGTGAAAGATATTTCCTTTGACTCCTTATTAAATTGGATGGCATCTATAGGACATCGTTTTGCACAAAGTCCGCATTGTATACACTTTTCTTCATCTGCCCATACACGAATGTATCGCGAAGGATTATGTCCTCTTGGAACAAGGCCGGGCATTTTTATAATGGGCTCAAGGTATAGGCAGCAATCTGAGCAGCAATTACAAACTGTATCATTATCGGTTAAATTATTATAAAATGCATGAACCAAACCAGCATCTGCACATTTTTCTAGCAGATCAAGGGCCTCTTCTTTTGTTAAACCTCTTCCCATATTATTTTCAACGATATATTTCCCGAGGTCGCCCCAATGCAAACAGGTTTCTACCTCTTCCCTACAACTTGTCTTTTCAAACTCAGGATCAGTTCGATGTCTTAATCGACAAGAACAGTTGGATACTGCAAAATTGTCATATTGTTTAACATGTTCAATTATATGCTCATAAGGGGCTATTTGACGTTCATCTTCGACTGTTTTATTAACAGGAACAGCCCGCATAAGTTGAGTGGGATATGAATTTATTTCATTACCAAATTTCTCTATATAATATCTATTTAAAAGGGGAGCAATCTTTCCATACCAATTTCCTTCATTTCTGCTTTCTACCCATCCCGTATATCGATAGGCCATTGAGAAAAAGTCGAGAAGACTGTATTTATCCTTCCCCCCCTCATTTATATGATATATTACCCCTTTACGTGCAAGATGTTGTAACATCGGAGTTAATTCTTCTATTGGGATTTTCAATTTTCTAGCAAGTTGTCGGGGAATATTGGCCGCAGAAGGCATTTTAGAAAGAAATTCAGCCTCCTCAGCGGTGACTCGTAATTTGAGCATAGGTAATAGTTCTTCGGAGTCTGGAATATTCCATAAGAGCTCTCTAAGATGATCAAGATATTTTTGATGAGAATCTTTACTCGACATAATATTTTTACATTCCTCTTTTATTTACAAGAAATTATAATCTTCAAAAATTTCTTAGATTGGGAAAATGATCTTTCAATATTTAAAGTTATTATTATCCTCAACATGTTAAAAAAAATAAAAAGAGAAGAAAATCCTTTATTCATTGAGGAATTATTAAATCACGGAAGTGTGTAATAAATAAGGATCATTAGAAAAGGAAAATAAAATAGGAATTATATTTTAAAATTTGACTTTATCATTTTGAATATTTTCGTATATTTCTTTTGTTAGAGGAGTATATATTGATTCACGCGGCATCATGACATACAATGCATCAGCAATAGTGTTAATATTAAATTCTTCTTTTTTTAATGTTGATTTTAGAAGTTTGAATGTTGAGGTAACTGAGAGAGCGGACTTTATCCGAAGAAATATGGGGATCGCGTAAGGTGGAAGATTTTCTACTAACACTTTAGAAAGCCCGTCCAAATCAAATTCATCGATATCACCTTTAAGTGTAATTGAGGCCATTCCAGCCCTCCCATCAGTTCCTGGGATGAGAACTCCGTAGACCGACGATATTTCCACCTGGTTGAAAGAATTAAAAATCTTTTCTACCTCAGTAGTGCTTACATTTTGTCCTTTCCAGCGAAAAGTATCGCCCAGACGATCAACAAATATAATATGATTAGATCCTTGATCTCTTACTAAATCTCCCATATCCACCCAGATGTCTCCCTTTTTAAACACATTGCGAAATATTTTTTTTTCAGTTTCTTTTTTATCTGTATATCCTGTAAACGAATAATCAGACTCCCGTTTGATAATTAATAATCCCGTACCACCTTTCCCAACTCTTTGCATGAAGCCATTTTCATCTCTGACAATTTCTTCATTCTCAACGTCATATTTAACTATGGCAAATTGGGAGCTAGAGAAGCCACATGTTTTATCAAAATTAAGTAAATTCAGAAATGCAACACCGTGTTCTGTTGTACCATATATTTCAGCAACTCTTTCGATACCGAACCGTTTTTTGAACTCCATCCAAATTTCGGGACGAAGACCATTTCCTATAATAGTTTTAACAGGATTATCCGAATCGTTAGGTTTTGGAGGTTGGTTATATAAATAACGGCATAACTCTCCAATATAATTAAATATTGTTGCCTTGTATTTACGAACATCATCCCAAAATCTGCTCACGCTGAATTTTCGTGCGAGAGCCATGGTCGCCCCAACTCCAAACACTCCACCCCACCCTATATTTAACGCATTGGAATGAAAGAGAGGAGTTGTGACATACATCGTATCATCTGGTGTCATCTCTGCATGAATAGCCCCAATCATTATACCAGGGAAAACTAGTTTCAGATGGGGACAATACGATGCTTTTGGTAATCCCGTAGTTCCCGAAGTAAAAATAAATAGGAGATTATCATCGATGGTAATATCTGCTGTATCAGGGGGATTATCGATAGGAAAACCGCTCACAGCTTCTGCAAGGTTAATATATCCTTCAGGGCAAGAAATCTTACCCCTATCTGGAGAAAAATGTAATTTTTGATCAGCTGATAATTGTAAATCAGATTTCACATCATCAAACATATTAAAACACTCCTCATCAACGATGATAATTTTTCCGGGAGTTGTTTTTAAGGAATGTATTAAGGATTTTCGACGCAAATCCGGATTAATGAGAGATGCTGAGACTCCAAGTTTGGCAACTGCGCCAATAATAAACATCATCTCGGGACGATTTCTCATGATAACTTCTATTACATCACCCCTTTTCAATCCCAAAGAGACGAAATAATGAGCATATCGGTTAGTCCATTCATTGAATTCTTTATAGGTCAGCTGAATGTCTTCAAATTTTACAGCAATGTTATCTGCATATTTTATAGCATTTCTTTCAATAATTTCTCCAAAGGATGGATTTCTTTCCCTTACAATTTTCATCGATTGTGCATAATGTTCCGCATGCTTCGCCCTAAACGCCTTCTGCCGTTTTCTAAATTCTTTACGGTCAATCATATCTAGGGTTTCATTTTCTGAATTATTTGACATACGCAAAAAAATTAAGTAAAATAAAAAAAGATTTAGTTGAAATTCTTAAAATTGAAAATTTAAAAAAAAATAGAGTTAGTTTGTTTCTTGCTTCATTATTTCTTCAGGATTTAATCCTCTTTCTTCAAGAACTCTTTTTACCCACTCTAATGGATTTTTTGGATGATCTTGTGTTCCTTCGCGTCGAGTCATGACAATTGCGTTAGTTGGACATTTGTAAACACAAACACCGCATCCAATGCATAGTTCTGAGTGAAATACGATTTTTTTTTCCTCTTGGACGAAATCTATCGCCCTCATTGGGCAGCGTTTTGCACAAAGTCCACAAAGTATGCATTTTTCTTGATCAGCCCATGTACGAATAAAACTAGACTGATTATGACCTCGTGGAGATCGTGCATTAGTTTTCATTCTTATCGTTTCTGTGAAGAGACAATATTCAGGATCGCAATTACACATTGTATCTATCATCTTAGGATCTGTGGTAAAATTATCAACAGCATGTATCATGCCTTGTTCGGCAGATTTTTCTAGTAAATCGAGCATCTCTTCTACATTACTTCTCCTTCCTATTCCTTGCTCAACAATAAAATCCGCAACATTTCCAAAATGAAAGCAATTATTTACTTCATATTTACTTGTTTTAAACGCCGGATCAAGATTATGCCTTTGACGACATGCACAATGAACAATAGCGTGTCTATCATGGCCTTTAACTATTTCCACCGCACTTTCGTAGGGTACTACATCACTTTTATCTTCAACTGTAGTGTTGATTGGAACTGCTCGCATACCTAATGTACGATTTCCCATCAAATGAGAACCATAATCTTCAATATAGTATTTATTTATTAAATGGGCATATTTCCTAATCCATTCTTCGTCTTTACCTCCCCAAAACGGATTTCTAAACATGGCCATCTGATTTTCTGCTAAGGAATAAGTAGTTTTTTTTCCTTTTCCATACTTAACTACGAGCGCCTTTTTAGCAAGTGCATCTAGTTTTGGTGCAAGTTCTTCTTCTAGAATATCCAACTTTTTTGAAATATACTTAAGACTGTGACCCATGAAAGGGATTTTAGAACAAAGTTCTGCTTCTTCCGGTGAATAACGTAGTTTAAGTAAATCCATTGTATATGGCGAGTCTACGAGAGGAAATACAAAAGCTTGTAGCCGTTTTTTTAATTTTATATAAGGCTCGTCTTCTGACATTAAAATATCACATCTTTATTTACTTTTTGGTAAAATAATGGCTTACTAATGTGCCAATTAAAGATAATTAAATTACCTTATTTATAATTATTTATTTACTTGGATTAATCACGCATATTTAAACTAAAAAAATACTAATTTATAATAATTAAAAAATAAAGAAAAGAAATAATTTATTTAATTCACTACGTATAAATCATGCGTACAATCTATTGATTCATATTACTCTCTAATTTAATGGTACATTTTTTTATGGTTTTCATCTAATGCTTCGAAAGCTTTCTCTGCTTCTTCTGGGGATAATACTAAGAGTTCTCCATCCTCTTTTTGGACAACACATCCAGAATTGATTAGTAGTTTTAAATTTTCTTGAGTTTCTTTTGCGTCTTTCCCACAAACTATTTGACAATTACCACAGGTTAGTCTTACAAGATCACCTAATCCCCCACCAAATTTTGAAACCTTAGTGGCATTTTGGTATTCTTCAATATCTTCATCAAAATTATATATCTCATCATCAGGTGTTTTAGGTCTATTTCGGCCAAAAGGTCCGCTCGCGGGAGCTGCTTTCATTAGAGTTCTTAGAACTTCATTATCATCCTTTGGGTATTCAAATCTACCAGGTGACCATGTAGACCATTTTTTATCTTTTTCCAATCCCGTCATACCAACACATACCAAAATGCAACGAGCCATATGAGTTTTTTTACCTCGAGTAAAATCGTATCCATCAATTGTAACTATATCCTCTTCATCATTACTAATACTCCTCAAAGCACAAACTTTAACACAACTCTTACACCTTGTACAAAATGAATCTTCTGGAGGAATTGGATTGGTTGGCTCCAATTTTGCATCAGTAACAACCGCACCTAAAATTATAGCAGTACCCCATCCTTTGATACCTACACTTCCATTCCATCCTAAGGAGCCAATTCCTGCTCTTAAGGCTAGGTATCTAAGTGCAATATCAGGAACTTGTTCAAATGGTGGTAGTTTTCTAACATCCGTTCGAACATACCAATCGGGTAATACAGAAAATGTTTTATAACCTTTATCTTCTAATAATGCTCCCGCTTCTTTAGCAAGCTTGAAAGCTTTTGTTCTTATATCCCAGTTGTCTTTTTCATGATCTATGCGACCATGAGGTAAATCTTTTCCTAAAAAACCACGAATTTTTTCTTTATCTAAGGGGACAGCAAAAACTACAGCTGATTCAGCCTCTGGTAATACATATGTGAGATCTGTACTGGGGGGACCGCCATTTAAGGTTTCCTTTGTTACAAATCCAACCCCCACTGCACCTTGATCTACTAAAAAATCTTCTATATCCTTATTTAATGACATTATTTGTTCTCTCCGAGATAATTCTCTTGATATATTGAATATTTTATCAAAGATTTAAAAGTTAATGAATTTAAGAATTATGAAATATATAAAAAACAGTCTCAAAGGAAGTAAAAATCTAAAAATCCATTGAACTGTTGCTTTTTCTATATTTTTTTAATTTCTACAACTCTTGAAAAATGAATAAAAGATTGATAGCAAATCAAAGTAAAAAACATGGAAATACTCGAACCTGGATATTAAATCAAAATCAAGACAGCTTGAAGTTATCATTTTTTTCTAAGCATAAAAAATAAAAAGAGATAATTGGCAGAATATGGAATTATGTCGGTTTGCCACCCACGGTAATTTAAATAAAAAAATATAAATACTTTTAAAAAAAAAGATAGAAAAATATTATTCTCATTCTTTTATAAAGAGTTTTTTGAATTTTTCAGGCATTATTAATCCCGCATATAAAGCAATAACGGATGGTACGGCAAAAACAAGTGTTATAAATGTAGTTTGGACCACAAGAAATAAGAATCCTCCCGCCATTAATAATAATACACCTAAAAGGAATAGAGTCCCTTTTAATCTAATTTCTGGATTTTCAGATTTATGGGACTCTCTAAAAAAGAGTATAACTGTAATGAGTCCTATTATCATATTAATAAGAGTGCGTATTATCAAAAATGGTGCCATTTGAAAATCAAGATTTCCAACTCTCATACCGAGAGACGATAAATCTGTAATCCATAAAACTAAGAAGATTACCGTAAATAGTATCCAATAGATTCCGAAAATTGTTATGATTATCTTTTGTTTATTCTTCCACATAAGTTCAATAAGTAGTCGCATCCAAGATAGCAAAGCAATGGGGGCCAAACCATGTCCAATCAGAATGTAGAGTGACTCAGAAAGAGAAATTCCTGATGCGAGGATCATTAGATAAGTTATCGCTATAGCTAGCCAACCAGCGGATTGGAATATCACGTTAGTGCCAAGATATGCAAGTTTTTTGTCTTTATACGTATTATATTTTAAATATAGTCTTATGCCTACGTAAAAATAAATAATAACTATTATAACAATAAAAAATCCATTAACTAATTCGTTTTGTGTTAGTGTAACCATATTTTTATCATTTTTTAAAAATTTGATTATTTATAATTAGATTCAAACTCTTATTTATAGCTTTCTTAATTACTGTTTGTTCTTAATCCCATAACAAGTAATAGCGAAATACTCAAGGAGATTGGAAATGATTAAAAAAAAAAAAATTATTATAGTTAATTTGAGTTAATTCTACCATAATATATCATTTTATTCAAATTTTAGTTATTTATTCATGGATAAAAACTTCTATATATACTTATTTCAATATATTTTTACGCATTTGTATAAAACAAATTAATAGAATTATACATCAATCAAATTAAAAAAAAAAATTATTAATTATTCACTTTATGTTCTAGCTTCTTTTTCGGGATAAAGACTCTGTGTTCTTAGAATCTCAAACATTAATTTCTCTACTAATTCATGTCGTATCTCTGGATCTGAAAACCATAAATTATTTAGTTCCAAAGGATCGTTCTTTCGGTCGAATAAATCTCCATAGTCTTCTATACCAGCATATACAGATAAACTATAATCTTCTGTAATTAATGTCTTTAATCTCCCTAAAGGATCTTCACTAGTTGCTCTGTCATTCTCAATTAAGCATCTATCCCTTATTTTCACCTTTGGGTCTTCTAACACAGGAGTCATATCAAATCCTTGCATATCAGGAGGTTGCACCTTTTTGTCAATATTACATAGATTTAAGATAGTTGGAGCAAAATCTACTGAACTAATAAGAGAATCTGTGACTGCTCCCGGTTTTGCAATCCCTGGAACTTTCCAAATCATAGGAATTCGATAAATTCCGTCGAATGGTAATGGTCCCTTTAGAAGTAATCCATGATCTCCCATCATATCCCCGTGATCACTAGTATAAATTACCATTGTGTTATCAGCTAGTCCCAATTTATCTATCGATGCTAAAATCCGACCTACACTGTTATCAATCATAGAAAGAACTCCATAGGTTCGAGCAGTGAATTCTCGTGTTTCTTCTTCATTTGTTGTACGGAGTATCATATTCCGAAATAATGGATGATCCAATCGTTCTCCAAAAAATTTGTGTTTTTTAACATTATCTTGGTCGCTAAAACTTTCTGGGAGTACAATTTCTTCTGGTTTATACATTTCTGCCCATTTTCCTGGAGGCGTCACTGGGTGATGAGGATCCGGATAAGAAACAAATAAAAAGAATGGCTCCTCTCCTAAATCTCCCTTTGAATACCTTTCTAAGAAGTCTATACTCCTTTCAGTAATGTAGGAAGTAGGATAAAATTCTTCTGGGATTGGACTTTTATAATGCAAATTAAATAACACTTTTTTTGCTAACTTTGCTATTATTGGTAGATATTCAGGGGCTCTCTCTTCTAACCAACTTCTATAAAATCCAGTCATTACGTCTCCATGACCCATCGTAATATCTGCCTCGTTAAATCCATAATATGGTAATGAGCTGAGAAAATCTTCCGATTTTTTTGCAAAAGCTTTTTTATCAAACCATTCTTGACCAAATTCGTACGAATGGACCCCTTCCTTCAATGGTGCAGCCCAATATTGGATGTGCATTTTGCCAATACACTTTGTTTTATATCCTGCTTTATGTAAAGTTTCTGAAAAAGTGGGAATATCATCAGCTAAGTTTATTCCAGGAGCTCTGGCACACATATTAGCATGTAATCCAGTAAAAATACAACATCTGTTTGGCATACATACTGGATTTGCGACATACGCGGAATTAAATCTAACCCCTTCACTCGCCAGTCTATCTAAATTCGGTGTCTTTAAAACGGGATTTCCAGCACAGCCCAAATGGTCGGCTCTCTGTTGATCTGTAATAAAAAATAATACGTTCATTTTTTCACTCATATAAATCACATAAGAAAATATCCAAATTAAAATAAACTTTAAGTTGGGATACAAAAAAAAGAAAGAAAGAAATTTTTTATTTTCAATTTGAGGATTAATGTTAATTATCAGTTATGCCATACCTTGCTGTTTAGGATAAAGACTTTGAGCGTTCATAATTTCATGCATCAGTTTATCAACTAATTCATGCCGCACTTCAGGTTGTGAAAACCAAATATTATTCAATTCATCTGGATCATTTTTACGGTCAAATAAATCGCCATAGCCTGGTAAGTTGTTATACACAGTTAGGTTATATCTTTCAGTAATTAAATATTTTAATCTTCCCCCCGTATTAGGGCCTTTTGCTGTGTCGAACTCAATTAAACAAAAATCTCTTGTTTGAGTATTAGGTTCTTTTAATACTGGAGTAATATCAACTCCTTGCATGTCAGGAGGTTGCTTTTTTTTGCGAATCCCACATAAATTTAAAATCGTGGGAGCAAAATCTACAGAACTTACCAATGAATCAGAAACACTTCCTGGCTTTGAGACTCCTGGGACTTTCCAAATAAGGGGTACATTTAGAATTCCGTTAAAGGGAAGGAGACCTTTTAGAATCATTCCTTGATCTCCTGCCATATCCCCATGATCGCTGGTATATATCACCATCGTGTTATCTGCTAAACCTAATTTTTCTAATGCGGCTAAGATTTGACCCACACTATGATCAATCATAGAAAGAGTTCCATAAGTAAGAGCTATGAATCCACGAGCTTCCTCCTCGTTAGTAGATCTATGTATCATATTTCGAATTAAAGGACGATCTAACATTGGTCCTAAGAATTTATGATTTTTTACGAAATCAATATTGTTAAAGCTTTTAGGTAGTTCAATGTCTTCAGGGCTATACATATCCCCCCACTTTCCTGGAGGGGTTACTGGATGATGAGGATCGGGATAAGAACAAAATAGAAAAAATGGATTCTCTTGGTCCTTTTGCTTAGAATAATTTTCTAAGAAATCAACTGCTCTATCTGTTATGTAAGAAGTTGGATATAATTCTTCAGGTATAGGACTTTTTCGATACACTTCCATTAAATTTCTTTTACGTAACTCCTTCATTAACGGAAGTAACTCTGGGGCTTTCTCTCTTATCCAATCTTGGTAATCACCATGGCATGAATCACCGTGACCTACGATAAGGTCTACTACGTCAAATCCATAATATGGTTTAGGAAAATTGTCTTTCATCTCTTGATGAGTTTTTGGATCAAACCATAGCTTGGTATATTCGGGAGATTTAAATTTTTTACTCAATGGTCGTGTCCAAAAGTTTATGTGCATCTTACCTATAGCTTTTGTGATATAATTTCCTTCATTTAATAGCGTTTCAGTAAATGTGGGAATATCTAGCGGCAAATTCGCCCCAGCTGTTCTAACACATGTATTGGGATACTGCCCCGTAAAAATGCAGCATCGATTAGGCATGCATACTGGATTTGCAACATAGGCAGAATTGAATCGAACACTTTCACTTGCTAGACGATCTAGATTCGGGGTTTTTAAGAGCGGATTACCAGCGCACCCCAAATGATCTGCTCTCTGTTGGTCTGTAATGAAAAACAACACATTCATTTTTTCACTCATTATTATCACTAGGGTAAATTTATAATAATTACAAAGGGAAATATTCAGATTCAAATAAAGTTTAAGATGAATTTAAAAATAAAAAATTTAAAATTTTGGATAATATCTTTACTAATTTAGGTTTGTGCTTGTCTATGAGGATATAGACTTTGCGCTTTTAAAGTCTCATGAAATATTTTCTCTAATAACTTACATCGTAATTCGGGATTTGTAAACCATAAATTATTCAGTTCATGGGGATCATTTTTACGATCAAATAAATCTCCATATCCTTCCATTTCATTATAAAGGGTTAAATTGTACCTATCTGTAATTAAGTACTTTAATCTCATGGCCCTATTGGCACTAGATGCGGCATCAAACTCTACTAAACAACTATCTCTTACTTTTGAAGTAGGATCTTTTAGGACGGGAGTGACATCAACACCTTGCATGTCAGGTGGTTGGTTCTTTTTATTGACACCACAGAGGTTTAAAATCGTTGGTGCAAGATCAATAGCACTTACAAGAGAGTCGGAAATATCACCTTTAGTCATTCCCGGAACCTTCCATATCAAAGGAACATTTAATATTCCATTAAATGGAAGAAATCCTTTAAGTATCATTCCTTGGTCACCAGCCATATCGCCATGATCGCTAGTATAAAGTATAATTGTATTATCTGCCAAACCTAGTTTTTCTAAAGAAGCCAAGATTTGCCCAACGCTGTAATCTATCATAGAAAGAGTTCCGTAAGTGTGAGCTATAAAATTTCGAGCTTCCTCCTCATTTGTTGTGCGGTGTATCAT
>SDBT01016535.1_pt1 | contig 11677 bp, 9 predicted proteins | sample 2277101 | NCBI WGS metagenome assembly SDBT01 (sample SAMN10404973, study PRJNA504765) | marine sediment metagenome | isolation source: marine sediment core GS10_PC15, 103 cmbsf | place: Arctic Ocean: Southern Knipovich Ridge | collected 2010
GCCGTGAAGGCGCTGGTGAAGGATGCTAAAGAGGCATTTGTAAATCATTTTGTTTTTCCGGCATTGCAGGCAGATGCTCTCTACGAAGGACAATACTCTTTGGCTACAGCCCTATCTCGTCCGTTAATGGCTAGGTTGCTGGTGGATGTAGCCCTGGAAGAAGGAGCTTCGGCGGTAGCTCATGGCTGTACGGGTAAGGGTAATGACCAGGTAAGGTTTGATGTCAGTGTTAATGCCTTAGCACCAGACCTCAAGATTATTGCTCCAGCTCGAGAATGGGGCATGACTCGTGAGGAAACTATTAACTATGCTCAGCGTTACGGTATCCCGGTGCCTATAACTATTGCCAGCCCGTATTCAATTGACGAGAACCTATGGGGTAAAAGTATTGAGTGTGGGGTTCTGGAAGACCCGTGGGTTGAACCGCCTGAAGAAGTGTTTACCTGGACTAAGTCTCTAGACCAGACTCCAGATGAGCCAGACTATGTGGAGATTGGCTTTGAAAAAGGAATTCCGACTACTGTTGATGGGCAGGAAATGAATGGGGTTAATTTGATTCAGCGGCTAAATGGGCTAGCCGGTGGGCATGGAGTAGGTAGGATTGATCATTTGGAGAATAGGCTGGTGGGCATAAAATCAAGGGAGATTTATGAAGCACCGGCGGCGATGGTCCTACTCCAGTCGCATCAAGCTTTGCAAGCGATGACCTTATCTAAATCTCAAGTGCGTTTTAAGCAAAAGGTAGCTGTGGAGTATGCCGACCTTATCTATAACGGTCTGTGGTTCACCTTACTTCATCAAGATTTAGCCGCTTATGTTAAGAACTCGCAACGCTTTGTTACTGGGACAGTGCGATTGAAACTATTCAAGGGGCACTCAAGCGTGGTCGGACGGAAATCACCGGTGTCGTTATATAGTTATGGTCTGGCTACCTATGATAGAGGTGATGAGTTTGACCAGAGCGCTTCCCCTGGTTTTATTCACATCTGGGGGCTGCCAGTTAGAACCCAAATGCAAGCGCAGGGCATTAGTAGCTTGGAGGAAAAGAAATAAAGAGAAGCTTATGGAATTTAAGTAATAGAGGAGATATTACGAGGATATTAAGATGGAAGGTTCATCATCAGTAAATTATGAGCCCTTAACACCTTTAAGCTTTCTGAAACGGGCTGCTTTTGTTTTTGGAGACAAGACGGCAGTGATTTACGGAGACAGGTGCTATACCTGGAAGGAGTTTTTTAACCGAGTAAACCGTCTCAGCAACGCACTTAAGGATGTGGGGATTAAAAAGGGGGATAAGGTTGCCTTTTTGTGTCGGAATCTGCCTCCATTACTAGAGGCTCACTATGGTATCCCCCAGGCTGGAGCTGTGCTTGTGCCTCTCAACACTCGCCTTTCAACCAGGGAGATTTCTTCTATTGTGAACCACTCAGAGTCCAAGGTTCTTTTTGTCGATGGCGCATTAGCCAACCGGGTAGAGCCGAATGAGGTGCCTGGAGTAAAGGCATTTATCAACATTTTAAATGGAGAAAATTGGGGAGAGAATACAAAGCAGTTGCCAGGGATTGAGTATGAGGACTTTCTAAAAAGGGGCAAAGATGAGTATACCAAGTACAACCTTAAAGATGAGAATGACCCCATAGCTATCAACTATACGAGCGGGACAACAGGAATACCGAAAGGATGTGTTTATACTCATCGCGGCATCTATCTTAAATCTTTGTCGAAAACTATAGAACTGGGGCTAAATGTCTATTCGGTGTATCTTTGGACATTACCTATGTTCCATATTGGTGGGTGGTGTAATGCTTGGGCTGTGGCCTGTCAGGGGAGTACCAGTGTCTGCATGCCTAGGCCTGACCCTGTCGAGATCTATAGACTCGTGGAGAAAGAGGGAGTAACCCATATGAGTGGAGCTCCCATTGTTTGGGATAGGCTTAATGAGTATATGGATGAGAAAGGACTAAAGTTTCCCCGCTGGGTAAAGATTACTGCTGGTGGTACTGCTTCATCTCCGAAGTTGATTCGGTCCATAGAAAGTAAAGGTGCGGAAGTAATACATGCCTATGGTCTTACTGAAGCACTTAGTTGTACTACCCTTTGTGAATGGCAGCCTAAATGGGATGCTCTTTCTGTTGAGGAGCGAGCTCGAATCAAGCAGCGTCAAGGCGTGGTCACTGTAGCCGCAGGCGAAGTGAGGATAGTCGATGAAAATATGCAAGATGTGCCTCCTGATGGAGCAACCATAGGGGAAATTGTTGTGCGTGGTAATGGTTTGATGAGGGAGTATTTTAAGCAACCGGAGGAAACGGAAGCAGCCTTCAAAGGGGGGTGGTTCCATACTGGTGATGGAGCAGTGGTGTACCCGGATGGTTATGTAGAGATAAAAGACCGTTTTAAAGACATTATCATAAGCGGAGGGGAAAATATTGCCAGTATAGAGGTAGAAAACGCTATTTGTGAACATCCTGATGTTTTAGAGGCAGCTTGTTTTGCCATAAAGGACGAAACGTGGGGGGAATCTGTTAAGGCTCTGGTAACACCAAGACCGGGGACTAATCCTACTGCTGAGGATATTATTAGCTTTTGCCGCCAGCATATAGCTCATTACAAGTGTCCTAAAGTAGTAGAATTTGGAGAAATACCCAGAAGCTCTACAGGAAAGGTACTAAAATATATCTTGCGCAAACAAGGATTAATGTAAAAATTCAAGGAAGGTTCTAGATGAGCTTTATTCGTGGTCGTTTTCATAAGAAGGCTGGTGAATTAGTAGCTGAATATACAGCCTCTATCTCCTTTGATTGGCGTCTATATCGTCACGATATTGCTGGTAGCATTGCCCATGCCAAAATGCTGGCCAAGCAAGGTATAATTTCAGAGAAAGAGGCTGAGATTATTGCTAATGGGCTAGCTTCTATTGCTGAGGAAATAGAGCAAGGTAAATTTCAATTTAAACCAGAACTGGAAGATATCCATATGAATATCGAAGCTCGGTTACTTCAAAAAGTGGGTGAGGTAGGTGGTAAACTCCACACCGCTCGCTCCAGAAATGACCAGGTGGCTCTGGATTTGCGTCTCTTTATTAAAGAGGCAATTTCCGGCACCTTAGTCAAGCTAAGAGAATTCCAGCAGGCTCTAATTGGCATGGCTGAAGCCAATAGGGATGTAGTCATGCCGGGATACACCCATTTGCAGCCGGCACAGCCGGTGCTATTGGTTCATCACCTCTTGGCCTATTTTGAGATGCTCCAGCGGGATATTGACCGATTTAATGATTGTCTAAAGCGAACCGATGTCATGCCCTTAGGCAGCGGAGCTATAGCTGGTGTGGCCTATAATATTGATAGAGACTTCTTAGCCCATGAGCTAGGCTTTAGCCAGATAAGTCGGAATAGCATTGATGCTGTCTCCGACAGAGACTTTGTGGTGGAATATGAAGCAGCGGCTAGCCTCTGTATGATGCACCTTTCCCGACTGGCCGAGGAAATTATTATATGGTCTTCAGCCGAGTTTAATTTTGTTGAACTTGATGAGGCTTATGCCACTGGCAGCAGCATTATGCCCCAAAAGAAGAACCCCGATGTCGCTGAACTGGTTCGGGGTAAGACAGGACGGGTCTACGGCAAGCTTATGGCTCTGCTGGTGACTATGAAGGCTCTGCCTTTGTCCTATAATAGAGATATGCAGGAGGATAAAGAGGGTTTGTTTGATACTGTAGATACGCTGCTATCTACCTTAGAGGTATTTACCGGTATGATTAGCACCCTGCGGGTTAAAGTTGAAAATACTGAGCAAGCGGTTAAACGAGGCTATATTCTAGCCACTGACTTAGCTGACTATTTGGTCAACAAGGGGGAGCCCTTCCGCACCGCTCATGATATAGTAGCCAGGCTAGTGAGCTATGCTATGGACAAGGGTAAATCGTTTAGTGAACTTAGCCTTATTGAATATAAAAATTTCTCTCTCCTATTTGGAGAAGATGTTTACTCAATTACAGTAGAGTCGTCTCTGGCTGCCAGGGATGTTATTGGGGGTACTGCACCGAAACAGGTGGAGCGAGCGTTAGCCACTGCTAAAAAAATAGTTGAGAATTCCGGGCATGAGAAATAGCGCTAAAATCAAAATATCCCCGTCTATTCTGTCGGCTGATTTCAGTCGCCTTGGTGAGCAGGTGGCTGAAGCTACTGAAGACGGTGCTGACTATATTCATATAGATGTTATGGATGGGCATTTTGTGCCTCAGATAACCATCGGTGCCCCGGTAGTAGCTGCTATTCGTCGTTGGACTAACCTCCCGTTGGATGTCCATCTTATGATTGAGGCACCAGAGCAGCAGATTAGTCAATTTGCTGATGCTGGAGCAGACATTATCACTGTTCATATAGAAGCTTATCCCCATATCCACCGAGTAGTGCAAATGGTTAAAGAATTAGGGGTTAAGGCAGGGGTTGCCATCAACCCTGGCACACCTGTGGATACACTTAAAGAGGTTCTTTCTTCCCTTGATTTAGTCCTGGTAATGGCGGTTAATCCTGGCTTCGGCGGGCAAGCTTTTAGTGAGGATACACTGGATAAGGTAGCCCGTTTGCGTGTTGAGTTGGACAGAAAGAGTTTGACTGCTGAGCTAGAGGTAGATGGTGGCATCAATGCTGAAACTGCTCCCAAGGTGGTAAGGGTAGGAGCCAGGGTGCTGGTAGCTGGGTCGGCAGTGTTTCATTCAGGGCAAACGGTGAAGGAAGCTCTGGCAAAGATACGGACTAGCTTGGGCTAGAGACAATACTAAAATAGCTTATTGCGGAATGGATTTTTGAAGGCGAGCCTCTCTCTTGACTTCACTGTAAACCCACCTATATGATCTGGGAACAAAAGTTAATGTTCAACGAAAGGAGGAAGAAATGGAAAACTTGTGGCTAGTCCTGTTTTGGACAGGGCCTATTGGCGTTGGCATTTTCCTCGTGTGTCTGGGTGGCATGATCTATCTGCTCGCTAAAGCTGATGCAATAAAAAAGCGTGTGCGCCGGGAGGAAAAAGAGAAGGCGTAACCATGTCCGGCAAACGTATATTGCTAAATCCACAGTAAAAAGACCGTCTACAGCATTTCGCGACAAGCTAAAAAGAGATGCGAGACAGCTTAGGTTAGAAGACACCAATGGATTACGGGCTAGCTTGATCTAGCCGGCAGTTTTTTGGCCATCTTGTGCTGAGTACGCAAGCATCTGGTGCACAGGTTAAGTCGTTTTGAGTGACCATCTATAATAATAGTAACCGGGTGAATGTTAGGCATCCAGCGACGGTTAGTTCGGTGTTTAGAGTGGCTCACGTTGTGACCGAACTGAGGTAATTTCCCGCATAAAGCACATTTCATAGGTGGTATGTTTTCTCCTTTGACTATCAAATAAATTTGATATACAATGCCAACCATAATATATCATAGTTAGGCAAGGCTGGCAAGGAAGGGATAAGATGAAGCAAATTGATACTATCGATGGGCAAGATTTAAGGGAAATGTTTGCCGCGGCTACTACCTGGTTAGAGAAAAGTGCTTCAGACATTGATGCTCTGAATGTCTTCCCAGTGCCTGATGGTGATACCGGAATCAACATGCTGCTTACCATGCGTTCCAGCATGGAGGAAGCCTATCGGGCTCCTGACCGGAGCGCTTCAGCAGTGGCTCAAGCTATGGCTAGTGGAGCACTAATGGGAGCTCGGGGTAATAGTGGGGTAATCCTGTCGCAGATTTGGCATGGTCTGGCGCAAGGTTTGTCAGGGAAAGAATCAGTTACCGGTAGTGATCTGGCTGATGCTCTGTTACAGGCATCAGCGATGGCTTATAAAGGGATAAGCAATCCTGTGGAAGGGACTATTCTTACTGTAATTAGGGAAGCCTCGTCGGCTGCACAGGAGCAGGCTGCTAGCGATAACAATGACCTGATATCGGTAATGGAGGCTACAATTAACGCTGCTAATGAGTCGGTGGCTAATACCCCTAGCCTTCTTTCTGTGTTGAGGGAGGCTGGGGTGGTGGATGCCGGAGGGCAGGGTCTATATACCATTCTGGAAGGCGCCTTCCGTTACCTTAGAGGGGAGGCAGAGCAGATGCAGTTCCGCAAGCCTCAGATTATTGTCAGTAACATACCTTTAGCTGTCAGGTCACCACAAATGCTAGCCGCTGATGAGGTGCCCTTTGGATATTGCACTGAGTTTTTGTTTAAAGGGAAGGGACTTGACCCGGATAAGATTAGAACCAGGCTGGAGAAGAAAGGGCAGTCTCTAATTGTAGTCGGCGATGAAACTACGGTCAGAGTTCATATCCACACTGAAAAACCAGGTAATGTCATTAGCTATGCTACCTCCTTAGGTACTATGCATCAGGTGAGTATACGGAATATGGATGAGCAGCACCAGGACTTCTTGGAGATGCAGAAAGAGAAGACGCCAGCGGTTGACATGGCTATTATTGCTGTGGTCTCTGGAGATGGGCTTACCGATGTTTTTACCAGCTTGGGGGTGACAGCGATTGTCCTTGGTGGGCAGACAATGAATCCAAGCACCAAAGATTTTCTCCAGGCTATTGAGTCGGTAGCTTCAGATAAGGTTATTATTCTACCTAATAATAAAAATATAATCCTTACCGCTGAACAGGTTCAATCCTTGACTGAGAAGAGCATTAAGGTAGTGCCTACGAAAACAATCCCACAGGGTGTAGCTGCTCTTTTAGCCTTTGACTATGAGGCCGATTTTGAAACGAACGCTCAGATTATGAATAAGGCAAAATCTGCGGCAAAGACAATCGAAATTACTAGAGCGGTACGCTCAACTCAGCTAGCTGGGCTTAACATTAAGAAGAAACAAGCTATTGGCCTTCTGGATGGGGATTTGCTAGCGGCAGGGAATGATACTATTGAGGTCCTTAATAAGATGCTGGCTAAGCTAAATTTAAGCAAAGCTGAGGTAATTACCATTTACTATGGGGCTGATACCAAGCCGGCTGAGGCTGAGCAGGTTAGTGTTTCTATCCGCGAACAGTATCCTCAACTTCAGGTTGAAGTAGTTCGGGGTGGTCAGCCTCACTATAATTATATTATTTCTATAGAATGATAAGGAGGACTTTAATGGTCAAAATTGTGACTGATAGCCTGTCTGATATTACCAGTGATATAGCCCAGGAGCTGGGGATTACCGTGGTACCGCTAACCGTACTCTTCGGTCACGAAACCTTTCTCGACCGGGTTACTATGACCACGGATGAATTTTACTATAAATTGACCCACGATGCTACCTGGCCTACCACCACACAACCTACTCCCCGTGATTTCGTTGATGTCTATAATAAGTTGGCTGAGGAAACCGATGAAATTCTAGTTGTTACTCTTTCCAACAAGCTCAGCGGTACCTATGAATCAGCGCTGAATGCCAAGAGTTTGGTGGAGAAGGAGTGTCGTATTGAGGTAATTGACTCGCTAACGGTGGCGATGGGTCTGGGGCTAATAGTTATTGCTGTGGCTAAGGCAGCCCAGGCTGGAGCCAACTTGGATGAGATTGTTGCTTTGGTGCATGAGGCTATGCCTCGGTCGCACCTTATTGCCTATTTTGACACCCTTAAATATCTGGCCAAGGGGGGTCGCATCGGTAAGGCACAGGGGCTGCTGGGCGCAGTGTTATCAATAAAGCCAATACTTACTGTGAAGGATGGCGAGATGTCGCCTCTAACCAGGTTGCGGTCTCGAGCGGCCGGTATGGATTATCTATATAATTTTGTGGCTGGTTTCTCCCATATTGAGGAGCTGGCGGTGGAACATGCTACTACCCCTGATGAGGCTGATAGGCTGGTTGAGCGCCTCAGTTCGGTATTCCCTAAAGAGCGTATCTACAGGTCAACAATCAGTCCGGTGGTGGGGACATATGCCGGACCCGGTGCTATGGCGGTAACCGTTCTGGAGGCGGAAAAGGAATAGTTAATGGCAGACCAAGGTTGAGCTTTTCCTGCCCACACCTCTAGTCCTATGCACTACGGAGGCAGAACCTTGTCGTTAAATACCGAATCCTTACGTAAGATTCTTGAACTTGAACATAGAAAGGGTTATGTTGATTCGGCAGTATTCGGTGGTCTGGATAAATTCCTCCGTAATTGGGCCGGTCGGGCTGTAGAGTCGATAACTGACCCTCAACTTCTAAACCGTTTCCATAAACTTCACCTAGTTAACCCCAACTATGCCTTGTTGACTAAACAGCAGCGTAAGGAGTGGGTAAAGACTGTGCTTAACTTTTTAGCTGAAGAGGAGGGCAGGGAAACGAAAAAGAGTAGAGCTAAGCCAACTGCGGTAGCTAACAAGCTATCTTCAAGGTCAAGAGTGTCGAGAACGGTGGTTAATCAATCCATTGATTCCCCCATTACTGTTATTAAAGGCATTAGCTCAAGCCTGGCGACTAAGTTCGGTAAATTAGGGGTGAAGACAGTGCGGGACTTGCTTTATTTCTTTCCACACCGTCACCTTGACTACAGCCAGAGGAAATCTATCTCACAGCTTACTGAAGGGGAGGAGGAGACTATTATTGCTAATGTGTGGCAGGCTCAGGAGACCAGGCTGGGTGGGCGGCGGAGCACTGAGGCTGTTGTCGGCGATGAAACGGGCAATGTCAGAATAGTGTGGTTCAACAATCCCTATCTGGCTAAAAAACTTAAGGCTAATATGCGGATAGTGGTCAGCGGTCGAGTAAGTCTGTTTAACGGGCGGCATGTGTTTCAATCTCCAGAGTGGGAACTGGTGGAGGATAGAGAGTTGATTCACACTGGACGCCTGGTTCCTCTCTATCCCCTTACTCAGGGACTGCGCTCTCGCCAGGTGAGAAAACTGATGAAAGACTTTATAGACCAGTGGGCATGGCAGGCGGAAGATTTTTTGCCACCAGAGTTGAAAGAGCGGTGTGACCTGCTGGAACTATCCCAGGCTATAAGTCAGGCTCATTATCCGGAAGATGAAACAATAAAGGACAGGGCAAGGGTTCGTCTGGCTTTTGATGAACTCTTTCTCCTCCAGTTGGGTGTGCTGAGCAAAAAGCGCGACTGGCAGGAAAGCCAGTCGGGTAACCCTTTTAATATTAAGGCATTGGTGCTAGACGCCTTTCTAAAGTCTTTACCCTTTGAGCTAACCGCTGCTCAACAGAAAGTACTTAAGGAGCTACTGGTTGACTTACAAAAACTGCAACCGATGTCCCGATTGCTGCAGGGGGAGGTAGGCAGTGGTAAGACAGTAGTCGCTATGGCAGCCTTACTTATGGCGGCGGCCAATGGCTATCAGGGGGCTTTTATGGCACCTACTGAAATTCTGGCTGAGCAGCATTTTGCTACTGTCTGTCGGCTATTATCTGGGGTGGGGCATCAGGAAGAGGAGGAGGACTATCTGTGTAGTTACTCCGGGGTTTTATCCCATCCGTTTACTGTGGCGCTACTTATTGGTGATATTAACCAGGTCAGGAAGCGGGAGCTCCAGCAGCGTATCGCCAGCGGAGAGATAGATATTATTATCGGAACCCACGCTCTTATTCAGAAAGATATAGAGTTCAACCGATTGGGGTTAGCTGTGGTGGACGAGCAGCATCGATTCGGGGTTACCCAGCGTTCGGCGTTACGGCAGAAAGGGTTTAGCCCCCATGTCTTGGTAATGACAGCTACGCCTATTCCACGAACCCTCGCCTTGACCCTATATGGCGACCTTGACCTGTCGGTTATAGACCAGCTTCCACCGGGGAGACAGGCAGTGAAGACGAAGTGGCTTAAACCAGTGCAAAGGGAGAGTGCTTATGCCTTTATCCGCCGCCAGGTAGCTGGCGGTCGTCAGGTCTTTATTATCTGCCCTCTTGTTGAGGAATCGGAGGCTATTCAGGCCAGGGCAGCGGTGGCTGAATACGAGCGACTATCTCATGAGGTCTTCCCCGAACTGAGGCTAGGCTTACTTCATGGGCGTATGTCGGCTGCTGAAAAGGATAGGGTGATGCGCCGCTTTCGCTCCGGTGAGCTGGACATTCTGGTTTCGACCCCGGTGGTGGAGGTTGGTATAGATGTGCCCAATGCTACCGTAATGCTGATAGAGAGCGCTGACCGCTTTGGTCTGTCGCAGTTGCACCAGTTTCGGGGCAGGGTAGGGCGGGGGACAGAGCAAAGCTACTGCATGCTGTTAGCCCAGAATCCTTCCGAGGTGGGTAGACAGCGCTTGGACTTAATTGAGAAGATTCAGGATGGCTTTGAATTGGCTGAAGAGGACTTGAAATTACGAGGCCCCGGAGAATTCTTTGGCACCCGCCAGAGTGGACTGCCTGACCTCCGTATGGCTAAGCTTTCTGATATAGCTTTACTGGAACTGGCTCGCAGTGAGGCCATAAAACTCTTTGAAGTAGACCCCGGTTTAGAGAAGTTTGAGCACTCCCTTCTGGTTAAAGAGCTAGCAAGGATCTGGCCAGCCGAAGGCGGCGAATGGAGCTAGGGTATATTTCAGTTTGTCTGTATCTCACAGATGTAAAAGGAGATGAAAGATGGGAGAAGTTCTTAATGAAGTCAATGAGTTTAAGCGATGGAAAGAAATTCCCCCCGTGCTCATAAAACGAGGAGAGGAATTACTTGCTCAGCCCTACAGGAAGATTGAGTTTACCGGAAACAGCATAGCTGACGATTTGCTTAATGACCTAAAAAACTATCCGCATGCTTTTGTATTGGCATGTGTGATGGATAGGCAGATTAAGGCAGAGCGAGCTTGGTTAATTCCTTACGAGATTTCAGAGGAGTTAGCTGGTTTTGATCTCTCAACGCTTCTTTCAGTAGATGTAGATAGAATTAAGGAGATTTTCGTGCGAAAGCATTTACATCGATTTAATGACGACATGTCTAGATACTTTTCCTTAGCCATAAAGAGAATCCACAATGAGTATGATGACGATGCCTCGAATATTTGGAGAGGAAAACCTGGCAGTGCCACAATTGTTCGGCGATTCCTCCAATTTCATGGAGTGGGCATTAAGATTGCTACGATGGCCGCAAATATTTTGGCAAGAGATTTTAAAATTCCTATGGAAGATAAACTTTGTATAGATATTTCGCCAGATGTCCAAGTTAAGAGGGTTTTTACTCGATTGATGTTGATAGATGAAAATGCTACAAATGAGGAACTTATTTACTGTGCGAGGGAGTTGAATCCAGAATATCCAGGCATTTTTGACGTATCCTGTTGGGAGATTGGTAGGAATTGGTGTAGACCTAGAAGTCCAAGCTGTGGAGAATGTTATTTAAAATCGTATTGTCCGGAGGCATATAGTCAGCTGAATCAGCGGGTAACTTAACATTCTCCCCCTTTCGAGATAGATTAAAGGTGCAGGTTACCCTTCTTAACCCCCTTTGTGCTATAATTTTGGCATACAGGAGGCTAGAATGAGTAATTATCATTTTGCTATAGTAGTAGAGAAGGATAAGCAGGGTTACTTTGCTTATTGTCCTGAGCTACAGGGTTGCTATACCCAGGGGGAGACCTTTGAGGAAGTCGTCGAGAATATAAAAGATGCCATAAAACTACATGTTGAGGATAGGTTAGCCAACAACGAGCCCGTTACAACTTCAGAGATTGTCAGCCTCTCCACTGTAGAGGTAACGGCGTGAGTCAGAGGTTACCCAGGGTTACTGCTGACGAAGTAA
>SDBT01016536.1_pt1 | contig 11677 bp, 9 predicted proteins | sample 2277101 | NCBI WGS metagenome assembly SDBT01 (sample SAMN10404973, study PRJNA504765) | marine sediment metagenome | isolation source: marine sediment core GS10_PC15, 103 cmbsf | place: Arctic Ocean: Southern Knipovich Ridge | collected 2010
GTCAAGGGTTATCAAACATTAAATAAACTGGTTCAAGAGATTCCAAACTCAGTTGTGCTTGCACTCGTTGGCAGAAGTAACGGCGCTGGCCCAACACTTTCAGCAACAACATCAGCTCCCGTAATTACGGTACCTGCTGGCTGGGATAAATTCCCTGAAGATGTGTGGTCATCTTTGCGCACGCCAAGTGATACGCCGGTTATGACGGTGCTTGACCAGAAAAATGCACTGCTTGCGGCACTGCAAATTTTGAGCATGAACAATCCAGCATTGTATGCACAGTTACACATGAAACAAGAATCCCGGTTGATGAACTTTGTCACAATCCAATAAACTGAGATGGGTTACTATGATAGCTTTTAAGCAAAAATACATACTTTTGATAGCGACTCTTTATCTAGCAATAAATCTGCAAGCACGTGGGCCTCTTTCAAGTATGATTGTCATTGGTGCACAATTTGGCGATGAAGGAAAAGGGAAAATTACTGATTATCTTTCACAACACGCTGATACAGTCGTTCGAGCACAAGGTGGAAACAACGCTGGACATACTATAATCATCAACAATCAAGAATACAAACTACATCTTATTCCATCCGGCATTTTAAATGCTCAAACCCACTGCTATCTCGCCGGAGGTGTGGTTATTGATCCTGCTGTACTGCTAGAGGAAATTAATAACCTTGAAAAGGTTAACATATCCGTAAAAAGTCGGCTTTGGATTTCTCCTTATGCTCAGGTAATTTTACCATATCACCAACTTTTTGACCGCTTAGCAGACAAAAGAAAAGGCAAAAAAGCCATTGGGACAACAGGAAGGGGTATCGGGCCTTGTTATGCTGATAAAATTAATCGGATCGGTATACGCATGTGCGACCTTGTTAATCCAGAAGAATTACGTAAAAAACTAGAAAGAAATATACTGTTGTATCACGAACAACTGAAACAATTAGATAATAAGCAAGAACTTTCCTTAAACACAATATTTACAGAATATCAAAACTATGGCCGATTACTGCAGCCGTATGTAAAAAATGACGCCGAACTATCTATCAACAATGATATAAAATCGGGAAAAAGAGTTTTATTTGAAGGTGCACAAGGAACATTACTTGATAATACATTTGGCACATTTCCCTATGTCACCTCATCAAACACTCTTGCCGGTGGTATTTGCGCTGGAGCTGGTGTTGGGCCTACTAACATAGGTCATACGTTAGCTGTCGTTAAAGCATATACAACACGAGTTGGCAATGGCCCACTTCCAACCGAAGTTCCAGAAGATGAGCTTTTTATCAATCGAAAAACAAACCGGGAATATGGAACCACTACTGGCAGAGCACGTCGCATTGGGTGGTTTGATGCAGTACAAGCTAAAACCGCAATGTTCTTGAACGGAGTAGATTCTATTGCATTTACTAAACTTGATGCCCTCGATTTTGTTCCTAAAATAAAAATCTGCGTAGCATACGAATATTTAGGAAAGCGTTATGATGCCATTCCTGCTCAATGTCCTGATCTCGATTGTGTCACGCCGATATATGAAGAACTTAAAGGCTGGATGACATTAACAACTAACATCAGAACCTATAAAGCTTTGCCGCTACGTGCACGTGAATATATCGAACGTATTTCACAGCTGTGTAATACTCCAGTAAGCACAGTATCTATTGGCCCTGAACGAAATCAAACCATCATCGTTGATAGAAACTTAATCGGGCCTTTTGTGTAGCTCATACATCCATGCTTATTATCATTTTAGGTATCCTTATGCAACAACAATACGTGCAGGCAAAACAACAAAACATAATTGATCCAGATCAAGAAACGTATAGGTATCAATCACCACTTGGCCAGCGCTACGCAAGCAAGCAGATGAACACGATCTTTAGCGCGCAAACAAAACATACAACATGGCGCCGTTTGTGGGTGGAACTGGCACAAGCAGAAAAAGAGTTGGGTTTGCCGATCACACAAGAACAAATCAATGAACTCAAAACACATATGCATGATATTGATTTTGCAGCAGCAGAACAGTACGAACGAAAATTGCGCCATGATGTCATGGCGCATATTCATGCATATGGTGATCAATGCCCACAAGCGCGGGCAATTATTCACCTAGGCGCTACCTCATGCTTAATCACTGACAACGCTGATTTAATTATTATGCGTGATGCACTCAAGCTGATCGAACAAAAACTGGTCACAGTCATACGGCAATTGGCAACACACGCAGACAGATATAAATCTCTGCCCTGTTTGAGTTTTACGCACATGCAACCGGCACAACCGACCACCGTGGGCAAACGATTTTGTATGTGGCTGCAAGATTTTCTGCTTGACCTTGAAGAGCTGAACCATCGCGTAGAACGTTTACGATTTCTTGGTATCAAAGGGGCCACCGGAACGCAAGCATCATTTTTGCAACTGTTTGATGGTGATCATGAAAAGGTAATCAAACTCGAACAGCTCATTGCACAACGATTAGGGTTTAACAAATTGTTTTCTGTTTCTGGGCAAACCTACACACGCAAACAAGATGCACAGATTTTGGATTTGCTTGCTGGTATTGCAACGAGTGCGCACAAAATGTCAACTGACTTACGCTTGCTTGCCTACATGAAAGAAATTGAAGAACCATTTGAACATCACCAAGTCGGCTCTTCTGCCATGCCATACAAACGTAACCCGATGCGCAATGAACGGATTTGTTCACTCGCACGGTATGTTATGAGTTTGTCTGAAAACCCCAAATATACCGCAGCAACGCAATGGTTTGAACGTACACTTGATGATTCGGCCAATCGCAGACTGTGTATTCCTGAAGCATTTTTAGCAACCGATGGCATTCTGAATCTGCTTATTAATATCACGCACAGTATGGTTGTGTATCCAAAGGTAATAGAAAAAAACTTGCAGCAAGAACTACCCTTCATGGCAACGGAAAATATTTTAATGGCATGCGTGAAAAAAGGCGCTGATCGGCAAGCTATACATGAAATTCTTCGTCAACATAGTATTGAGGTTGGCAGAGCAATCAAAGAAGATGGTGCTGCAAATGATTTGTTACAACGTCTGGCAGCAGACCCTGCAATTCCCTGTGATGAAACTGAACTGAACAAACTGGTAAATGCTGAGCAGTTTATTGGCCGTGCACCCGAGCAGGTTGAAGGATTTTTGGCAGGTGAAGTGTGGCCTGTTCTGAAACAGTATGATGGTACTGCTCAACAAGTTGAGATATGTTATTAACAGGGCTTGAACTTATGAATCAAAAAATACCCATGAAACAACCAATTACCTACCGCGATGCGGGCGTTGACATTGATGCCGGCAATAGCTTGGTAGAACGCATTAAATCACATGCACAAAAAACCGCACGTCCCGGTGCAATGCCATCACTTGGTGGTTTTGGTGGTTTTTTTGATCTTGCACAAATCGGTTATAAAGATCCACTGCTTGTCAGTGCAACTGATGGTGTTGGTACAAAATTAAAAATTGCGCAAGCAGTAAACAAGCATGAAACGATTGGCATTGACTTGGTTGCCATGTGCGTCAATGATCTGTTAGTTCATGGTGCGCAGCCATTATTTTTTTTAGACTACTTTGCCACCGGCAAACTTTCTGTTGATGATACAGAACAAGTCATTGCTGGTGTTGCACACGGCTGCACACAAGCAGGCTGCGCATTAATTGGTGGCGAGACGGCTGAAATGCCTGGCATGTATAAAGCAGGCGAATATGATCTTGCCGGTTTTACTGTTGGTGCTGTTGAACGCGATCAGGTTCTGCCTAAAAAGAATGAGATTAAACCCGGTGATGTTATAATCGGCCTTGCAAGTTCTGGCGTGCATTCAAATGGTTTTTCACTCATTCGTCGTTTGCTTGATGCGTACAGTATTTCACTGCATGACAAACCACCGTTTGAATCTGATCATGAATTTTTGTATCAAGCATTACTCGAGCCAACAAAAATATATGTAAAAACAGTTTTGCCATTACTCAAAAACAACCACGTCAAAGCGCTGGCACATATTACCGGTGGCGGTTTGCTTGAAAATATTCCACGCGTATTGCCCAATGATCTCGGCGTTGAACTGAAAAAAGATAGCTGGCCTATTCGGCCAATTTTCAAATGGATCCAAGAACTGGCGCACCTTGATAAGCAAGAAATGTTCAGAACGTTTAATATGGGCATTGGCATGGTGATAGTTGTATCGAATGATCAGGCAAAACAATTACAAGCTCACGTACAAGAAAATGGTGAACATGCATGGATTATTGGGCAAGTAATTTCTTCTGGCGTGAAAAACAAAAGAATCATTCTTTCCTAAACTTTTCGTTGCTTTGCTGTTGTCCATGTAGTACCATACACTGGTTTTGTTAAAAATATTTTTATACCTGAGGAGCTATCCATGAAAACGAAACGTATTATTTTTATTTCCCTTCTGGCGTCAGCACAAGTAACTTTCGCCTCAGTCACCCTATTAGAAAAAGGCCTCAGTTATGATGATGTGTTACTCGTTCCACAAAAATCATCCGTAACATCACGCCGGAACATCTGCACAAAAACAAAACTTACCAGAAATATTGAACTCAACATTCCCCTTGTCAGCTCGAACATGGATACAGTTACCGAAAGTGATATGGCAATTGCAATGGCACAACTGGGTGGTATTGGCATCATCCATCGATTCAATACAATCGAACAACAACTGCGCGAAGTTGAAAAAGTAAAACGAAACCGCAATGCCATCATCGAAAATCCACTCACCATTTCTCCACAATGCTCAATGGCACAAGCAAAAGAAATTATGGAAGACTACAACATCAAAGGACTATTAGTTATTGATGAGCACAATAAGCTTTGCGGTATCTTAACATCCCGTGATATTCGCTTTTCACCCCCTGAAAGTACGATAGTATCTGAATTAATGACACCCCACGAAAAACTTGTTGTTGGCAAAGCAGGCATCACTGTTAATGAAGCAAAAGAATTATTGATCAAACACCGCATTGAAAAACTTCCACTCATTAACAACGACGGAACCTTAGCAGGACTCATCACCGGAAAAGATATCCACACAAAAGCAGAAAATCCAAACGCGTTAGTCGACAAAAACGGCCGGCTTATGGTTGGCGCTGCGATTGGTGTTCTAGGTGATGCGCTTGAACGCGCACAAGCGTTGGTAAATGCTGGCGTTGATGTTTTAGTAATTGATATTGCACACGGACATTCCAATTTAGCACTCACCACATTAAAAAAAGTAAAAAAGGCATTTCCTTCTGTTGATGTTATTGCAGGCAACGTTGCGACACCCGAAGGTACGCGAGAACTGATTGAAGCAGGCGCTGACGGTATTAAAGTTGGTGTTGGCCCGGGTTCCATTTGCACCACACGCATCACAACTGGTAGCGGCTATCCGCAACTTTCTGCCGTCATTAATTGTGCAAGTGAAGCTGCCAAATATAATGTTCCGGTTATTGCTGATGGCGGCATCAAAGTTTCCGGTGATATTACTAAAGCGATAGCCGCTGGCGCTTCAACTGTTATGCTCGGCAGCATGCTTTCCGGTACCGATGAAAGCCCCGGTATTCCGTTCATTAAAAATGGTAAAAATATAAAGTTGTACGTGGCATGGCATCATTTGGTGCAAATTTGGGACGAAAAGCAAAAACAAAAGATGACAAAAATCCAAGTGATTATGTTCCAGAAGGTGTCGAAGCATTCAAACCGTACAAAGGAAGTGTGCAAGAAACCGTTACACAATTGGTTGGTGGCTTGCAATCAGGCATGAGCTATTGCGGTGTAACCACGATAGAAGATTTGTGTGGCAATGGAGTATTTGTTGAAATCACTGCTGGTGGTATCCGAGAAAGTCATGCGCATGATGTGCAAGAGTTAGTGTAATCCATGAACAAGTACGCCATCACCACTTTCGGCAGTCATTCTGCCTTGCAAATTCTCAAAGGTGCAAAGGACGAAGGCTTTAAAACAATCTGCATCTGCATCAAAGGAAAAGAAGAACCATACAAAAGTTTCCGCGTAGCTGATGAGATTATTACTATTAACTCGTATCATGATTTCTTTGCCATCGAGGATCAGTTAATTAAAAAAAACGCTATCCTCATTCCTCATGCTTCCATGATTGCCCACTTGAGCATTGGCAAGATTAATAATATACGCATGCAGTACTTTGGTGATAAAAATATTTTGGGCATTGAAGCTGATCGTGATAAACAAAAAGAATGGCTAACTGACGCGCAACTCAACGTACCGCAAACGTTTGCAACACCAGAAGATATTAGCAAACCATGCATTATTAAATTTCATGGCGCTGAAGGTGGCAGTGGTTACTTTCTTGCCAAAGATACTGAAGATTTTTATCGCAAGATGGACAATAAAAAAAATGCTGCGTATCAGATTCAGGAATATATTGTCGGCGTACCGACATACATCCATTACTTTTATTCACCGCTGACCGATGAAATTGAATTGATTGGTTTTGACCGCCGCTACGAATCTAATGTTGATGGCATTGGCAGAATTGCTGCACAAGATCAAATTGGTTTTGATGTAAACACCTCATACACCGTTGCCGGCAACATTCCCATTGTATTACGAGAATCATTATTACCGGAAGTGTTCAAGATGGGCCGAGCGGTTGTTGAACAATCAAAGAAACTAACTCGGCAAGGATTGTATGGAGCCTTTTGTTTAGAAACGGTCATCACGTCTGATTTGAAATTCCATGTTTTTGAAATCTCCGCACGCATTGTTGCGGGCACCAGTGTTCATATAAATGGGAGTCCTTATACTTATTTGCGCTATAATGAACCAATGAGTATGGGCCGGCGCATTGCACGGGAAATTAAGCAGGCAATTGCACATGACCAGCTTGAACAAATTTTAGATACAACCAATTCTTTCGCATGGAATAACAATGATTACAAAACAACAAATCAACAAACTCCTTAATCAGTACGACCACAACAAGATTACCATCGGCGCACTCGGCAGCCACTCAGCACTTGATATTTGCCGCGGCGCAAAAGACGAAGGATTTGCAACAGTCGTTGTTTGTGAAAAAGGCCGAGAGAAAACCTATAGCCAGCATTACAAAACAGAGGGCTGTGTTGGCATTGTTGATGAAGTCATTGTACTCGACAAATTCAAAGATATTTTAAACAACGATGTACAAGAACAGTTACGCCAAAAAAATGTCATCTTTGTTCCGCACCGTTCATTTGAAGTACATCTTCAATTTGATTACGATGCAATTGAGCAAACATTTTTGGTCCCGTTATTTGGCACTCGTGGTTTGCTACGTGCAGAAGAACGCAACCAACCGAATAATCAATATGATTTGCTGCGCAAGGCACATATCCGCATGCCACACATATTCAAAAATCATAGAGAGATTGACCGGCTTTGTCTGGTAAAACTTCCTGAGAAAGAACGCAATTATGAGCGCGCGTTTTTTTATTGCTCTTCGCCGCAAGAGTTTGAAACTGTCCTTACCAAAAAAATAAAAAACAACGAGATTGATCAAGCAAAAGTAGATGAAGCGGTTATTGAAGAATTTATTGTCGGCAGCTTGGTCAACTTTAATTATTTTTATTCACCACTGAGCAAGCGCCTTGAATTATTAGGAACTGACACCAGACGCCAAACAAACTTAGATGGAATTCTTCGCCTGACTGCACAAAACCAACAAGCCTTGCAATGTGCGCTTGAACCCAAGCTTGAAGAATCGGGGCATATCGCCGTTACCGTTTTAGAGTCAATGTTAGAAAAAGTATTTGCACTGGGCGATCAATTTGTTGCCACCACACAAAGCGAATATGCTCCGGGCATTATCGGGCCCTTTGCCCTGCAATCTGCTGTTGTTCCAGGACCGCCGAAAAAAGATATTGTTGTCTTTGATGTTTCCTTACGCGTACAAGGAAGCCCGGGAACACGATATACACCCTATACGGACTACCTGCATGGTGAATCTTTGAGTACAGGCAGGCGTTTGGCAAGGGAAATTAAGCACGCACTTGCACAAAATCGGTTATTAGAAATTGTAACGTAAGGTTATGCCTTTAATCACGGGCATATATATTGATTTATTGCGTGCATACGCTACATTCAAAATAAACATAGGTATAATTTCTTAATGGATAATGATTATGAAAAAAACTATTTCGATCTTGATGCTCTTATTCTTCGCTACTTCAACGTACTGCATGGAATCAGCGCTATGTGATGAAAACTTTGCTATTGAACTTTTACTGCATTTACAACGAGGAACAACAAAAAACACGCCTAAACCACAGGTGAGGGCACACACATCTCAAAAAAGAAACAGTGTGGAGCCGCTTCTCCAATCCGGGCAATGTCCATCATGTGGAAGAACATTTTTCAGTCAAGGCAGGCCGCATCCAGGTAATGCACGGCGACATTACAAGACATGTATTCGCACACAAAAACCAAGTTATAAAAAACACAAGGTATCAAAAAAGCGTAAAAAACAGCAAGCTCAATATATTTCATCAGATGATGAAGAGATCGATATTATATCTATGCAAGAACATCAGTGTCCACTGTGCCCAAAGCAATTTCCAAGTACCGTCAGACTCAACGCACATGGAGGTGCTTATCATTAAATAATAGTATCAACGCCCTCTTTCTTTTGCACGCAATGCCACCGGAAATTGAGAAACTCGGGGCACTTGTGATGGTATCGGTTTTTTCTGTTTTTCACTCACCGATTGTCGCAACTCATCCTGATAAAACAAATACAACCCAAATAAAACAACTACGGTCGAAACCCCATAATGCCAACTCACTGTTTCGTGCAAAAATAAATAGCCATACAGCGCAGAAAATAACGGTATTACAAATTCAGTAAAGGAAAGGAAGGTCGCTGAATAATATCTGAGCATATAAAAGTAGGCATTGTACGAAATAATATGTGTTATAAGAATCAAAACAGCCAACCAGCTTGCAAATGAACCAATATTTGTAATCGGCACAAATTCTTCACACGCATACGCCGTCATCAAGGCTAGTATTCCACCCCCAAGCATACGAATGCCGTTTACCAATACCGGTGATTGATTTTCATCTTTTACCAACTTTCGCCCAAGAATCATGACATAGTTCTGGCAAAAAATTGCTCCTAAGATTGCCAGCTCCGGCCAAGAAAAAAACAGAAGTTCTCCTGTTAAATGCTCAGCGCGAGCTTTGATCAAAAAAATAGGAATCAAGCCGATAAAACCAATGCAAAGCCCAATCCATTGTTTAACAAAAAGCCGTTCTTTCAGAAGTATATACGAAAGTAGTGCTGCAGAAAATGGACTAAAGTTGACTAAAAAAGCCATTTTGACCGCCGGCATATTACTCAAACCCCAATACCGCAAAATACATTTTACATAGGCACCCCAAAAAATAATTTGTATATACAAAAGAATATGTGAGCGCTTGAACATACTGCTGCTTTTTTTGTTCCAATACGTATAGCCCATTAAAACCACACCAGCTATAAACATCCGGATGCCAGAAAAAAATATTGGCTTAGTAAATTGCAGTAAATATTTAGCAAGCGGTATAGAGCTACCATACAGTGCATGCAGGCAGAAAATATCAATCATGACAAGGTCCTTTTGAATATTTAGATATCTCCCCGTTCGTCCTGAGCTTGTCGAAGGATACGGACGGAGCAAAAAACCGGGTACTGTGCTTTGTTATTGAGTCCATAAATAATCATGAAAATTTATTTTACTTATAAAAGCATAGAAAACTTTTTATCGTATTGTCCGTATCCTTCGACAAGCTCAGGACGAACGGAAATTAACGAGCTTTGTTTTCTTAGCTTTCTAACAGCCTCTTATCGTAATCATAAAATGGCGTAAATCAAAGCTTTGCTTTGCGCAAGACTAACTCATACTGCTTGCCCCGTGGGCCATCGACCATGCCTGAATTGGCAAAGCCCGCTTTTTTTAATGCATGATAACTGCGCTGATTGGTCACATCAACTAGGGCATTAAATGATACACCATCACTGCAAGAAAAATATTCTTCTGCTGCCAGCTTCATTGCCTCCTGAAACCGGCCGGTGCCCCAATATTTTTCGTTGATCCAACAATATAATTGCCCGCGATGTTCTTGCGGATCACGAATCTCAATAGCGCCAATTATACAATCAGTTCCCGCATCAAAAATACAATAGAAAACTATTTTCCCCTCTTGTTGCTTTGCAAGCCGTGCATGCAAATACGTACGCTCAGAATCAAGCGTTCGTACATGTAATACTAGTCGAATTGCCTGAGAAAATTTTTCAAGATATGCATCGATATATTCTTCTTGCAGCAGCCGTAATATAACCAGCTTGCCAACGATTTCTTTCTGTCCCATATGCGCTTCCCCTAGCTAATACAGCTTCATAGTAACGCGTATGAACAGATATTATCAATAGTTAGACAAAGAATAAGATCGTAGCGGATTGATTCGGCATAAGCACTTTTTCCCCGCGCAAAGACATCGAAGAAATCTTGGTGCCATAACGTGGCGATACCCATGCATCCCTCAACGTAAATTGCAGCGTCTCTGATTGCATACGCAAAACGGGTGTGTCTTGGTGATAAAACACCCAACAATTATTTTCATAATGCGCCTTTATTTCTGGGGCGAGGGTAAAGTTCCACACCGTTTTTTTATCGCAATGCGTTTTATTTTCAAGGGGCATCCATTGGTCGGTGATAACCAAGCGATTACTATCTTTATTAAAATCAAGCTTTCGTTGTGCCTGCAAAGCATATGCTGCATACAGATCATGTTCAGGCATATCGAGTCTAAAAAGATCGTCAGTCAATGGTACCGGCTCAATGCCATCAAGAAAAAAGGTATTATGATTTTGCACACTGCGAAAATAATTACGCCAATAGATAGATGGTGTATACAGATAACTTCCGGGATCAACAATAATAGGAATCCCGTCAATGGTAATGGTGATACTTGCTGCGTCGTTATGAAAATGTCCTGAAGGTTGGCGTTTATTATATGCATGATGGCGCACGGTAATATGCCAACGTTTTGTTTTAATTATTGATAGGCCAAAGGACGGATAATAAGCATGCTCTGCACCTTGCGTCTTTGCAGCTGAAGTTGGCATGCCAAAATATAAAACCCGTCCCGAATCATTATCACCTATGCAAACCATCTTCCCATTATCTGGCGTACACCAATCAATAAACTCATACATACGCTGCATTTTTTTTGTAACCACTGATGAAACAGGAAGTTTAAACTCTTGGCACAGCAAATACATATGCATGAATAATTCTGTCACCAGCGCGTGATAATACGTTGAACCTTCATAGCTGGTTCCTTCATCAAAGACCTGCCAATCAAGTTCATTAAGCAATTGACGATAACACCAGTCACGCTTTTTTTGCATGCCCGGCAAATCCTGAAAAAACCAACACAAATAAAAATAACCAACGAGATTAGAAAGATAATGATTATTCGTGCGCCCGTCATACAATTCCCAGTTATTTTCTAAATACATCATATGATCATACAAACTGCAGACAAACCGCTGCCAAAAATCATGAGATATGTTTTTATCATGCTTGAAAAATTCTGCAGCAACAATCCAATTCACCGCGCGCAAGGCAACCTCCATAGGGT